>JACCDJ010457414.1_pt1 | contig 10150 bp, 6 predicted proteins | sample 7444481 | NCBI WGS metagenome assembly JACCDJ01 (sample SAMN15323435, study PRJNA562643) | freshwater metagenome | isolation source: river surface water | place: USA:Blue River Watershed | collected 2017-08-15 | reverse complement strand
TTAGGGTATACAATGCAGAAGCAACACAGTTACAAAAAGGTGAAATCGTTTATGTTTTCGGCTCACAAGGAAATAGACCAAGTGTTAAAAGAGCAATCGCAACTTCAGATGGATATAGTGTTACTACTTTGGGAATGGTTAGTGATGATATTAGTTCTGGTGCTGAAGGATATGTTACAACATTTGGTATCATATCCAACATGAATACTTTGGGTCTTTCAGGAGGAACGGCAATATGGTTGTCACCAACAGTATCAGGTGGATATACAACTACTAAACCAATTGGTCCAGAACATATAGTTTTAATTGGGTATGTGGTTAGAGTTTCTGCTACTGTAGGTTCAATATTTGTAAACATTTCAAATGGTTGGGAAATTGATGAATTGCACGATGTAAGAATAAGTGGCGCAACTGATGGTGATTTATTAGTAAGAAGTACATATAGTGGAAGTCCTGTTTGGGTTAACTCAAAAACTTTGGGTGGAAATTATGTAATAACAGGTAATACTGTTGTTGGTGGTTCATTTACCGCGACAACAATATCGGCAACAACATACCAAAACCTACCAAGTGATGTAGTAATTATTAACTCAACACAGATTCAATCAGGATTTACAGGTGGAGTATTATTCCAAAGTTCGGCAAGTACGGTGAGTCAGACTACTGGATTTACTTGGGATAACGTAAATAAAAGGATGGGGATTGGGGTTAGTAATCCTCAATATGACTTAGATGTCAATGGGTCTATCTATCAAAGAACCGGAGAATTATTAATTACATCCACAGGTGGTGTTAACAAAGAAGGACCATTTATCGCATCAAGTGGAGGTGACGAGGTAAGCTCTAACAGAAAAATCCAAATTGGTATTTTAGACAATTCAACTGTACCTGTCGGTATTGATATGTTTGTAACTAATAATACATTCCCACCGAGCTACATGAACTTCAGAGTGAACAATTCTGATTTAGTTACAATGTCTGGTAGTTCTGTTATAATTAGTGGTAATACTTTTACAAGTGGTATGACAGCAACTACAATATCTGCCACATCATTATCCGCATTAACGGTAACTTCACCAACAGTATCAGCAACTACCGTAACTTCAAGAACAGTATCAGCAACTACATTATCAGCGTTGACTGCAACTTCAACAACAATATCTGCAACATCAGTATCTGCAATAACATTTAATCTTTCTGGTTCACAAATAGAATCTTCTTGGACATCTTACACACCTGTATGGACGGCAAGTGGTACTAATCCTGTAATTGGTAATGGAACAATAGAAGGGTACTACAAACTAATTGGTAAAACATGTTTTGTTAGAGGTAATATTGCAATGGGTAGTACAACAACATTTGGTTCAGGTGAATGGTATGTATCAATGCCATTTACTGCAAAACACGCGGACGCAATACTACTTACGGCTACTTTATTAGATAATAGCTCTGCTTGGTATAATGCCACAATGGTTGGTGCTAGAGCAGGTTTTAACAATAAAGCTCCTATGCAATATGTTAATTATACAAATGGAACCGCTAGTGATGTTAATGCAACTCAACCGTTTACTTGGGCAAATAGTGATAGATTTATTTGGAACGGTAGTTATGAGATAGCTTAAATGTTTATTTATATTTAATATTTCATAGTATTTGATTATGAAAATATTTGTACAAATCGCGTCGTATAGAGACCCCGAACTTCTACCCACAATTAGAGACTGTATTTCAAAAGCAAAACATCCCGAAAATTTAACATTTGGTATTTGTTGGCAACGAGATGAGAATGAATCAATGGAAGAATTTGCAAATGACTCAAGATTCAAAATTTTAGATTACCATTGGTCAAAGAGTAAAGGATTATGTTGGGCTCGTTCAGAAATCCAAAAATTATGGAATGGTGAAGAATATACATTACAATTAGATTCACATCATAGGTTTTTACAAGATTGGGATACAGAGTTAATTGAAATGATGAAATTAACAGGTTCAGAAAAACCAATCATAACATCTTATGCTGGTATGTATCGACCAAGTGATAATCAGTTATTAAATGTTGAACCATATAAAATGGTTGCATCAAACTTCACACCAGGAGGAACAATTCTTTTTAGACCTAATGGGATACCTAATTGGCAAGATTTAGACAGACCACTTCCTGCAAGATTTGTAAGTGGGCATTTCTTTTTTACAATCGGAAAACATTGTGAAGAATATAAGTACGACCCAAACATTTATTTTGCTGGGGATGAAATTAGTTTATCAATTCGTTCATTCACATTAGGTTATGATTTATTCCATCCACATAAAACAATTATTTGGCATGAATACACAAGAGAAGGTAGAACAAAACATTGGACTGATTTTAATACAGATAATCTAGTTTCAGGTGTTGTTGAAAAACCGTGGTGGGAAATGGACAATGACTCAAAAAGAAGGTTGAGACATATGTTACAAGAAGAAGATAACAATATTGATTTAGGTATTTATGGTCTTGGAAATGTAAGAACACATAGAGATTACGAACTTTACGCTGGTATTAGTTTCAAAGAAAGAATGTTACACCCGGACACAATCAAAGGAGTCAACCCACCAATTAATGATGAAACTGAGTGGTACCTAAAACAAAAACAAGTATTTGATTTAGTATTAGATATACCTTTCACTGAAAACTTCAAGTTTATTTACATTGGAGTTGAAGACGATAAAGGTGAAGTCATATACAGACAAGATTTAACAAGTTATCAAGAAAAATTAAATTTAAGAATTGAAAGTTACGATAAACCACATAAATGGGTTTATTGGGTTAACGACATAAATGGAGAATGGGTCAATAGACAAGATATATTATTATGAAAATAGGAGCATTTTATCAATCAGGTTATAAATTAGTTGCCTGTTATAAAGCATTAGAACAATTAAGAAAAATATACCCAAATATACCTGTTGCTTTATATGAAGACGGTTCAGATATATTGGAACCAGTTGCAAAAAAATTCAATTGTGATTATAAAAAAACAGATGTATTAGGTCAAAACTTAAGACACTCAGGAAGACCTGTTGTTGGATTAGAAAGTAATTTGGCTTGGTTAAAAAGAATTTATGATGCATGTACAACAACATTAAAAGATGTGGATTGGGTAATACACTATGAAGATGATGTATGGTGTAAAAATGAAATTACAATTCCACCTAAATTTACAATAGCTGGTGCTAATGGACCGGCATACACCAACGAACTTTATCAATATTTGAAAGATAAATTTAATATTACTGATGAATCAAGAAACCATTGGTCACCTTTAGGTTCACTCCAAAGTTATGGAGGTTGTGGAGGAACAATTTTTAATCGTGAGGCATTTATTGATGTATATAATAGATTAGATGAAATTGATTGGGAAAAAATACGTGAATTAGATACAAGACCTATTGAATGGTCAGATGCAAGTTTATCGTTTGTTTTCCAACATGCGGGTTATACAAGTGGAATTTGGGACGATTGGGCTCAATACGATAGTAGAAATGAAGGTAATTGGTTTGATAAAACAGGTTGGTCGGTACCAATGGAGGAACAAAGAGACGTTGCTTTTATTCATTTATACAAACATTTTTATAATTATGAACCTGGAGATATAGATTTAGATTTATAAAATAAACTTTTGATTATTTATATATAAAGTTAAATAATAAATGGCAGATGTTGTTTTAAGTAGTTGTTGTTATAATATCGTATATAGCGCAACGAGTTGGGGGTTTAGTACTACACCTGGCACAGTTTATTCTGTCACAGGGGATAGTAATATGCCTGACGGTTGTTATACGGTAGTTACTGGAGTTACAGGCACATCTATAACATTTGACGGTTCTGGTGCAACAGTTGTAAGTAGTTGTGTTGATACTATATGTTTAGATTGTTGCTCAAGCACTCTTTGTATTAGTGCTTCAACAACACTATATAGTGGATATTCTGGTACTTATACAATTAAAAGTGGATACAATTCATATCCTTATTGGACTGGTGGAAACTCGACTATTGGTTACATTTATTATAATGGGGCTAATTGGTGTTTAAGTAATTCTTTATCTGGCTCATGTTTTTTCTTCGGGTCAAACCCAACGTTCTCAACTTGTCCTGATTTAGATGAAACGGTTATGTTTAGTGGTAGTTGTGGACCGGCACCAACACCTTTTGACCCATGTTCAGTTTTAGATTTTGATGTTTTGTTGGAGTGTGATATTGCAACACCGACCCCTACACCGACCCCTACACCAACACCAACTCCTACACCTACACCAACACCAACTGCAAATATATGTAGTGCTTTTACTGCTAACATTTCATATGCTTCAGTAACACCGACTCCTACACCGACTCCTACACCAACACCAACTCCAACACCGACTGTAACACCTTCGGCGGATACGGTTACATTTATTGTTGATAATGGAAACTTTGTTTGTGCAACAGTTAAGGAATTGGTTGATTGTAATGATGGTACGTTGTATTACGTTAGTGGACCGTTATTATTAACAGGTTCAACCGCAACAACGATTACTACAACAGGAACAACTATACTTGCAGTTATCAATAACCAATTTAAATGTGCTACTTATGTACAAAATATAAATGGAAGTGCTAACGCGTCGGTTCAATATGTAATTTCAGCATACACAGGATACTGTGCTACTGCATGTACGACACCGACACCTACCGCAACACCTACTCCAACACCAACGCCGACACCTACTCCAACACCAACGCCGACACCTACATATTCGGCAGGTACTGTCTTTGTATTCACATCTTGTACTTCTAATAGTATGATTACACAGACAGCATATCCACCAACAAATATTACAATTGGAAATGTATTAAAAACTACTTCAGGTGATTGTTACACTTACGTTGGAAATTATGTGAATTATGTTGCTCCGTCGGGTTATATTGTTGCAAGTGTAAATCAATTTACAGCAACAACAGCCACGACATATACTAATTGTATTGATTGTTTAACTGTGACTGCACAAACATTAACTTATAACACATGGAGAGCAAGTATCGGATTTGCTCTTAATTGTCCTGTATGTCAAATCACTGACTTTGGTAAATCATCGACAGTATATACATCTAATTTGATTAAAAATATTGATACGGGTGTGTATGTATTTAGTGATAGTGGATTGACTAAACCTATAACCGAGGATTATCTACAATACGGAAATTATATTTATCAAGTAGATAAAGAAGGTAAATTAACACAATACTGTACAGTAAACGGAAATTGTAGATAATAATGGCAATACAAATAACAATAGATAGTATAGTTTCAGGTACATCACCATATAATGTATGGGTCTGCGACGGTTGTGGTACAAGTGCTAGTTGTCAGTACATCAATACCTTTTCTACGAGTGCTTTCACATTTACTTTACCTGCAGTTTTTGAAACTTACACAGCATATTATGTTAAAATAATAGATTCAAATAATTGTGTTTATTGTATATCACCATCAATATCCGATTGTAACGTTTTTATTGGTTATTGGGATGGAAACGTTTATTACAAATATAATGTTGTTAGTGACACTGAAGAAGGACCATTAACTTTACCTATTACACCATCTATAGATGATAGTTTAATGGCGAATACTGATGATAAATTATGGTTTTTAACTAATACAGGTACAACCGAATTAGATATGACTATTACACCATTTAGTGCAACATACAGTAGAGATATTACAATAAATCTTTTATCTGTCAAACAACTTTATAGTGTTGACAATGATAATTTGATAGTATGTGCAACAAACACCGCAACTACAAAAACTTTCATACACAGTGCTATTATTACAGGAACGACTGCACAAACAACTTCTTTAATAGAAGTTGTTGGTTCATTATCAGGTGATAGTGGTATAAAAGATATGAAACTTTCAACCGAAGATAAAATCATTATTTTAGGTAAAACTGGTTCTACTGAATTTTTACAACAATATGATTATGTTTCGGGAGGCACATTAGAATTAGAAATAAATTTGTCTGGTATAACAAATCCGGCAACATTCATCCAATCGAATGATTTGATATATATTCTAACACAATCTAATCAAATATACCAAATTAACTTAACATCACCATATCTTATAACGTATATTGCCGATTCAACAACACCAATAGGTTTTGGACGTGCATCACAAAGATATGGTTGTTTAACTAAAAAATTCGTAGTATAATGGCACAGTTAAGTGGTAATAGTTGTAGTATAGTAACTTTGTTTCCTTTGGGTGTTGAATGTAATGTTATCAACAGCTCGACACCACAAGCAACAAACGGTCTCATTTCTTTATTTATTACAGGTGGAACTCCACCATATAATGTAGTGTGGAATAATGGTCAACAAGGTTCCGTTCTAACAAACTTAGGACCTGGTGATTATACTGCTACTGTAGTAGATTATTATGGTGATTTTACAGGAACTACTACTTGTAGTGTGGAGTATGATAGTTTCTATTTAGAAAAATTTGAAGACTGCTCAAGTGGTGGAACTTATGTTTACTATTTGGCTGATGTTTATAGTCCATTTACTGCTGGAACTGTTTATGAGTTAACAACTCAAATCGGTTGTTGGAAAAGTAGTGGTACAACATTATACACAGGTCAAACATATATAAACAACTTCGCATCTGTTTTATCAGGTCCATATACAGGTTGTACACAATGTTTACCAACACCAGCAGTCATACCTGTAATACCAAGTGGATTATGTTTAAATCAAACAGTAAACTCCACTTCAACTTTAGTTAATTTTTATTCAGCATCCACAATAAATGGATATGCGTCTTGGACCAGTTCAACACCAAGTTATAGAATATATTATAGTACAGGGACAACGAGATGGGTACTAAGTGGGTACTCTAATGGTTCGGTATTTAAGATTTCACCATCAACACCACCAACAGGTAGTTGGACAATAACAGGACCTAATGCTTTCAACACAACTATACTTGTTACTACAGGTAGTTGTACTACAGCTGGATTGAAGATTACTGTAACCACAACAAATCCAATATGTGCAAACCAAAATAATGGGTCATTTGTAGTTGCCGGTGTAAGTGGAACGGCTCCATACACGTATTCGTTAGATGGTGTAAATTACCAAAGTTCAAACCTATTTACCAATTTGGGTGTTGGAACATATACCATTTATGTAAAAGATGCTCTTAATAACGTGGCTTCAACGGTAAAAACTTTGACAGGTCAACAACCCGTACAAAATTATATTGTTAGTTTGAATTTGAATGAAAATCCAATACAGTCATTTGGTAATGCATCAAGCAAAACCACTAATTGGACAATTGGTGTATCACCATCTCTCCCTACGGGTAGTACAGTAAATATGACCGTTACATTTAATGTTAATTATACAGCAAATACCGCAACGTCAGCAATAACCCCAACAATTACAAATTCAATTACAGCCGCTACAACACCTAACGCTGTAGTTACACCAGTATCAACAAGTTTAATAACAGGAACAAATTCACCAAGACCTAATTGTGTGGGTGGGTTTGTAAGAACAAGCGCGTACTCTCAAACGTATAGTGTTCAACTTACAAATAATGGTTCAGCACAAGGCACCATTGTTCAATATGTAAACACACCTTGTGTTGCTACAGGATGTGCACTCAATGGTTTTATTATTGATTCGGTTTCAATACAAAATATTTCAATAACACCATCGTCGTGTACGAATATCAATAAAACAATAACACCACAAAAAGTACAATTAAATAAAACAGGAGCATTGTGTCCAGCGTCTCAATCTTCATAAAAAAATAAAATGAATATTTATAAAATATGTCATACATAATTAAAAATACCGCCGCTTTAATAAACACACTCGTAACCGACGCAGGTAGAAAAAAAATGTCGCAAGGTAAATTCGATATTTCATATTTTCAAGTAGGTGATAGTGAGGTATGTTATGATTGTGTAACCGATTTGGACTTGGCTAACTTAAATGTATTGATGCCACAATACAACACACAAAATTTAGCACCCGTACCACAGAAAAATAGAATGGAAATAAAATACCCATTGTATTTAGATTCAACTTCAGGTAGTACATATGGTATACCATTTGACGCTTCATATATAGATAATATTTACAATAGTGCTGCACCAAGAGGATTTTTTACAGGTTCAACAGGTACTCCATACACTTATAGCGCATTTACAAGTTCAGCGTATACGATAAATCCAAATTTTGTTGCATTACAAAGTGGTATTACATCTGGATATACGTTGACAATTTCAGGAACCTCAATTAACCCATCAGTATCAGGAACGGTTACGCCAGGAATGTTTATGACTTTATTCAGTAATGGTAGTATTTCACCAATTCAAGGGGCGGGTCCTTTGTTTACTTATTTAGTCACTGCGGTAACAGGTAATACAGCTACTGGTGGTACTATTACAATTGAAGTGGATAGGAGACTACCTAATTTTGCGGCCATGGGATTAACAGGATTATCACAGACTTTGTTTTATCCGAGTGGAATGACTGTTATATATGATACGGTAACTCCTGAGTCTTATTGGCAAACCGATGTAATTAATTTTGAAACTAATTGTGATGTATCACAACGAGATGTTAAAATTTGGAATATGAATATTCCTTGGACTGAATCACCTGCTGGTGTATTTAGTAATACCTACCAAGATTTTAACTTATATAAATCAACAGGATATACAGGTACTAAAGAATATTTTGGTTATGGAAGTAACGATGGACAAGTGGATACGGACTCAACTTATTACTACAATTCATTTGCTGAAAAAATCAATCTTTCACCTTCAGACCAAAAATCTATAGCAATAGTGCATTATACAAATCAGGCTGTTGATAATTTTTACGGTGAAAAATTTGCACAAGAAGAATATGACTCAAATGACCCTGGAGGTACCGGACAAGCAAGAAACTTTAGATTATCTATTCCGTGGTTAATGTGGCACAAAAATTCAGGAGCAACAATTGGTCAAGAGTTTTATACTGACCCATCAGGATTTACAAGTTTAAACTTATTCCAACCTCATTATATTGAATCAAAAAGAGAACCAAACTTCAACGAACCTGGTATGAGATACTATCATTTGTGGGATACTAACCCTAATACAAATGGATATCCTAATAGAGTTGGAAAAGTATTCCCTGATTATAAAATGATTATATTCGATGATGAGGAGTTAGTTGCAGCATTGAACTATAAAACAAATAGGTCATGGACTTTACCGGCACCTAAATTAGGATTAGTAACACCAAATACATTTAATGGTGTTTTAGGTTCTACCGATGGTTTACTTACAGGTACTTCCGAAACTTTGTTCTTAACGTATATTTTTACAAATTCGGCTTTCACTAATTCATTACATTGTAATTATTACACTACTATTTCGGGTAATGACCAAAGTTTATTACCTGGTTCATCTGATGTAATTATAAGATTTGGTAATGAGTTTCCATTCTTAAGAAATACATACTCAACACCAAGCGGATTCACAGCAACAGGATTTAAATTGATAGCTCAAAAAGTCGCAAGTGGTACTACAAGACCAACGGCATCAGGATGGAAAGAAATAAATGTTATTAGTCAGTTATCAGCAACTACAGTTGGTGGTTATTTAACACAGTCAGGAATGACAGGCACAACTTTACAATTGACTAAAGCTATGTATAATAGTGGAACCAATTATAACTTAAATAACTACATCGATATACCAACACTTAACAACACAGGACTTACGTTAAATTTTGGTGGAGAATACTTCTTCTTTGGAAATATCCAAACCGATATTCAGGCTACAATTTACGTAATGAACTTCCTGTGTAATTTAGGACAAACACAATTCTTCGATTCATCTAATCCAACATGGACAGGTAACAACCCTTATGTAACTGAAGTTGGACTTTACAATGCAGATAAAGAACTTATGGTTATATCTAAGATACAATCTCCTGAGAAACGTCAGGGAATACAACAGTATCCGATAAAGTTAGATTTTTAACCTTTTATGGCAGAAAAACATGATTTAAAGAACTCACCAAAAGTTCTTGGTTTAGACATTTCCACAAAAACAATTGGGTGGA
>JACCDJ011513133.1_pt1 | contig 10151 bp, 6 predicted proteins | sample 7444481 | NCBI WGS metagenome assembly JACCDJ01 (sample SAMN15323435, study PRJNA562643) | freshwater metagenome | isolation source: river surface water | place: USA:Blue River Watershed | collected 2017-08-15 | reverse complement strand
TAAACAGAGCCTTAACAGCTAGTCCGATTCATGAAGTATTGGTAGAGAAAGCGGTATTGGGTTGGAAAGAATATGAATTGGAATTGTTGCGCGACAATAATAATAATGTAACGATCATTTGTACGGTTGAGAATTTCGACCCGATGGGCGTTCATACGGGCGATAGTATTACGGTAGCACCGGCTATGACCTTGAGTGATACCGCGTTTCAATTGATGCGTAATACGGCTATCAGTATGATGCGCAACTTAGGAAATTTTGCAGGCGGATGTAATGTGCAATTTGCGATGAATCCAGACACGGAAGAAATCATCGTCGTTGAAATTAATCCACGTGTGAGTCGTTCTTCGGCATTAGCTTCGAAAGCGACGGGTTATCCGATTGCGAAGATCGCTGCGAAATTGGCTGTAGGTTATAATTTGGATGAGTTGAAAAATCAAATCACCAAAACCACCTCTGCTTTTTTCGAGCCTACTTTAGATTATGTGATTGTAAAAATACCTCGTTGGAACTTCGATAAGTTCAAAGGAGCAAATGATACTTTAGGTTTTCAAATGAAAGCTGTAGGTGAGGTGATGGCGATAGGCAGAACCTTCCCTGAAGCGATTCAGAAGGCTTGTCAGAGTTTGGAGAATGATGCGATTGGCTTAGGTTACTATGGCAAGTCGTTGATGAAGACAGAAGAATTGTTGGAGTATTTGAAGACACCAAAATGGGATCGTGTTTTCAGAATTAAAGATGCCTTGATGGCAGGTGTTTCTGTTTCTACCATTCATAAATTAACGATGATTGATAAGTGGTTTTTGAATCAGATTCAGGCCATTGTTGATATGGAGAAGCATTTGATTACGCATAATGCGGTAAGCGAAATCAGTGTGGATGATATGCGCAAGGCAAAGCAAATGGGCTTTAGCGATTTGCAAATTGCGAAGTTGTTAGATAATAAATGTAGCGATGAAGATATTTTCAATGCGCGTATTGCAATGAATATCCGTCGTACTTATAAAATGGTAGATACGTGTGCTGCAGAGTTTGAAAGTAAGACCAACTATTTCTATAGTACGTTTGACACAGAGAACGAGAGCAAGCCGAGTGATCGTAAGAAGGTGATTGTGTTGGGTAGCGGACCAAATCGTATCGGACAAGGAATTGAATTCGATTACTGTTGTACACACGGTTTGCAGGCGATTAGAGAATGCGGTTACGAAGCGATCATGGTGAATTGTAATCCTGAAACAGTGAGTACGGATTTCGATATGGCCGATAAGCTTTACTTCGAGCCTGTATTCTGGGAACATCTTTGGGAGATTATCGAATTGGAGAAGCCGCATGGTGTGATCGTACAATTAGGTGGGCAAACGGCTTTGAAGCTTTCGAAGCGTCTACATGAGAAAGGAATTCGCATCATAGGTACTTCTTTCGATAATATGGATATTGCAGAAGATCGTGGTCGTTTCTCCGATATGTTGAAGGAATTGAACATTCCTTATCCGCAATATGGTACAGCACATACAGCAGATGAAGCATTAGAGGTAGCGAAGAAAATTGGTTATCCAGTTTTGGTTCGTCCGAGTTATGTATTGGGCGGTCAACGTATGCGAATTGTAATCAATGATGAAGAGTTGGAAAAAGCGGTATTGAGCTTGTTGAAGCACTTACCGGGCAATACTATTTTGATTGATCACTTCTTAGATCGCTGTCAAGAAGCTGAGATCGATGGAATATGTGACGGAGAGAATTTCCATGTGATGGGTGTGATGGAGCATATCGAGCCTGCAGGTATTCACAGTGGTGATAGTAATGCGGTATTGCCTCCATTTAATTTGACTCCTTTAGTGATTGAAGAGATGAAGGATTATGCGAAGAAGATTGCGTTTAAGTTGAACATTAAAGGCTTAATTAACTTCCAGTTTGCGATTAAGGATGATAAAGTATTTGTGATCGAAGCAAACCCAAGAGCGAGTCGTACAACGCCTTTCATTGCGAAGGCTTATCAAATTCCATATTTGAATGTAGCGACTAAGATAATGTTAGGAGAGAAGAAATTGACTGATTTCAAATTCGAGCCTAAGCTAAAAGGCTATGCGATTAAGGAACCTGTTTTCTCTTTTGATAAGTTCCCGAATGTAAACAAGGAGTTAGGACCTGAGATGAAATCTACTGGTGAAGCGATTCGTTTCATCAAAGACTTGCGCGATCCTTACTTCCGTCAGTTGTACAAGGAGCGTAGTATGCACTTAAGTAAGTAATTTCTTATTACATAAACTGTACGTATGAAAAAACACTTTTTACCTATCGCACTATTAGTTTTAGCGAGCTGTGGTTGGGGTGCTAATTCATTATATGTGGAAGACGCTTCTAAGGGTTTTAATGGAGGCTTTGAATTTTGGCAGGGTGCAACACCTTATAATTGGCAGGTTTATAGTGAAGAGACAGGAACGCCTGGTTCTTTTACAACGAGTGCAGACGCTTCTGTGAAGAAAGAGGGGCAGTTTAGTTTGCATTGGAAAGTGAATGCGTGTAAGTCGGCGACAGGAAATCAAGCGCCTGGTATTGCGAAGGAAATACCTGCTGTGGCGGGTGCTACTTATCAATTAAGTGGCTGGATAAAATCTGCTGACGCGAGTTCTGTTCCCTTTCAGATGGGAGGTGTTAATGCGCATCATGGCCAACATCTCAGCACACGAATCTTTCTTCAGTCGAAGACGGATTGGAATTATTTTGAACAGACCTATACTGTTCCTAAAGGCTTCGACCGTCTCCGAATTGAAATCAACGTCGACCATATTGGAGATGTTTGGTTGGATGGTTTGGAGTTGAAGCAAGAGTAATCAGCTTGTTTCTTTGCGTATATTTTTACAAATCTTTAAATACTCTTAACGATTACATCATATAGCGTCTATACATTTGTATTAGATGTTAAAGACTATCGTTGGTCTTAAGGATAAATTAAAGAGCGATGCTTCCCTTTTGAAGCACACATCGACGCTCCAATTTTCAATCGTATTTTATGGAGACCAAAGAGAATATTAAGCGCAAGAAGCGCAAGGTGGAAGTATTAGTTATTTCGGATGTTCATTTGGGAACCTATGGTTGTCATGCGAAAGAGTTGTTGCAATACATGAAGAGCATCAAGCCACAAACTGTGATCCTAAACGGAGATATCATTGATATGTGGCAATTCAGTAAAAGATATTGGCCGAAGGAGCATATGCAGGTGGTACAGCAGATTTTAAAGTGGGCAGGGAAGGGTGTTCGCGTACATTATATCACAGGAAATCATGATGAGTTGTTACGCAAATTTGTAGGTTTTGATATGGGTGGTTTGGTCATAGAAAATCAATTGATATTGGAATTAGATGGGAAAAAGCATTGGTTTTTTCACGGGGATATTTTCGACTTCACTATGCAACATGCGAAGTGGTTAACGAAGTTGGGTGCCCATGGCTATGACTTTTTGATTGTATTAAATGCGGTGTGTAATTGGGTTTTAACGAAGTTAGGAAAGGAGAAAATATCTCTTTCAAAAAATATAAAAAACAGTGTAAAATCGGCGGTGAAATTTATTAATAATTTCGAGCAAGCTGCGGCTAGAATTGCGATAGAAAGAGAGTATGATTACGTTGTTTGCGGACATATACATCAGCCTGTTCAACGAAAGATTGAACTCGAAAATGGCGATTCGATAGATTATATGAATTCAGGGGATTGGGTAGAACACTGCAGTGCCTTGGAATTTAATAATGGAAAGTGGGAATTGGTTCAATATAAATATGAAGCGGATCAATTTGAGGAGGAAGAAGATGAGAAAATAGAAACGAAAGACCAGCAAGCGATCTTCCAATCATTGATGGAAGAGTTTAATGTGATTCCATTACAAAAGAAAGCGTGATGAAAATATTATATGCGATTCAGGGAACAGGAAACGGTCATATTACTAGAGCATTAGCATTGCTACCAGAGCTAATGACGCATGGTCAAGTGGATATTTTAGTGAGTGGTGAACAATCTGAAATTAACCTGCCGTATCCGATTAAGTATCGATTTAAAGGGCTTTCTTTCTTCTTTGGAGAAAAGGGAGGTATCAATGTTTGGCGCACTTATTTAAAAGCGAACACTCGTCAGTTACTCGACGATATTAAGAAACTTCCTGTCAATGATTACGATTTAGTAATAAGTGATTTTGAGCCTGTTTCAGCGTGGGCCTGCTTGCTAGCGAAGCGAGATTGTATCGGGCTTAGTAACCAAGTGGCCACCATACATCCCTCTGCACCTCGTCCAAAGAAAAAAGATTTGTTAGGATGGATGGTCTTAAAGCGCTATGCGCCTACAAGTATTAATTATGGGTTTCATTACAAGGCTTTTGATTTGAATATATTCACGCCAGTTATTCGTGATGAAGTTCGTAATCACAAAGTGAGTAATAAAGGGCATTATGTGGTATATCTTCCTTCCTATGGGGATGAAAAGATTATTAAACAACTGAAGCGTCTGCCGGCAGCGAAGTGGGAAGTTTTTTCAAAAACCGCAACTAAAGCCTACCTAGATGGCACTATTCACGTGCAACCTTTAGATGCTAAAAAGTTTACGGCATCGATGGCTTCCTGCGAAGGAGTGTTGTGTAATGCCGGATTCGGTACCACTACGGAGGCGATGTTTTTAGGTAAAAAACTTTGTGTGATTCCAATGAAGGGGCAATACGAACAAGCCTGTAATGCGGAGTTTTTAAAGAAGATGAAGGTAACAGTTGCGAAGAAATTGAAGCGTAAGCATCTACCTAAAATTGCGGCATGGATGGAGCATGGTGAGGTAACAAAAGTTAGCTATACAGATCAGCGTAAGTTAATTGTAGACCGTATTGTGCAGCACGCAGGAAAATCGCAAGTAAAACCGTATTTAGAAGAAGATTTTTTATTGTTTCAATAGATTGAGATGCTGACTAGAAGGGCGTTTGGTGACGATTTTATTTGGGGTGCTGCGACCTCTGCAGCGCAATCGGAAGGGGCATGGAATGTGGATGGGAGAGGACCTTCTATTTGGGATACCTTTGCGGCTCAGTCGAAAAATCTAAGTGGGAATAATGGTCCTGCTAACGGGAGCGATTTCTATCATCAATATCCGAACGATATTCGATTGCTAGGATTATTAGGGTTTAAAAATTTTCGTTTTTCTATTTCTTGGTCTAGAATACTTCCCAACGGACATGGAAGGATAAATCAAAAAGGACTTTCTTTTTATCATCGATTAATTGATTTGTGTTTATTAAAAGGTATTACGCCTTGGTGTACTTTATATCATTGGGATCTACCGCAAGCACTACAAGATAAAGGTGGTTGGGCAAATAGAGATATCATCAACTATTTTGAAGATTACGTACAGTTAGTGACGAATGAATTTGGGGATAAGGTTAAACACTGGATGGTTTTAAATGAACCTACCGCATTCACTGGAGTAGGTTATTTTCTGGGTTTACATGCGCCTGGCAAAAGAGGCTTGAGTCAGTTTTTACCTGCTATGCATCACGCAGCATTATGCCAGCCAATTGGTGAAATGGTCATAAGAAGTACCGTACCAAATGCATATGTAGGAACCACTTACTCTTGCACAGGAATTCATCCGCATTCGCAAAGTGTGCAAGATGTGCAAGCGGCAGAAAGAATGGATGCCATGCTAAATCGATTGTTTGTCGAACCTGCTATGGGCTTAGGCTATCCTGTTAAATCGCTTCCCGTCCTTCGAAAGGTATACGATTATTTTGGTCCGAATGACGAAAAAATATTGCCTTGTAACTTCGACTTTATCGGGCTTCAACCTTATACAAGAGAGGTAGTATCGCATCGATTTATTATTCCGTATTTACAAGCTAAACTCATTCCCGCGAACGAACGTTCTGTGCAACATACGGCGATGAATTGGGAAGTATATCCTCCAGTTATGCGCGAGATGGTAGAGAAATTCGCAGCTTATAGCAATGTAAAAGATATTATCATAACGGAGAACGGGGCTGCATTCCCTGATCAAGTGATTGACGGAAGAATAGATGATCAACAACGTCAGTCTTATTTTGTAAATCATTTGAAGGAATTGCAAAACTGCGTTCTAGACGGACTTCCAGTAAAGGGTTATTTTGTTTGGTCGCTCACCGATAACTTCGAGTGGGCAGAATCTTATCGGCCACGATTTGGTCTGATTTATGTCGATTATGAAGACCAAACCCGAATCGTGAAGGACTCGGGTTATTGGTTTCAGCGTTTTTTATCGAAGACGAACTAGTTTCTAACCACTACCTTATCGTCGAAAACATCGATTAATAAAGGCTTTTCCTTGTTAAGATTACCTTCTAGTAATTTTCTACTCAAGGCGTTCGTGATTTCTTTTTGAATCAATCGTTTCAATGGTCTTGCACCATATTGCGGTTCGAAGCCTTGTTCTGATAAATAGTCGATAGCAAAAGGTGTTAGCTCTAAATGATATCCTAAAGCTTCTACTTTATCACTCAACTCTTTCAATTGTAGTTTTACAATGTTGTGAATTTCTGCTCGCATTAATGGTTTGAACATTAATATTTCATCGATACGATTCAGCAATTCAGGTCTGAGACTATGTTTCAGCAATTCCATTACTTCAACCTTGGCTTTCTCATAGGCTTGCGGAACATCCTTCTCTTCAATCTTATCAAAGTGTCCGGCAATAATATGCGATCCTAAGTTGCTTGTCATGATGATAATCGTATTCTTGAAATTCACCACGCGGCCTTTACTATCGGTTAATCGACCGTCATCTAAAACTTGTAATAGAATATTGAAAACATCAGGATGTGCTTTTTCTATTTCATCTAAAAGTACTACAGAGTAAGGTTTACGACGAACAGCTTCTGTCAATTGACCGCCTTCATCATAACCAACATAACCTGGAGGGGCTCCGACTAAACGACTGACTGTATGTTTCTCTTGATATTCACTCATATCAATTCTCGTCATCATCGTTTCGTCGTCGAATAAAAATTCTGCAAGCGCTTTCGCTAGTTCTGTTTTACCAACACCCGTTGTTCCTAAGAAAATGAAGGAGCCGATAGGACGTTTGGCGTCTCCTAAACCAGCACGACTTCTACGGATGGCATCTGAAACAGCGATGATAGCTTCATCCTGACCGATGACACGCTTATGTAATTCGTCTTCGAGATGTAAGAGTTTTTCTTTTTCTCCTTGCAACATCTTCGTTACTGGAATACCTGTTGCCTTGGCTATCGATTCTGCAATATCCTCCGCATCGACTTCTTCTTTCAACATTCTATTGCCATCTTCACTTTTACGCAAGAGTTCGGCATGTAAATGTATTTGCTCATTTTCTGCCTCTTTGATCTTCCCGTAACGTAGTTCGGCTACTTTACCGTAATCACCGCTACGTTCTGCTTGTTCGGCTTCTAGCTTATATTGTTCGATTTGTTTTTTCGAAAGTTGAATCGCATCGACGATTTGTTTTTCTTGCTGCCACTTTGCTTTCAACGCATTTCGTTCGTCGCTTAGATCCGCGATTTCAAGAGATAGTTCGTTTACTTTCGTTTCATCATTTTCTCTTTTAATTGCCTCTCTTTCGATTTCTAACTGACGAATCTTACGTTCTAATTCATCTAATTCTTCTGGCAATGAATCCATTTCCAAACGAAGTTTAGCGGCGCTTTCGTCTATTAAGTCGATGGCTTTATCCGGCAAGAAACGATCGCTGATATATCGATTCGAAAGTTCTACTGCAGCAATAATTGCTTCATCTTTGATACGTACTTTATGGTGTGTTTCGTAACGCTCTTTCAATCCACGTAGGATGGAGATAGCGTCTTCGACAGTTGGCTCGTCGATCATTACCTTTTGGAAACGGCGTTCTAAGGCTTTATCTTTTTCAAAATACTTTTGATATTCTGCTAAGGTGGTCGCACCTACTGCTCTTAATTCACCGCGTGCTAAGGCAGGTTTCAAAATATTTGCAGCGTCCATCGCGCCTTCGGTAGCACCTGCACCTACGAGGGTATGTATCTCGTCGATGAATAAAATTATTTCTCCATTCGATTCACTTACTTCTTTTACTACTGCTTTTAGACGTTCTTCAAAGTCGCCACGGAATTTTGCACCGGCCATTAAAGCGCCCATGTCAAGGGAGAAAATAGTTTTGTTTTTCAGATTTTCTGGTACATCACCATTCACGATACGGTGTGCAATCCCTTCTGCAATCGCTGTTTTACCGACGCCTGGTTCACCCACTAAAATTGGGTTGTTCTTACTTCTACGTGAAAGAATATGTAAGGTGCGACGAATTTCTTCATCACGACCAATGACAGGATCTAGTTTGCCGGCAGAAGCCAGTTCGTTTAGATTTTTACCGTATTTGCTTAATGCGTTGTATTGCGCATCTGCATTTTGCGAATTCACCGTGGTTCCTTTACGAAGATCTAGGATGGCTATTTTCGCATTGTTTTCAGTAAGTCCTTCTTCTTTTAAAAGTTTAGCGACTGCATCATTACCAGCTAGAATGGCAAGCAATAGATGCTCTACGCTTACGAATTCATCTTTGAAGGTTTTGAGTAGTGACTGTGCTTTTAAAATAACCGCATTCAACTCACGCGACATGTATTGCGCTGGATCAGCGCTAACCGTCGCCATACTTTTAAGTAATGTTTCATTGCGTTGTTGAATGTTGTTTGCATTCACATTGTTTTTCTTAAAAATATAATCCATCGTGTCCGCACTTTCATTCATAAGTGCTTTTAACAAATGGGCGGTATCCATTTGTTGATGGTTGGCATTGAAAGCAATTTGTTGCGTCGCTTGTATGACCTCTTGCGCCTTAATTGTAAATTGATTCAAATTCATATTGTTTGATTTATAAGTCTACCTCAGCAATTTCGAAGCCATTGTTGAATTGTCGGTCAAAAGCGCTTGATTTGGCTGATTTGTTCGACAGAATGACTGTTTTGGCTTTGTTTTTTGGACGATTTGGCAGCTGATGTGTGCTTAAGTGGATATTGCCTTTGGTATGAGTAGAATAAGATGATGGCGCTTTCGGACAAGCTTATTATCTTTACTATATGTCTCAGAAAGTAATTTTAATTGCAGAAGCGGGCGTGAACCATAATGGTTCGATGGAGATGGCTTATCAGTTGATAGATGCAGCTGTGGCGGCCGGTGCTGATATGGTAAAGTTTCAGACATTTTGCACAGAGGAGTTGGTAAATATAGCTGCTCCGAAGGCAGCTTATCAAGAGACAAATACGGATATGGCAGAGTCGCAATTTGACATGTTGAAGCGATTAGAATTGGATGAGGCGAAGCATGTATTATTGATGGAATATTGTGCGCAGAAAGGGATTGCTTTTTTATCCACGCCATTTGATTTACCTAGTATTGATTTATTATACCGTTTGAAGGTGGAGCAGGTGAAGATCCCTTCCGGCGAGGTAAACAATGTTCCTTATTTACGTCATCTTGCTGGAAAGTTTTCGCATTATTACCTTTCGACAGGGATGAGTGATATGACTGAAATTGAATTTGCGGTGAAGACTTTGAATGTTCCGATGGAGCAATTGACGATCTTACATTGTAATACGGAATATCCTACTGCATTGACGGATGTGAATTTGTTGGCGATGCGCAGTATTGCGGACAAATTTAAGTGCGCTGTAGGGTATAGCGATCATACACTCGGATGGGAAGTTGCAGTGGCAGCGGTAGCCTTGGGAGCACAGGTGGTGGAGAAACATTTTACCTTGGACAAAACACTTCCTGGTCCGGATCATAAAGCATCTTTAGAGCCGCATGAAATGAAGTTGTTGGTAGAAAAAGTGCGTGGCATTGAAGTTGCTTTAGGAAGTGCAGATAAGTTTGTATCGGATGCTGCGATGAAGAATGCTAAGGTGGCGAAGAAAAGTATAGTAGCCGCATGTGCGATTGCTAAAGGAGAACCGTTTAGTGATAAAAATTTGAAAGTTAAGCGTCCTGGTAATGGCATATCGCCTATTTATTGGGATAGTCTAATGGAAAGAGTTTCGTCACAAGAGTATAAGACAGGTGATTTAATTAATTTAACTGAACTACCTTAATTTGAATAGTACAATTTTTTTAGTCGGTGCTGGGAACATTGGTAGAAGACATTTGCAAGGC
>JACCDJ011093665.1_pt1 | contig 10154 bp, 8 predicted proteins | sample 7444481 | NCBI WGS metagenome assembly JACCDJ01 (sample SAMN15323435, study PRJNA562643) | freshwater metagenome | isolation source: river surface water | place: USA:Blue River Watershed | collected 2017-08-15 | reverse complement strand
TGAACTGGCTTGAGTCCGTCTCGGACATCTGGAAGTGCTCTGGAAACAATTACCGACATCGAATAATCGATGTAGGCACCACGCATTTCCTCTTCAATGTTAATTGGAATGATATGCTCGTTTTCTCCTTGGGCCATAAAATGCGTACTATAACGTAAATTAAGGTTGCAAGATAGTAAAAAGCAGGCGGGAATAAAACCTAGTTTTGATTCCTAATCTTGGTTTTATTTTATCAGTACCACTGCCCTATTTTTCGATTTTGAAGATTAAAAATTGAACTACCGCGGTATTCTACACCATTGTGGTTGTGCTTCATGACTACACCACAGCCATTTATCTTACATCTTTTGGTTCCAGGGACCTTCATAGAGAGTCCAACTTGTACCGAATATACTTCTTGATCCATGGGAAAAGATGTAAAATCTGGCGAATTATTTACCAATGAGCGCTGCATGTATTTTCCTTTTGCAAACACAGATGCATATTCAGATAGGTCATAACCAATCCGCAACACAGCCGCATAGGTAAACTGGTCTTTCATCTCGGAAAGCCTTGCTTGGTAAACTTTCGGGATTATGGGTTCAGCTTGAATGACTTTCATCCTACCCACTTCGGCCTCCACACTGATAGTCCAAGGGTAATTTTGCCTGATCCGCTGCTTCAATTCACGCTCCATCCGCATTTTTAGTTCACGATTGGCACCATCAAATCTTTTGTATTTCTGCTTCAATAAAAATCTCCGCCTGCTGGCATCGTACAAGACCAAACCAGCCGATGCATAGTAATTGGTAGCTCGGTAATCTGTCCCTTGAAGTGAAAATTGGTACCCACTCCCTTGCAGTGGAGCTAAGTTTGCATTTTCCCAGCCGTAGCCTCCTCCAAGGGAAAGGATATTGAATAGATTTAATCGCAATCCTGCTTCTACCGTAGGCAAAATAAGTTGACCTGTACTCAAAGAAAGAGTGTCTGGTAAGGGGAAGTATTGGTAATCATGATTTTGGTACTGCGTGATGGGATATACCTGGCCATTACCCTTGTAAAACTCAGTATTCAGCGTATAATAGGCTGCTCCTGTTGAAAGTTGGAAAGAAAATTGTTCCTGAATATTTCGAAAAATATTACCCATTTTAGAATCACTTTTTGGACTTCTTGCCTTCCGTGTGATTCCAAAAATATCCTCATCCTGCCCAAAGGCTGAAGCACATGCACACCCAAAAAAGATAAAAACCAAGAGCAACCTTCTGTAATTCATAGTCAAGAAACGAAAGGAAGATGTTTTTGGTGTATTGGTACAAAAAGAAATCATTTTTAGAAGGCTTATTTTGCTTTCTTTTTTAGGCGACTCACTTCTTGAACTAATTTTTCCTTCAACGAAGGATCGTCTCGTATGGCTTTGGAAAGGTGTTCATAAAGTTCTAAACCCAAGATCTTTTCATCACGAATCAATTCCGCCTGATAGGTTACAACCATTTTTTGGAAGGACCCTAGGACGCTTAAGTATTCCTGATAGGCCGCACGTTCCTTTTCGGTTAGGGCAATGCTTATTTCTTTTTTTGCATTTCCCCAAACACTTTTGATTTGATTGAAACGTGCCCCTCCCCCTAATTCTACTTTGTCCTTGACCCAAGTTTTCAATTCTCCCTCCTTTTGATTTAAAAAGGCAGCAGTTAACACTTCTACTTGGGCGTATTTGGTCCAATCCGCATCCGTGAGTACGATTTCAGGTTTGACCTCTTGAGAAAAGAGAAGTTGGTTAGAGCAAATGAACAGGAGAATAAATACCGAAAGGCGAATTCGCATGGTTTGCAGGGATTTAATTGCTAAGCATTGAAAAAGACACCTACCCTTATCCTTGAATTGCTTTGAGTGAAGCAATCGTGGCAATAGGGTCAGGAGAATTAAAGACAAAACTCCCCGCCACCAAGATATCCGCACCAGCCTCCACCAACCTTCTTACATTTTGGCCCGTTACCCCACCATCAACTTCAATTTGGGTGCTAATTCCTTTTTTAAGTATCATTTCCTTCAAGTTTGCAACTTTTGAATAACTGTGCTCAATGAATTTTTGTCCTCCAAAACCTGGATTGACAGACATCACACAGACCAAGTCCACTTCATCCAGTACTTCACTCAACGATTCAATGGGTGTGTGTGGATTCAAGGCTACGCCAGCACGAACTCCCAAACGTTTGATTTCCTGTAAAGTGCGATGCAAATGGGTGCAAGCCTCCACGTGCACGGTCAAAATAGCTGCACCTGCTTTTACAAAAGCATCCAAATACAACTCTGGATTGACGATCATCAGGTGCACATCCAGAGGCTTTTTGGCATGTCTGTGAATGGCTTCCGTGACAGGAATTCCGAAGGATATATTGGGAACAAAAGTCCCGTCCATCACGTCCACGTGGATGTAATCCGCAGCGGAGGCATTGAGCATTTCTACCTCTTTTTGAAGGTTGGCAAAATCAGCGGCAAGAATGGATGGGGCAAGTTGAGGGCTCATCTTGGATTGAATAGGTTACAAATCAAGGGATCTCTCCCTTTTGAATCTAAGTTACTGCTTAATTAATTTATGGTAAGCAATTTCTTTGCCATCCATCATCTGAATAAAATACAAACCAGTTGGCAGTTGATTTAGGGTAATAAAATACGGGTCTTTGGTAGAACCACGCTGTACTATTTTTTCCAATACTAGTCCACCTGAACTATCAAACAACTGGATTTGAAAACTCAATTCCTGTCCAAAGCGAATATAAATATGGTCAGCTGTTACGGGATTTGGGTAGACTTTCCAACCTACTTCTTCTTCGTTTATTCCCAATAGTGCTCCATAATAAGCACTACGGAAATTTGGAATACCATATCCCAGATTCTGGTCTGGGTTGGCATACTGTGTGCCACTTTTGATTAGATTGGAAATCAATTCATCCTTGGTCCAAGCTGGCTTTGCTTCCCATAATCCTGCAGCAAGAGCAGTAATTTGGGGAGCAGAAAAGGAGGTACCCGCTGCCGAAGAAACTTGTCCTGATCCTCGGATTAGTACCGGGCTTTGGCCAAATGCCACTAGCTCTGGCTTAATTCGACCGTCTGCAGTGGGGCCACGCGAACTAAATGTGGAAACCGTAGAACTGGTATTTACCGATCCTACAGCAAGGATTCCTGCTGCGTCTGCAGGTGCAACCAAACTACTGCTTCCTGCTGAGCCATAATTACCCACACTATTCACAACCAAGATTCCTCGCTTCGCAGCGATACTTGCGCCTCTGGAAACATAGGTGGTTTTACCATCCAATTGTGCCGTGATGTAAGTCAATTTGGGTTCATCAAAATCCAGGTAGCCCAAGGAACTATTGATGATATCTACTCCCAAACTATCGGCATACTCCGCAGCGCGAACCCAGTTGAATTCTTCCAAGGGGTATTCAGTAGCTACATCTTCCGTAATGGCAAAGATCACCTGTGCCTGATGCGCACCTGAAACAAGTGTTCCAACTTGGTTGGCTAGAATCAAGGAGGACACCTGCGTCCCATGCTCATGATCCCGAAATACTTCTTTGATCCAAGGTCGGACGACGTTCAGTTGCCCGAGCACTTGTTTGTTGGTGAACAGATGCGAAAAAGCAGGAGCTTTTTCTAAACCTGGGAAACCTGAGTCAAATATGGCCACAATCACCCCTTTACCGGTAAATCCCGCTTGGTGCATGTCTGGGATTCCTAGCAATTGATTTTGAAAATCATAGGCTGCTGCTTCCCTATAGCTTTCTTCGACAGCCCATTTTTTAGATGGAGCCGTACGCTCTTCACCAACAACCTTGTTTCCTGTTTTGGAAATAAATCCCTTGGCTACCCATTGTACCTTTTGCACATAAGGCAAGGCTTCCATTCCTTTTTTTCCTACTGAATCGGCCACCACTACAGCAGCATTGAGCCATTTACTTACATACAAAATCTCCTGAGAATGGGCTCGCAAACCCTGCATATAGAAACTAGCAACTGGCAAGTCCAAACTATCTACACCTACCTTTTCACGTTCCCTGCGTTGAATAGCTTTGTTTGTCAAATACTTGCTAGGATTGGCTAAGGAAAATTCCTGTTGGGGCTTGTATTTGAAAAAAACAGCATAGCGATCTTGAGCCATCCCAACTTTGGAAGCCAAACAGGTAATCACAAACAAGAAAAAATAAAGTAAAAAGGACCTAGGTAACATAAATTGTTCGCTTGAAATGTCCAACAGCGATTCGAAGATACCAATTCTGAGGCAGTTACACACCATGAAAAGCACTACCACAGGCGGTGGACTATTCATCTAAACGGAACAATGCGCATTTGGATGTGCAAGAAGCAAAGCAAATCGAAAATACTTGGGGAGAAGTACGGGCTTCCTTACCTTCGCATTTTCAAACTCGAACTGAAATGGCTCTGAAGACAAAAGTGAAGATCAACCGAATCACCAACCTAACCGATGCGCGCTATTGCTCGGGGATGTATGTGGATATCCTTGGTTTTTCTTTGGAAGTAGGGTCTCCCAATTACCTATCTCCTAGCCAATTTCAAGAGATCACCGGATGGATTTCTGGAACAGACTATGCGGCAGAGTTTACAGATTCAGATGCCTTCACCATCGAAAGAAAGTTGGCAGACTATCCTGGAATTACTTGGATTGAATCGGGTGTTCTAGACACGCTAATCCAACTAAAATCCTTAGGAAAGAAATTGATTTACCGAAAATCCCTGGATGAGTTAGAATCAATCCTCTCCAAATTACCCCTCCTAAATCAAGAACAAATCACCTTACATATCACTTCAACTAAAAATACGCTAACATTTGATAATAAATTAGTTATCGAGAATTTAGCAAGTAAGGTTAGCCTATTTTTAGGTTTCGGAATCAATCCGGAAAATGCCAGTTCGCTTTCAGAAATCCCGGGACTTACTGGTTTGGCTCTAGATGGAGGTGACGAGATTAAACCCGGGCTGAGGGATTTTGATCAGCTAGCCACAATCTTGGAAAATCTAGAACTCCTCGATTAAAACAACCTGTTGTTTAGTCTCTTAATCAATTCCCTCAACTATCCCAAAGATCAGTCAGGCGATACGGACTTTTTGAACCAGTAAAGAAGGTGCCATCCACAAATCGATGCTGGATACCAATTTCATGAAGTTGAGCAAGGTCATCGCTATCCAGATTCAAAGTTGCAGCAGCAAGGTTCTCAGCAATACGCGCCTGATTTACAGATTTAGGAATTACTGCGATATCTCGAGCAATTGACCAAGCAATCAAGACTTGTCCTACGGTTGCCTTATGCTTTTGAGCAATAGCCTTAACTACTCCATCTTCTAAGAGTTTAGGGTCCTCTGCATGCTTTTCAGCACGAGAATCAGGAGATCCCAATGGAGAATAGGCGGTAACTAACAACCCGTTTTCTTTGCAAAAGGCCACCAAAGCCTCTTGAGGCAGATAGGGATGCAATTCGATTTGATTCATCTCGGGACGTTGCCCCCCTACTGCAAAGAGCTCTTTAAGTTTGGCTTGGTTGAAATTAGATACCCCGATATGCTTAGCAAGTCTACCTTGCTTTTGGTCTTGCATTGCTTCCCAAGTTTGGCTCAAGGGCACATCCTGATAGGTGTAGTATTCTTCCCGCTGCGTAGCAAAACCCACACCAGGTTTGTATGCAATCGGCCAGTGAATTAAATAGAGGTCGACGTAATCCAGTCTTAGATCATCTAGCGTCTTTTCCAAGGCTGGCCGCACATCTTCCAGACGATGCGCATTGTTCCAAAGTTTGGAAGTCACAAACAATTCGTCCCGCTTCACTAAGCCCTCTGCAAGTGCATCGGTAATCCCCTGCCCCACTTCTCGTTCATTTTGATAAATTGCTGCACAATCTAGATGTCTATATCCGGCTTGAATTGCCCAAAATACTGCCTTGCGAACTTCTCCTGGCTTACTTTTCCAAGTACCTAATCCAAGAATTGGAAGTTGATCTCCATTGTTAAAAGCTAAAGTTTTCATCTTAGTAAAAATTAATTTCTTGTGAGTAAACCTATGAGGAACACTCAAAGGTCAGCTTTTTTTTCCAAATACTTTTGAAATCGATTCATCACCCAAAGGTGTAGCCGAGCTTGAGTATTGATGTAAATAAACCAAGGTAAGCGGGGTGCAAATTCATGAATCGCTGATATGATGTATTTGCTATCCAAAACCTCTCGAAATTCTAACCAACCGTAATCGTATCGCTTGACTAGCCAGCCTCCCGTAATGTAAAACAATTGCCTTTGGCTATCGCTGCGATCGGGAATATGAGTCAATTCCAACATGGGTTTCTTTCCCCAAAGCAAATGAAATCCAAGCACATCAGTTCCATTCACTTTTCCTCGAATAAAAAATCGAAAATAATAAGGAAGCCAAAGTGCGTAGCGATAAGCCACCCAGAGTGCATCATGGCCTCCCAGATTGTTCATCCGCTGCACAGATCTTACCGTATTTTTCAATCCTTTCTTGTACTTGAATTTGGGTAATTTTGGCCTCTCTTGGGTGGAAAGAGCAATTTTTACCGCTTCCTCATATTTGAGATAGGTCAAATCCTTTTCTTTAAAAGCATGTACAGGATTGACTACCAAAGTATGCTTCAAACTTTCCACCAAAGGGGACACGAGTTGTGGGGGAGTTTTTCCAAAAAGACCTACCCAGAATTTGGAAAAGCCCAAAGAGAAAACGGGAACAGAAAAGATAAACCTCTTTTTACCCATCACTTTAGCGGTACGGGAAAGCATGTCACGGTAACTCATCACCTCTGGACTACCTATTTCAATCACTTGATCGTATACGTTGGGATTACCAATGCAAGTGATGAGGATTTCTAGGGTATCTCGCAAGGAAATGGGTTGCGTCAAGGAATTGGTCCATTTGGGACACATCAGAACAGGTAATTTTTGAACCAAGTTTTTGATCATGTCAAAACTAGATCCACCTGGTCCAACAATGATGGATGCTCGGATGGCGGTCAATTTCGCTGTCCGTGAACCTAGGGTTTGCTCGACCTCCAACCTACTTTTCAAGTGCCGAGAAAGGTGCTCTTCAGGTTCATCGGGAATCAATCCACCTAGGTAAATGATTTGCTTGATTCCTGCGATTTCAGCCGCACGACTAAAGTTGTCTGCTAGAATTAGATCTGTATCCTCAAAACTCCCTTGGTTGAGTCGCGTGGAAGCACTCATAGAATGCACCAAATAAATGGCCACGTCCACGCCTCGAAGTGCTTCTGCTGTGGAGGTAATGGAATACAATTCTACTTGCCTCCATTCCACCTCTGGATAGGGATTGGAAACTGCCTTACCTCGACTCAATCCAATGAGATGGTAGTCATTTTTGAATCTTTCAATAAACCAACTCCCAATATACCCTCCGGCACCAGCGAGGGCTACGGTAAGTTTAGGAGAGGAAGTGGAAAGAAGAGTCATCTGGTAGTGCAGTATAAAGTTAACTAACTGCTTTGGACCAGTTTAAGTTTAAAAGCCTGTCCTTGCCAACTTCAAGGCCTGTGTGGTGGTGTAGTATTTGACAAGCGTGTTGGGAACTTCCCAGCGTGGCAGGAAGCCGGTCTCTAGGTAATACAAGTAGTTTTTGGTCACCTCAGCAAAATGGGCTTCATGGCCTGTATGGTAATGATCAGGGACAAGCACCTTGTATTCTCCACTAGGAAGCTGCTGCAAGTCAAGCCCTGGATAGCGACTTTGCAATGTTTTTGTAAGGGCTTTTTTCAACTCTTGCGAGGAAGATCCGATTAACTCCACATAGAGAACAGGTTTAAATCCCTCCTCTTTTCCTTGTCTGATTATCAGGTTTGCCTGGGTACCACGCATCCTACTGTAATGGGTATCTCCAGTTCCTTCTGGGGCTTGAAAATTCCAAATCACACTCACTTTGGCATGCTTGCCTCGCAAAGTGTATTGGAATTCCCCATTGCTCATCACTTCCAATTTTCCGTCTTTATGGTATTGAAGCAAATCATTCGAGAAAGAAGATTTTTGAGTGACCTGGTTAAATTCATCCAAAGTCAAGCTCGTCGGCCAAATTCTGGAGGAATAGAGTTGGACATCTGTGGTATCTAAAATTTGATCGGGAAATGCCTCCCATTGGATGAGATCCACCAAATGAGTGGTCACATCCACTATCCCTGTCCCCTCTTTTTTCACATCAAAAAACCAATCTGGACGAACCAGTGGAGCACCAGAAACTTGCTTGAAAAAATGATGAACCGATTCCTTGGTGATAGCCGGACTATCAGGCGATCCCTCTACCAACTCACCAAAAACCTCTGGAATCTGAGACAATTCCCGCTGAAGTAAGGTAGTAATTTCAAAGCGCTCGGTCATGATATCCAGGAACAATAGTTCCTTTTTGCCGGCTATCTGGTAAGCTTTTTTCAATTTTTGATAACCCTCAGAATCAATCACCAAGGGCTTATCCGCATAGACATGAATGCCTTGGTTCAGTGCCTTTAGGATGTAGTCGATCTTTTGATCGTTTTTCCCTGCCACCATCATTACATTTCCCGGCAGCTCCTGTAGCATCTTTTGAAGGTAATCCTCACCACTGTAGACCTTTGGTATCCAGGAAGTGGGTGATTCTGCTCGGTTATTGTATCCCTTGATTCGAGCTAGGTGGTCCTGAAGTTCTGGACCTTCCGGTGCATACACATACAGGGTTGGATCTACACCAGGGTACATGGTCTTGTGAACCAAACCCGCATGAAAATGGCCTGGATCTAAGGTCATGAACCTAAAACGGGGTTCATTCTCAGCAGTAATTCCCTTGTTTTGGGTGTAAGCAGTAGGGATTCCCATCAATGAAAGTAGGGTTAAAAGAAGCAGCCTGCGCATTGGGATGAATTACTTGTTTTTTTGATACACCAAATCGGTACCCCAAGGCTTGCGTTGAGCACGACTCAAGTAGGTATTAGCCTCTGGATCATTGACAAATTCTTCGGTGGCGGAATTCCACTCCAACTTTCGTCCCAACTTCATGGCAATGTGGCTAATCAAACACACCGAACAGGATCTGTGACCAATTTCTACTGGGGAAAGCAATTCTACATTTCCTTGGATGGCTTCTAGCCAATTGCCATGGTGAGAGGAACTTCGAGTAAACTTGATTTCGTTTTCTCCCAAAACCGATTGCAGAATTTTGGGATCAGATGCATCCAAGGCTTTGGCATTGTTGCCCTTAGTGACAGGATCTGATGCTGAAGCCGTGTAACTTCCGCGGGAAACCCATATCCATCCTTCCGTGCCCTCGTAGCGAATGCCATTGGGATAGGTGCCGGAAGTCAGCATGACGATGCCGTTGTCATAGGTAGCCTTGACCAAAAAGTCCCCATGAACATTCCAAAAACCAGATCGTGGAAACTCTGCCACCGCTTCAATGTATTGGGGACCAAAAAACTCGGTATTCATTCCCCAAGCCGCAGAATCAAAATGATGTTGACCCCATCCCGTAATCATTCCGGCCCCGTAATTTTCGTGTCTCAACCAGCCTGGTCGGCTGTAATCGTGCTGAGGATGGACCCCAATTTCAGTGTAGGGAATCTCTGGAGTAGACCCTAGCCACATGTCAAAGTTCAAGGTGGAAGGAATGGCCATTGGGGTGGCATCGGGACCAGACGGATCTCCAGGAAGGCCTATTCGTACGGTATGCAACTTGCCAATTCTACCATTTCGGACCAGTTCAGCCGCCAACCTAAATTGCTCACTCGACCGTTGCTGTGTTCCCAATTGCAACTTTATCCCAGTTTTTTGCACAATTTCGACCAGTTGCCGACCTTCTGTTATAGTCAAAGAGGTTGGCTTTTGAAGGTACACGTGCTTTCCGGCAAGTGCAGCCTCCATAGCCGGTTGAGAATGCCAGTGGTCCGGAGTGGAGATGATGACCGCATCGATGTCTTTGTTGAGCAGGAGTTCCCGGTAATCGGTATAGGTCTTAACATCCAGGTAAGGTGTCCCCATTTTTTGGGTGTAATACTCTTCCACAAGCTTTTTACCGTCCACCATGCGCTTGCTATCCAAGTCAGCCACTGCCACTACACGAGCCTTATCGTGCTTCCAGATTCCTGGCAAATCGTGCTCTCTGGCTATCCGTCCACAGCCAATTT
>JACCDJ010238820.1_pt1 | contig 10156 bp, 7 predicted proteins | sample 7444481 | NCBI WGS metagenome assembly JACCDJ01 (sample SAMN15323435, study PRJNA562643) | freshwater metagenome | isolation source: river surface water | place: USA:Blue River Watershed | collected 2017-08-15 | reverse complement strand
CCAGGTCAAGCCCATCAAGCCCAAAGCCAGTCGCGACAAGTCCTCCGAGACGTTTTTGGTTGGGCGGGGGCTCAAAGGGCACTGAAACGGGTCGATAACCTTGTTGCCTGGATGACTTATGGTTTCATTTTCCGCGCTGGCGGCTCTTGAAACGCCTAGAATGGCGCATTACATGTCTTAAATGGCATTTGTCCTGGAATTGTGGGCCTCAGGGCCTTTTTGTGGCTGCCTCCCTGGCGGTCTAGTTTGGAGTCAGCATTGAATAACCAATGGTTTTCCAAAGTCGCAGTTTGGCTGGTGATTGCCTTGGTGCTGTTCACCGTGTTCAAACAGTTTGACGCGCGTGGTCCCGCCGGTGCCGGCTATGTGGCCTATTCCGATTTCCTCGAAGAGGTGCGGGGCAAGCGTATCAAGACCGCCACCATCCAGGAAGGACAGGGCGGCACCGAGATTGTGGCCATCACCCATGATGACCGCAAGTTGCGCACCAACGCCACCTACCTCGACCGCGGTCTGGTGGGCGACTTGATCGCCAATGGTGTGAAATTTGACGTCAAGCCGCGTGAAGAAGGCTCCCTCCTCATGACCCTGCTGGTCAGTTGGGGGCCCATGCTGCTCCTCATTGGCGTGTGGGTCTACTTCATGCGGCAGATGCAGGGCGGCGGCAAGGGCGGCGCCTTCAGTTTCGGCAAGAGCAAGGCCCGCATGTTGGATGAGAACAACAACCAGGTGACCTTTGCCGATGTGGCGGGCTGTGATGAAGCCAAGGAAGAGGTCAAGGAAGTCGTGGATTTCCTCAAAGACCCGCAGAAGTTCCAAAAGCTGGGGGGCCGTATTCCCCGTGGTTTGTTGCTGGTGGGCCCGCCGGGTACCGGTAAAACCTTGCTGGCCAAAGGCATTGCCGGCGAGGCCAAGGTTCCTTTTTTCAGCATCTCCGGTTCTGATTTCGTTGAAATGTTCGTCGGCGTGGGCGCAGCCCGTGTGCGCGACATGTTCGAAAACGCCAAGAAAAATGCCCCCTGCATCATCTTCATCGATGAAATTGACGCGGTGGGTCGCCAGCGCGGTGCCGGCCTGGGCGGTGGTAACGACGAGCGCGAGCAAACCCTCAACCAGATGCTGGTTGAGATGGATGGCTTTGAGACCAACCTGGGTGTGATCGTGGTGGCGGCCACCAACCGTCCTGACATTCTGGACGCCGCCTTGCTGCGCCCCGGACGCTTTGACCGCCAGGTGTATGTCACCCTGCCCGATATCCGCGGCCGTGAACAAATTCTCAATGTGCACATGCGCAAGATCCCCTTGGGACAGGACGTCAATGCGGGCGTGATCGCACGCGGTACCCCTGGCATGAGTGGCGCCGACCTGGCCAACCTCACCAACGAAGCTGCCCTCATGGCCGCGCGCCGCAACGCCCGCGTGGTGGAGATGCAGGACTTCGAGAAAGCCAAGGACAAGATCCTCATGGGCCCCGAGCGCAAGAGCATGGTCATGCCCGAAGAAGAGCGACGCAACACGGCCTATCACGAGTCTGGCCACGCCCTGATTGGCAAGCTGTTGCCCAAGTGCGACCCGGTGCACAAGGTCACCATCATTCCCCGCGGTCGTGCGCTGGGCGTGACCATGAGCCTGCCCGAGAAAGACCGCTACAGCTACGACCGCGACTACATGCTTAACCAGATCAGCATGCTGTTTGGGGGGCGTATTGCGGAAGAAGTGTTCATGAACCAGATGACCACCGGCGCCAGCAACGACTTTGAGCGTGCCACCCACATCGCGCGCGACATGGTGATGCGCTACGGCATGACCGAGGCCCTGGGCCCCATGGTGTATGCCGAGAATGAGGGCGAGGTGTTCCTGGGTCGTTCGGTCACCAAGACCACCAACATGAGCGAAGCCACCATGCAGAAGGTGGACGACGAAGTGCGAAAAATCATCGACGCCCAGTACTCGCTGGCGCGACGCCTGATCGAAGAGAACTCGGACAAGATGCACGCCATGGCCAAGGCATTGCTGGAGTGGGAAACCATCGACACCGAGCAATTGGACGACATCATGGCAGGTCGTCCGCCGCGTCCCCCCAAGGATTGGACGCCGCGCACCCCTTCATCGGGTGATGGTGGCGGCGGCAATGCTGCGGTCGGGCCGAACTCGGCGCCCGCTGCCCCCACGGCTGCATGACCCATGCGGTCACGGCAATGAGTGACTCTCACCACATGGGGCTTCGGCCCCATGTGTCATTCTGGGAGACCACGCGGTTTCGCCTTGAACTGGACCGTCCCCGCGTGATGGGTATCGTCAACCTGACGCCTGATTCGTTTTCCGATGGCGGGCGATGGACAACGGCCGAGGCAGCGCTGGCCCATGCGCAGCAACTGCTCAAGGACGGCGCAGACATCCTGGACATTGGCGCCGAATCGTCCCGCCCGGGTGCAGAGCCTTTGAGCGATGACGAAGAATGGCGACGACTCGCGCCCGTGTTGACCGAGTTGATCCGCTGGCAGGTTCCCCTGTCGGTGGACACCTACCGGGCCATCACCATGCGGCGTGCTCTGGATCTGGGGGTGGACATCATCAATGACATCTGGGGCTTGCGGCAGCCGGGGGCCTTGGCGAGTGTGCAGGCCTCCCGCTGCGGTGTGTGCGTGATGCATATGCACGGTGAGCCACAGACCATGCAGCGTGAGCCCATGTCGGGCGATGCGGTCAGGCAGGTGCTGCATTTCCTGCGCCAGCGCCTCCAGGTGCTGCAGGCGGCGGGCATTGCCGAGGCGAGGATTTGTCTCGACCCCGGCATCGGATTTGGCAAAACCGTGGAACAGAACTTTGCCCTGTTGCGTGAGCAATCCCAGTTGATGGCGCTGGGCTGTCCGCTCCTGGCAGCGTGGTCCCGCAAGTCCTCGCTGGGGGCGGTGACGGGACTGGCTGTGCAGGACCGGCTGGTTCCCTCGGTCGCTGCCGCGGTGCTGGCTGTGGAGCGCGGCGCCCGGATCGTTCGGGTGCACGATGTGGCCGCCACCGTGGCCGCTTTGCAGGTGTGGCGATCCATCGCGCAGGTCTGAGACAATCACGGCTCTTTGGGATATCAAATCAAGAACTATTCTCTATGACCCGTCGATACTTTGGCACGGATGGCATCCGCGGAGCCGTGGGCATCCCCCCCATCACCCCTGATGTTGTGTTGCGCCTGGGACACGCGGTCGGGCGTGTGTTGCGCCGGTCCGAGGATCGGCCCACGGTGTTGATCGGCAAGGACACGCGCATCTCCGGCTACATGCTGGAGTCGGCCCTGGAGTCCGGTCTCAACTCAGCGGGCGTGGATGTGGTCTTGCTGGGCCCGCTGCCCACCCCCGGTGTGGCTTACCTGACTCGAGCCCAGCGCGCGAGTCTGGGCGTGGTCATCAGCGCCAGCCACAACCCGTTTCAGGACAACGGCATCAAGTTTTTCAGCGCCCAGGGCGCTAAGTTGGACGATGCCTGGGAACTGGCTGTGGAAGCCATGCTGGATGAAGCCCCGCAGTGGGTGGATTCAGCCACTCTGGGCAAGTCGCGTCGTCTGGACGATGCCGCGGGACGCTACATCGAGTTTTGCAAGAGCACCTTCCCCTCCGACCTCACCCTCAAGGGCATGCGGTTGGTGGTGGATGCTGCCCATGGAGCGGCCTACCACATTGCCCCCAACGTGTTCCATGAACTGGGCGCCGAGGTGGTGGTGGTGGGCTGTGCGCCGAATGGCTTGAACATCAACCAGGGCGTGGGGGCCACGCATCCTGAGCTGTTGCGTCAGACCGTGCTGGAGCGTCAGGCCGACCTGGGCATCGCCCTGGATGGCGACGCCGACCGGCTGCAAATCGTGGACCACACCGGGCGTTTGTTCAATGGCGACGAACTGCTGTACCTGATGGCCGATGACCGCTTGTCTCGGGGCGAGCCAGTGCCGGGCGTGGTGGGCACACTCATGACCAACCTGGCCATCGAGGTGGCCTTGCGCCAACGCGGGGTGGAGGTTGAGCGCGCCGCGGTGGGGGACCGCTACGTGCTGGAAGGCTTGGCCCGCCGCCAGTGGTTGCTGGGAGGCGAGAGCTCGGGGCACTTGCTGGTGCTGGACAAACACAGCACCGGGGATGGATTGGTCAGTGCCTTGCAGGTGCTGCAGGCCTGCGTGCGCCGGGGGCAACGACCCGCCGAGCTGTTGCGCGATGTGGTGCTGTATCCGCAAACGCTGGTGAATGTCCGCCTCCAACCCGGCCAGGACTGGAAGGGGCATGCCCCCCTGCAAGCGGCGATCCATGCCGAGGAGGCCCAATTGGGCGCTCGTGGTCGCATCTTGATCCGTGCCAGTGGCACCGAACCGCTGGTGCGTGTGATGGTAGAAGCCGATGATGCGCAGTTGGCCGAGCGCTGTGCGCAACGACTGGCGGAGCAGGTGCGACAAGTACCTGTGAATTAAGACGTTTGCCCTGCCTCGACACCCGCGCATGTTCTTCCGCTTGTTCACCTTCTTTCTGACGCTGGCGCTGGGCATCCTGGTGGGGGCGCAGGGATGGAGCACCACGTGGGACTGGCAGGGGGCCGCCCTGGGTGCGGCACTCAGTGCCACGGTGTGGGTGATGAGCGACTTGTGGCGTGGCCATCGTGTACTCAACTGGGTGATCCGCGAGGAGTTGGAACAGTTGCCCACGCGGTGGGGCTTGTGGGGTGAACTGGCCGATCGCATGCGCCGCATTCAACGGCGGATGCGCCAGGAGGTCGTCCGCAGTGACGAACGCTTGTTGCGACTCACCGCCGCGGTTCAAGCTTCACCCAACGGGGTGCTGCTGCTCGATGGGGGCAACCACATTGAATGGTGTAACCAGACCGCAGCCCAGCACCTGGGGCTGGATGCGCAGCGAGACCGCTTGCAACTCATCACCAACCTGGTGCGAGACCCGGCCTTCGTGACCTTCATGCAAGGCGAGACGGGTGAGCAGGGGGTGGTCATCGAGGGGCGTCTGAGCCGGCCCAATGCCCCGCAACGCGTGTCCTTGCATTGGTTTCCTTATGGCGAAGGGCAACGCTTGTTGTTGAGCCGTGACGTCACAGCGCTCGAGCAAGCTGACACCATGCGGCGCGATTTTGTGGCCAATGTCTCGCACGAAATTCGCACCCCCCTCACCGTGCTGTCGGGGTTCATTGAAACCCTGCAATCCCTGCCGCTGCAGGAGGACGATCGCACACGTTATCTGGACTTGATGGCCCAGCAGTCGCAACGCATGCAGAGCCTGGTGGCCGATCTACTCACGCTCTCTCGTTTAGAGGGCAGCCCGATGCCCGGCATGTCTGAGCGCACCGCGGTGGCCGCGTTGTGGCAGACCTGCGAGCACGATGCACGGGGCTTGGCGGGGGCCGGTCATGGCACCACAGGGGTGACCCACGACTTGGTGTTCAGTCTGGATCCAGCCTTGCAGGGCCGATCTGTCGCTGGGGCCCGCACCGAGTTGCAAAGCGCCATGTCCAATCTCATCAGCAACGCGCTACGCTACACGCCAGCGGGCGGACGGGTGGAGGTGGGCTGGAAACTCCATCCCCAGCAGGGGGTGGAGTTTTGGGTGGATGACAACGGACCGGGCATTGCACCGCAGCACCTGCCGCGTTTGACCGAGCGCTTTTATCGGGTGGATCGCAGCCGCTCGCGCGAAACCGGTGGCACCGGGCTGGGGTTGGCCATCGTCAAGCATGTGGTGCAACGCCACGGGGGCCAGGTGCTGATCAGCAGTGTGCCGGGACAGGGCTCCAGGTTTGGCTTCATGTTGCCGCTGGAGCGTTTTAACGAGTCAGGCGGACTCGACTCGGGCCTCGCGGGCGCGCTGGGTCCAGCGAAGCAGGAACGCCATCAGGATTGAGGCCACCACGAGAGCCAGACTGCTGGCGATCCAGAACGCCACCGGGTGTTGCATGGGAGGCGTGTGGTCCCATCCACGGTAGGCCAGCCAATAGCCCCCTGACAAGCCGCCGCCCCACAGCAAGACACAGTAAATCATCAACGGGGTCAGGGTGACGCGGTAACAGCGCAACAGGAAAAAACACATCACCTGGATGGCGTCGGCCAGTACGTACAACGCCAGCCAGCTGATCATGCCCGCGGCCATCAAGGCCACTGAGGGTTGGCGCGTGTAGGCTTGTGTGATGGGGTTGTGAAACAGCAGCAACACAAGAGCGACCGCCAGCGCACAGCTGACGACCAGCACAAAACCATCACGTGTGGCCTGCACAGCCTCCCGGGCGCGCTGTGCGCCGATCCAATAGCTCACCCGTGCGCTGGTGGCGATGGCAAAGGACAGCGGCACCATGTAGGTCAGTGCGGCCAGGCTGGTCATCACCTGATGACTGGCTGACGCGACCGTGCCCAGGCGTGCCACAAAGAGCGCCATCAGGGTGAAGGACGTCACCTCCACCGTGACCGACATGGCATTGGGAATGCCCAGGCGGGCCAGTTGTCCCAGCACACGCCAGTCTGGTGCCTCCAGCCGATGCCAGAGCCGGTATCGGTCATAAAAAGACCGGTTTCGCAGGAGATACCCGCCCATGAGGATCATGGCGCTGTTAACGATCAGGGTGGCATCAGCACAGCCCACCAGACCCCAGCCGTCCCAATCTCCCACCCCCAAAGCCAGCAGGAAGGAAAGTGGCACTTTCAGGCCCAGGGCGATTACCTGAATCCAGGTGACCGCCTTGGGTCGGCCCAGGCTTTGATTGAGCGTGCTGAAGAGCCGAAACAACAAGGCCGGCGGCAGCGACCAGGCCAGCACCTGCAGGTATTCGCGCACGGCGGGTTGCATGGCGTCGGGCACTTCGGTCCACGCCAGCAGGGGGTCGGGCCACAGCAGGGCCAGCATGCCCACCACCGAGTTGAGGCCCCAGAGATACAAGGATTGGCGGAACTGACGACCCACTTCGTGGGGGCGGTCTGCGCCATGCAGTTCAGACAGCACGGGCAGCAGGGCTTGCTGCAGACCCATCAACATCACAAACACGGTGATGTACACCGCAGAGCCTACCGACAGAGCTGCCAGGGCTGCTTCAGAGTGCCGTCCTGCCACCAGCGTGTCGATCACCCCAAATGCCACCACCGCCACCTGGCCCACCAGCACCGTTCCGGCCTGGCGGGCAATCAGCCCCCGTTCGTGACTCATGGGCGAGCCGCGCTGGGGTTGGCTGCGTCGAGCGCAGCGGCTTCGGACGCCACGCGCCGCCACAGCACCACGTCCTCGTTGTCATCCGACGGTCGCCGGACAGTCTGGACACGTGTCCAGTTGGACAGGTGCGGGCCATCGGCCAATGTGGACACAGCATCCGAATCCACAATCAGCCAGGGACATTGGGGGCTTGAAGCGGATGACTCTGGACCAGGGGGAATGAGGGGTGTCAGTGTGAGACGGCCGTGGTACTGGAAAGCGGCGAGTTGGCCTTGGGTCAGGCCGTGAACCTGAACGCAAGGCGAGGGACCGCCCATCAGCGCCACCACATTGCGTACCAGGGGAGCGTAGCTGCGGGCGAAATCGAGCATCGGAAGCCAGAGCGTCATCAGCAACAGCCAGCACAAGGCAGCGCCCGAGGCCGGCAGCACCAGGCTTTTCCACAAGGCGGCACGGTGTCGGCCCACGCGCCAGCGCACCAGCCAGCACCAGACGCCTGTGGCCAACAGTGCTACCGCGAACGCCACGCCGCCGAACTGAGGGGTGAATCCAGGCACCAGCCGCACCACGTTGGCAGCGGGTTGAGCGGGCCACCCGGTTTGCATGGACAGCCAGACGATCCAGATGATGAGTGCACAGCCGCTGAAGAACAACAGGGTGAACCAGTCGATCAGCGCTTTCACACTGCGCTCTAGGGTAGGCAGGGCAAAGGCCGCCAGTGCGGCAAGCGCCGGCAAGGCCAGCAGCAATGTGCGATCCGGGGAGCCGGTCATGACCGCGGTGACCAGTGCCACAGCCGTGAACCACAGGGGGATCACCAGGTGACGGCTCCAGCGCAGCGTGGTCCAGTGGCCACGCCAGCGCCACACGGTCCACAGCGCCAGCGGCCAGGTGGGCCAGGTGAACCACATCATCAGACGCAGCAGGCTGCGCCAGGCCGCGGCCTCCTGGGGCAGGGTGACCAGGCGCCAACGCCACACATCCATCACCTGGGCCAGCGCTGCCGACAGCACACAGATCAGTAGCAGCCCCCAGAGCACGCGCCGCTGGCGCACGGCTGGATCTAGCTGACAGAGCAACACTGAGCCCAGTCCCAGGATCAGCGCCAGGCTGGGCGCTCCGCTGAGGGTCAGCCCAGCCAGACCAAGGGAGAAAGCCAACAGACTGCGTCCCGGGTGTGCCACCACCACGGCCACGCCGTAAAACACCAGGCTTACCCAGGCCAGTTGGGCCAGCAAGGGGGTGATTTCGTGGGACATGCGTGCCAGACCCAGGCAGGCAATCAGGGCCAGCAGACCGGCATCCGCCAGGGTCCGTGCGTAATCCTTGGGGGAGGCTTCGCCGCCAAAGGCAAAGGCCACCGGCTGGGCTTGCTCGGCCCGGGCCAGGTAGTACACCCCGTACCAGGTGCCGGCCAATGTCAGACCTGATAGCAACAGGAAGGGCAGGCGGGCAAGCAGCGCGGGATCGATCCAGGCCGGACCCAGCTGCATGAACCAGGCCCCCAGCCAGTAGGGCAACAAGGCATCAATTTCGGGTGCTTGACCCATCAGCCGGGGCTGAAGCCAGTCCGAGTTGCCCTGGGCCAGCGCCTGCATGTAGCCAAAGGCCCCCATGTCCAAGGACTTCCAGGGCTCACGGCCAATCCAGCCCGGCAGCAGGTAGGCCAGGCAAAACAGCCACAACGCCAAACGCGGCAGCCGGCGCACGGCGTCCTGGGCAACGATGGCAGGGTTGAGACGGTTCACGGCGCCAAAGTGTGACACAGCTGATGCATAACGTCTGCGGCGCCAAAAACAAAGGCAGCGCGGCGGTGCCGGGCTGCCTGGGTGAGACGCGCTGCGGAATTACTTGGCAGCGGTTTTGCCGTAACGATTACGGAAGCGCTCAACGCGACCGCCCATGTTGTCCACCGATTTCTGGGTGCCGGTGTAGAAGGGGTGCGACTCGCTGGAGGTATCCAGCTTGTACAGCGGCAACTCGCGGCCATCGTCCATCTTGACGGTTTCTTTGGTGTTGACGCACGAACGGGTCACAAACTTGAAGCCATTGGACAAGTCAATGAAGCACACGTCGCGGTAGGCGGGGTGGATGCCTTCTTTCATGGGAATTCCTCTGTGTCAGGTGCGGTAGCCACGCCGGCCCATCCGGGGCACTTTCCGCCAAACCTTAGATTATACGAAATTTGGATAGGGGGCTGAACCCTCAGCCGCCGCGACGCATCATGTCGAAGAAATCGACGTTGGTCTTGGTCGCCTTCATGTTCTTGAGCATGAGCTCCATGGACTCGATTTCGTCCATGTTGTACATGAATTGGCGCAGGATGCGGGTTTTTTGCAGGATTTCCGGGGCCAGCAGCAGTTCCTCGCGGCGGGTGCCACTGCGGTTGAGCTGGATGGCCGGGAAGACGCGCTTTTCGTAGAGGCGGCGGTCCAGATGGATCTCGGAGTTGCCGGTGCCCTTGAATTCTTCAAAGATCACCTCGTCCATGCGGCTGCCGGTGTCGATCAGGGCGGTGGCGATGATGGTGAGTGAGCCGCCTTCTTCCACATTGCGCGCGGCACCAAAGAAGCGCTTGGGGCGTTGCAAGGCATTGGAATCGACACCACCAGTCAGCACCTTGCCGGAGCTGGGCACCACGTTGTTGTAGGCGCGGGCCAGTCGGGTGATCGAGTCCAGCAGGATGATCACGTCCTTTTTCAGTTCGACCAGGCGTTTGGCGCGCTCGATCACCATCTCGGCCACGTGCACGTGGCGCGCGGCGGGTTCGTCGAAGGTGGACGCGATGACCTCGCCGCGCACGCTGCGCTGCATCTCGGTCACTTCCTCGGGTCGTTCATCCACCAGCAGCACCATCATGTGGCTGTCGGGGTAGTTGGCGGTGATGGCGTGGGCTATGTGCTGCATCAGCACCGTCTTGCCACTCTTGAGCGGGGCCACCAGCAATGCGCGTTGGCCTTTGCCGATGGGGGCAATGATGT
>JACCDJ011703352.1_pt1 | contig 10158 bp, 12 predicted proteins | sample 7444481 | NCBI WGS metagenome assembly JACCDJ01 (sample SAMN15323435, study PRJNA562643) | freshwater metagenome | isolation source: river surface water | place: USA:Blue River Watershed | collected 2017-08-15 | reverse complement strand
TTAGCGATTATCACGAGTATTCCCATATTGAAAAGGCATTGGGCTTCATAGAAGCATGTAACGAGCCATTATCCATTGCGGATATTGCAGAAACAATTGGGCTTAATGTAAAAACATTTCAAAGGCATTTCCAAAAACACATGGGTTGCAGCCCAGTGGAATACCGAAGGATATGTCGGTTTAGAAGCTCTCTAAAGAATAAGATGAATAGCGATACTTGGAAGAATTTAACGAATATTGGCTATGAAGAAGGCTATTATGATCAATCCTATTTAATCAAAGAATTTAAAAAAATTACTAAGCATAACCCCAAAGATTTTTTTAAGTCAACCAGTAAGGTAGATGGGGATAAAATTATTTGGGAGATATTGTAGTGTCCTAAAAGTACAATTATGGGCTAATGTTAAGAGGTATTTTTGGAATAAATTAAACATGAACTCTATGAAAACACCATTTAACAAATTCCTTTACATTGGATTTTTAATCTTAGGACTATATCAAGCCATTTTTTCTAAAGATTATATGGAAGCTGCTGCTTCATTAGGTATTGGATTAGCTTTTGACCCTTTTGATACGGAACAAAAATGGAATGACAGACCTATGTGGCAAAAAGCAGTTTTGATTATTCACCTTGCCCTCGTCGCAGCTATGTTCGGATTGGGTATAGGGTTAAATGATAAATAGAATTCCTGCCATTTATTACTCCCCTACATAGGGGTCTTTAATTTTTTTCACTTGGTATTTTAGTTCGCTAAATTTCACCTTACAGTCTTTTCCCGTGGGAGATTGGGCGAGCAATCCTACGTGCAAATTTTGGGTTGAATCAAATGTGAAATGGCGAATTAAATACCATTTTGTCCCCGTCTCTGAATAATAAAGGGTAATAACATTGTCTGCTTTGGCCATCTTAAAATAGACCTTATTTTTAGATAGTTTTACAGAGTTACAATCATCAGAAATTCCCTTGGTGACCACCGTCACAATTCGTCTAGCGCCAGTATAATCTTTTTCAAAACAGCATTTGACCCAATTCAAACTATCCGCTTTCAACACGATTGCTCCCCCATCCCACTTACTAATAAAGGCGTGTTCGATAGCTGCTGAAAAAACAAAGTTCGAGTCAGCTTTAAACAGTAGTTTAGGCGCGTTATCCGTATTATAAGTAACATTAGGATCCCTAAACATATCGGTTTTTTCACCAGAAAAGAGAGTGATAGATTTAGCGTCTTGGAAGTAGTTTCTAGGCTTAATCTCCCATTTTAACCATTTAGGAATTCCATTAATCTGAATGGAATCTTGTTTAGTAACACGTGTGCTTCCACTAACTTGAAAGAATAAAACACAGGAGAATAAGAAGGTGATAATTAGCTTCATAAGAAGGAATACTAGAGGAATGATTGTATGCGAAGTTACAGATTTGTGTAGAAGCGCAAATCATTTTGTTCCCTTTTCCGTTTTGGGAACACATTTCAGCCGCTTACACGATTTGTTATTTATGCATCTACTTAAATTTAAATTATGAGTATAAAGAACAAGGCAGTTAAATTGCGTTTTGATTTATCAGGCTATTACTTTTTCGGATTAATCCTGTTAGTGTGCCTGGGTTTTTGGCCATCCTATTTTGCTAAGTTTTTCGATGGAACGGCCAATTTCACCTATTATTTTCATTTTCATGCTACGGTGCTTATTCTTTGGATGAGCTTGTTGATTATCCAACCGATTTTAATTCGTAAAAAGCAAGTCGCGATTCATCGCTTGCTCGGAAAAATAAGCTATTGGTTGATTCCTCTGATCTTTATTTCCATCATTTTATTAACTCATTCACGCTTACCGCATCAAGGGCCGCTGACGGGTAATGATTTAGTGGGGGTATTTAATTCGTTCAAGGATTTGGTGGTTTTGGCGACCGCTTTTTTTGTCGCGATTCGGTATAAAAACGACTATCAATTACATGCAAGGGGAATGATTGTGACGGGATTGGCATTTATTGAACCCGGCTTTATTCGCTTTGCATTTCGGGTGATTAGTGATCCTTTGGCGGCCTATTTGACCACGATTTTTATGATTTATTCAGTTTTTCTCGTGATCATTTATCGCGAACGTCAACAGGCTAAAGCCCGGTGGGTATTTCCGTTGATTGTGTGCCTTTATATGATTGCGCACGGAATGGTCTTATTTGACCTCGTGTATTTACCTTTTTGGCGCAATTTCGTCGTTTGGATTGTGCATGTGCCCTTAACAATTTAATTTACCCATTAGCCATGAAACACTTTTGCCTAATTCTTGTCCTCTTGCTTGCCCATTCGGTCTTTGCCCAATTTCCGCTCACGAAAGACTTAACAGCAAAGTTTGATTTGACGTCAAAATACAATCAAAAAAAATACACGTTAGAAGTATCATTGCCTGTCACATACGATGCCACTAAAAAATATCCCGTCTATTATATTTTAGATGGATATTACGCAGGGTATATAGCACATGGGGCGCATCGATTTCTTCAGCTAGATAATTCCATTGAAGATGTGGTTGTTGTAACAATTTCGGGGCCAGAAAAAACGCCAAGTGAATGGTTCATTAACCGATGGCCGGATTTTTCATTTTCAAGTGACACGATAAACGATGTGAAACAAGCAAAAATGTTTAATTTACCCGCAGGGAGTACCGTTTCAGGAAAAGGGGAACTGTTTCTACAGACCCTAAGCAATCAAATACTTCCTTTCATCGAGAATAAATACAGTTTCAATGGGAATAGGGGGATATCTGGGCATTCCATGGGGGCACAATTCGTGGCTTATGTCATGTTCAAAAAACCGAACATGTTTGAACGTTTTGGCATAAACAGTTCATTTCAAGGACTTTGGCTATCCAATGAGATCAGAAATATTGAAAAATCATTTGCAGAATCACACAAAGATTATCCTGCGAAAGTCTATTTTTCATTTGGTAGCTTAGAACCCAAAGAAATGATTGAAGATATTCGATATTTTGATGGTCAATTAACTAGTCATTACAAAAATATCCAGACTAAGTTTGTTGAATTTGCTGATGAAACTCATGCATCAGTTATCCCGCTCATGTTGAATAAATGTATGTGGTATTTATATAAAAAAAACTAAATGAAACACCTCTTCTCTATTATTCTGTTTTTTTCTTGTGTTAGCTTGGGCAAGGGGCAATGGAATACTGTTCCCAATCCCCCCAGTGAATCTATCTCATTACATTCCCAGTTGAATGATCGTACGTATAAGATTTCTATAGGTCTTCCTGCTCGGTATAATCCCGCCAAAAAGTACCCCGTATTTTACCTATTGGATGCTTATTATGCCTTTCCTTTAGCCTTTCAAACCATGAAATTATTAAACATGGGCGGCGAAGTGAAGGAGTTTATTTTGGTGGGGATAGCTGGTGATGAGACAACTGACTATTCGTGGCTGGTTAACCGCTGGACGGACTACACTTTTACGGCTTTACCGGCTACCGACAAGCAATTTTCAGCTCTTTGGAACATTCAGTCGCCAGGCCTAGTTTCGGGTGGCGGCGCGCAATTTTATCAAGTGTTAACCCAAGAATTAATCCCATTAATCGATAACAAATTTAGCACAACGCAGGAAAGAGCTTTGTCGGGCCATTCGTTAAGTGGTTTATTTGTCGCCCATACCCTTTTCAAATCTGACGGAATATTTTCCAAATTTGGTATAAATAGTCCCTCGTTTCAAATGTGGTCGAATGATATATTTTCCGTAGAAAGCAAGTACCGAAAGCAACATGATCAATTACCCGCCAAAGTATTTTTATCTATCGGTCAGTTCGAAGGGGAAAAAGATAAAGCAACATTACGGGAATTTGAAGCTTTAATTGTAAAGTATCCAGGAATCCAATCAAGCATGACTTTATTTAACGACGAGTCTCATGTTTCTGTGATACCAGCGATGATCAGTCGGACCATGCGCGTACTTTATTCCCATAAAAATTAACCCATAACTTTAATTACCATGAAGAACCAATTACTCCTCGGGATATTATTTCTATCCCAAACGCTTTATGCGCAATTTCCGTTGACGAAAGACCTAACGGCGAAGTATGAATTGACCTCTAACTACAATCAGACGAAGTATACCGTGGAGGTCTCTTTGCCTGTAAGGTATGATGCGAGCAAAAAGTATCCGGTGTATTATATTTTAGATGGGTATTATGCGGCAGCCATTGCACACGGAGCGCATCGCACGCTTCAGTTTGAAAATTTGATTGAAGAAGTAATTGTTGTAACGATTTCGGGTCCAGAAAAGACAACCAGTGAATGGTTGAAGAACAGGTGGCCAGATTATACATTTTCCAAAGATACCTTAAATGATGTAGGTTATGCTAAAGTAATGGGTTTACCGGCAGGAAGCACGATTTCTGGGAAAGGGGACCAATTTCTACTAACACTCACCAAACAAATATTCCCATTGATTGAAACGAAATATGGTTTCAGTGGCAACAGAGGTATATCTGGACATTCATTGGGCGGACAAATGGTGGCCAATTTGATGTTTAAGACACCGGAATTATTTGATCGATACGGAATTAATAGTTCTTCGCAACGTTTGACCCTGAATAATGAGATTCGTACCATCGAAAAAAACTATGCCGCTTCTCATAAGGACTATAATGCCAAAGTGTTTTTGTCCTTTGGTAGCTTAGAGCCCAAAGATGCGATCGAAGATTTACGCTATTTTGACAATCAACTCAAAAGCCATTACAAAAACATCGAGACCAAATTTGTCGAATTTGCAGATGAAACGCATGGGTCTGTGATGCCGGCGATGTTGAGCAGCTGTATGTGGTATTTATATAAAAAGAACTAATCTTAAATTTTATTGAAATGAAGAAACTATTATTTTCAGTAGCCATTGCCGCTAGCTTGTTTTCTTGTCAATCCGAAACAAAATCAAGCTTCGATTTAGCAAAGGCAAAAAGTGAAATTGAAGCAGCAAATCGTGAAGCAGAAAATTTCATGGCCAATGGAGATTCTGTAGGCATTGCGTCCATTTATTCTACGGATGGCTATTTGATGGCGGACCATCAGAAACCGATAAAAGGGAAGGAAAATTTAATCAAAGCCTGGGGTGCATTTATCCGAAATACGAAAGTCGGTGGACTTAAAATCACAACCATGGAGGTTTGGGGAGATGAAAATTTCTTAACAGAAGAAGGGGTTTATGTTTTTAAAACAAAAAGTGGAGAAAGTTTTGGCAATGGAAAATATTTGATTGTTTGGAAAAAAGAAAACGGGAAATGGAAGGTTCATCGCGAAATGAATAATTCGGATTTGCCTCAATAAAAAGTCACGGTTTATTTTTGGAAGTAATGTTTGTTTAATTAACCTAGCGTGGAGCAGAACCCACATGAAAAAACGACTTTAAAAATTTACCTATTATGAAAACAAAATTAGTTGGCGTTTTAACCCTTGTATTTTTATTGATGATTCAGGTGTCATTTGCACAAAGCGCAAGCGAAATGCCTAAAGTCGCAAAAGGAATGATTAAGGTAAGTATTTTATATCCCAATGGAGAAGGCAAGACCTTTGACATGGATTATTATGCAAGTAAGCATATGCCTTTAGTAAAATCGCTATATGGAGAAAATGTCAAAATTATTTCGATCGACAAAGGATTAGCCAATGGAGTTCCCAATGCTCCCGTGCCTTTTTTGGCTGTAGGGTATTTGTATTTTGATTCCATGGCAAGCTTACAAGCTGCGATGGGAAGTTCTGCTTCTGTCAAGTTGATGGCAGATATCCCTAATTTTACGAACACGCAACCAATCATTCAAATCAATGAAGTCGTCCAATAAAAAACCGTTGAAAAACATGAAAAAAATGCTCATAATCACGTTATTGGTCCTTTCTCAAACGCTTTTTGCACAAGTCCCCTATGGTTCGAACAACGGTAACTATGTAACGATCAAAGGTGCAAAAGTTTATTATGAGGAATATGGTAAAGGAACTCCATTGCTGTTGTTACATGGCGGATTTGGCTCTATCAGTAATTTTAGTCAAGTAATCGGTCCTTTATCCAAAAACTATCGTGTCATTGCTTTGGATAGTCCTGGCCAAGGAAGGTCAGAGCAGATTGATGCTATTAGTTATCAAATTTATGCGAATTATTATGCAGCGTTCATTGACCAAATGAAATTAGATAGTGTTTATGTTGTAGGATGGAGTGATGGTGGAAATTCTGCTTATATTTTAGCGTATGATAGACCAGATAAAGTTAAAAAAGTGATTGTTAGTGGTTCAAATAGCGATACTGATGGATATCCCGATGGAGCAATTGATGCGATGAAGAAATGGACTCCTGAAACCATATCAGATGAATTTAAGGAGTATTGGTTAAAGGATTTTTTGAAATTATCTCCTAATAAAAATAATTGGCAAAAATCGTATATGCAATTAAAGGATATGTGGATAACCAAAGAGGTGATTAGTAATGACCATTTAAGTAAAATCAAAAGTAAATTCTTAATTGTATATGGTGATCGAGATGTGACTAAATTAGAACATGGATTACATATATATCGTACAATTCCGGGTAGTCAATTAACGATTTTACCTAATACGAGTCACATGGTGTTTATGGAGAAACCAACGCTGATATCCAATTTGATCGTTGATTTTTTGGGAAAATAGAAATCATTTACGTTTTGACACCGGCAAGTTAAAATAATGGGAATGGCCGCAACATTCAATCTATTAAGGTTTCCAAACTGCACTAGGCGTCCGTCAATCGACGGACGCCTTTTTTGTTGTTCATCCATGTTTAGGGTAGCCGTATCTTTTGAGTATTAATTTTTAAATTAGCGTAATTAATTTTCAATTCATGGGCGAGTTTTATAAACAGATTTCTGAGACACAAGAGGCATTTATAAATAAGCAACAAATGTATTTTGTGGGGACAGCGCCTTTGTCAGGCGATGGACACATCAATGTTTCCCCGAAAGGCTTAGACTCTTTTCGAGTAATAAATCCCAATCAAGTGGCGTATCTAGATGTCATCAGCTCGGGCAATGAAACGTCGGCGCACATCTTGGAGAATGGCCGAATAACCATCATGTTTTGTTCTTTTGACAAGAAGCCCTTGATATTAAAATTATATGGGAAGGGGGAAACTATTTTACCTTCCAGCGAAAAATGGGATACCTATGCCAAAGGATTTAATGTTTATGAAAGTACGCGCCAAATAATTCTTGTTGATGTAGAATTGGTTCAAAGCTCATGTGGTTTTGGCGTCCCTCGCTATGAATTTATTGAACATCGCGAAATACATTTTTCTTGGGCCGCTCAAAAAGGTGAAGAAGGCTTGAGTCATTACATCGATGAGAATAATTTGATCAGTTTGGATGGGCTGCCAACGGCTTTGGGGCATGAGCGCAATAAATCATAGAAGCTATTTGTTTACTTCCAATAATCAAACAATGGCCCATTCACGCCAAAAATAGGATCCGTAGCCGGAATGGGAATAAGGGCAATTTCAGCCAGAATCAAAGAATCTTCCTCCAAGCTTTGTCTCAAGTTCCAATCAGCGCCATTGGGATATCCACCCACGAACTGATAGCTTAGTGAGTTGTCGACCGAATAATGCCCCACCCCAGCAGGCATCATGATGACATCGCCCGTCTCTACCAATAATTCGATTCCGTGTTTCCCGCCGATTTTTAATTTGGCCGAGCCCTCTACTAACGCCAAAACTTCATGCGTATTACTATGAAAATGGTCGTAAGGCAAAATCATATCTTTCCAATTATTTGACCAGCCATTTTTCCGAAAAGTTGCCTCAAAATCCTGCATGACTTGCTTGTAGACTAAAACGGGTAAGGTGTTATTGGGAATAACACCATCACTTTCGAAATAATAGGGGACAATGGAATGCGATTTCATGCCAAGTTTTTAATTACAAATGTACAGGGTCTCCACTTATTTTTTACGGTTTCTTTTTTTTGTCATAATTTTCGTTTACTTTCGAATTGCACAAAAACGAAAACAAACGAAAGATGCTGTTGCCGAACCAACGACGGGAAAAAATCATCGACTTGCTCAAGGAAGATGGCTCTGCCAAGGTAGTCAATCTGGCTAAGTTGTTCAAGGTCACGGAAGTAACGATCCGACAAGACCTCGAAAAGCTCGAAGCCGAAGGGCTCATCATCAAAGAACACGGCGGCGCGTTTTTTAAAAATGCCTTTGATTCCGCACGCGGTTTGGCCTTAATGAACCAAGAAAACTTGGACAAAAAAGCCCTCATCGCCAAAAAGTGCATGGAATTCATCGAAGTGGGCGATACCATCATCTTGGACTCCGGTTCCACCACGACGGAAATCGCCAAAAACCTCATCGGTTTCAAACACCTTACCGTTATCACCAATGCCCTCAACATCGCGATGATGTTAGGCTCCGAGCCCGGCATCGAATTAATCGTCACTGGTGGCGAATTTAAACCACCTACCCTTTCCCTCACCGGGCAGAAAGCTGCCGATTTTTTCAAAGGACTGAACGTTCAAAAATTGTTTTTAGCCACCGCCGGCATTTCGCTGAAATCAGGTCTCACCTATCCGTCCATCAGCGACCTCGTCGTTAAAAAAGCCATGATCGATGCGGCGGAAACGATATACCTCGTGGCAGACTCCACAAAAATTGGCCAAAGCTCTCTCGCGAGCTTAGGCGCCCTCTCCCTCATCGACTCTGTCATCACAGATGCCGGAATCAGCGAGGCCGAAAAAGAACATTTTAGAAGTAATGACATCGAATTAGTAATCGCAGAATAATGAAAACACAAGCAAGCTTAGGCATCATCATCGGGAATCGCGACTTTTTCCCAGACAGCCTTGTCGAAAAAGCGCGGACGGAAATTTTAGATGTATTCAAACAGCTAGGATTGAGTGCCATTTTGTTGGACACCAACCAAAGTAAATTAGGCGGAATCGAAACCTTTCAAGAAGCCAAAACCTGTGGCGAATTGTTTAAAAAACACCGGGATGAGATTTCGGGGATTTTGGTGTTGCTGCCTAACTTTGGTGATGAAAAAGGAGTGGCTGACACGTTGAAACTGGCTGATTTAAATGTACCGGTACTCGTACAAGCCTATCCGGACGAATTAGCGAAAATGAATGTGGTGAATCGCCGGGATGCTTGGTGCGGAAAGATCTCTGTTTGTAATAATTTGTACCAATATGGCATCAAATATTCTTTGACTACCCAGCACGTTTCCTCGCCACAAAGTCCGATTTTCCAACAAGATTTATTGAAATTCGTAGCGGTTTGTCGGGTCGTTAAAGGACTCAAATCTGTTCGAATCGGTGCCGTGGGTGCTCGCCCTGGCGCTTTCAACACGGTACGTTATTCCGAGAAAATTTTGCAACGCAACGGCATCACGGTCACGACGGTAGATTTGTCGGAGATTTTAGGTAAAGCCAATAAATTAACAGCAAATGATCAAGTAGTAAAAGATCATTTAGACAGCATTAAAGCCTACGCCTCTCAAGGAAAAACACCCAACGAAGCCATGCTGCAAATCGCCAAGTTGGACGTCGTACTCAAGCAATTCATGCAAGAATATGACTTGGACGCAACAGCTATTCAATGCTGGACTTCCTTGCAACAAAATTACGGATGCAATGTCTGCACGAGCATGAGTATTATGAGCGAAAACATGCTTCCAAGTGCTTGCGAAGTGGACGTAACGGGAACCTTAAGTATGTACGCCATGCAATTAGCCTCATTGTCGCCTTCCGCTTTGGTCGATTGGAATAATAACTATGCAGAGGATCCGGATAAATGTGTCTTGTTCCACTGCGGGAACTGGGCGAAGTCTTTCTTGCCGGATATTGAAATTTCCAACGCCCCTATTTTAGGCACGTCGGTAGGAGTTGAAAACACCTATGGCGCCTTGGATGGACGTACGCCTGCGATGCCTTTGACATTCGGCCGCATCAGCACAGACGATCCGAAAGGAATAATCAAGGCCTATATTGGCGAAGGAGAATTGACGAATGATCCTTTGGCAACGTTCGGAAACCGGGCGGTGGCACAAATTCCCGACTTACAAAAATTAATGAATTACGTGTGTAAAAATGGATTTGAGCACCACGTAGTGATGAATGCCTCGAAAACGGCGGACATCTTAG
>JACCDJ010856857.1_pt1 | contig 10158 bp, 8 predicted proteins | sample 7444481 | NCBI WGS metagenome assembly JACCDJ01 (sample SAMN15323435, study PRJNA562643) | freshwater metagenome | isolation source: river surface water | place: USA:Blue River Watershed | collected 2017-08-15 | reverse complement strand
ATCTCGGCGGCGCGCCCACGGGTGTTGTAGTTGCTCGCCATGCTCATGCAGTAGGCGCCAGCCGAGAGCACCGCCAGCAGCTCGCCCGGCGCGACGTTGAGCAGGCGCTGGCGGCCCAGCCAGTCGCCGCTTTCGCACACAGGCCCGACCACGTCGTAGAGCGTGCCGCCTCCCGGTTTCTCGGACACGGGAACAATCTGGTGAAACGCCTCGTACATGGCCGGCCGGGGCAGGTCGTTCATGGCCGAATCGACGATACAAAAATTCTTCTGTTCGCCAGGCTTGAGATAGAGCACTTCGGTCAGGCAGACGCCGGCGTTGCCCACCAACGAGCGTCCCGGCTCGATCATGAACTGCCGCCCGCCGTGGCCGCGCGCATCAAAGCGCGCCAGCAAGGCAGACCACAAGGCGTCGGCCGCCGGAGGTGCTTCGCCGTTGTAGTCTATGCCCAGGCCGCCGCCGAGGTCGATGTGCGCGATCGCGATACCCTCTTTCTCGATCGCCTCGACCAGGTCGAGGATGCGGTCGATGGTGTCCAGGTAGGGGGCGGAGTCGGTGATCTGTGAGCCGATGTGGCAGTCGATACCCACCACCCGCAGCCCGCTCAGGCTCGCTGCATGGCGGTAGGCGGCGAGCGCCTTTTCATGGGCGATGCCGAACTTGTTGCCTTTCAGACCTGTGGAAATGTAAGGATGCGTTTTGGCATCCACATTGGGATTGACGCGCAGGCTCACGGGCGCGATGCGGCCCAGCTCGGTGGCCACGCCATGCAAGACATCGAGCTCCGATTCGCTCTCGACGTTGAAGCAGCCGATGCCCGCCTGCAGCGCCTGCGCCATTTCGGCGCGGGTCTTGCCCACTCCGGAGAAGATCACCTTGGCCGGATCCCCGCCGGCGGCCAGCACCCGCTGGAGCTCGCCACCGGAGACGATGTCAAAGCCACAACCGGCGCGGGCAAAAAGCTGCAACAAGGCCAGACTGGAGTTGGCCTTCATGGCATAGCAGATCTGCGCCTTGCGGCCAGCCAATCCCCGCTGGTAGGCCGCCAGCGCCGCCAACATGGCCGCTTTGGAGTAGACGAACAAGGGCGTGCCCCAGCGGGCTGCCAGAGCGGCCAGCGGCACCTCCTCCAGCATGAGCTGCTGGCCGCGGCGGTGCAAAAAAGGGTGTCCGGGCAGGCTGCCGGCGCTCGGTGTCGTGTTCATTTATCGGCCCGCCGGGTTGGCTGTGTTGCCAGGGCCAGCCGGCTTTTGTGGCGCGCTCTGGGCGTTGGGTTTTTCGCTGGGCAGCGTCAACGGCCCCTTTTGTCCGCAGCCGCCGAGGGCGCTGCCGATCAGCAGTGCACCGGCAATGCGTTGCATGCCTAAAATTGCCTGGCGTTTATCAACCATGATGCAAGCATTGTAATGACCGACCTTCAATACCTGGACCTGGCAGAGGCTTTGCTTGGGGCGCTTGCGGCGGCGTGCGACCGCATCAATGAGCACAGCGATGTCGACATCGACAACCAGCGCACCGGTGGCATGGTCACTCTGACCTTTGCCAATCGCAGCCAGATCATTGTCAATCTCCAAAAGCCGCTGCACGAGGTCTGGATGGCCGCCGCTTCAGGTGGCTTTCATTACAAGCACACCGGCGGGCAATGGTCGGACACCAAGGATGGCAGTGAGTTCTTTGCGACGCTCAGTCGCTGCGCCAGCGAGCAAAGCGGCCAAGCCCTGCAGTTTTACGCCTGAGCCCTGGGGTATCGCCCGAAGATAGGCTCATGGGCGAGTGGCGTTGATGCCGCCACGTCGATCCTCTGCTGGCGCCACAGGAGTCCCGACTGGAGCAGGGGCGGGCTCTGGCGCACGGCCATCGACGCCCAGGCTGGTCACGCCATTGCCGCGTGCGAACTCCTCGTAGTACCACTCGCCGCCGATCTGCACCACGCCCGGCGGCACCGGCAATTCGGTGACCGGCACCGACTTGAGCGCATGCTCCATGTAGCCGATCCACACCGGCAAGCTCAGCCCGCCCCCGGTTTCGCGGTCGCCAAGCTTGCGGGGCTTGTCGTAGCCCATCCACACGCCCGCCACCACGGTGGGCTGGTAGCCGACGAACCAGGTGTCGATCGAATCGTTGGTGGTGCCGGTCTTGCCATAAAGGTCGCTGCGCCGCAGTTGCGCCTGGGCCCGGGCGGCCGTGCCCGAGCGGGTGATCTCCTGCAGCAGGCTCGACATCAGGTAGGCATTGCGCGCCTCGATCACCCGCTGGCTTTCGTCAGCCACCGGCATGGGCGGCTCGACCAGCACCTTGCCCTGCTGGTCGGTGATGCGTGTGATCAGGTAAGGATTGACCCGCATGCCGCCGTTGGCAAAGACGGCATAGCCGGCGACCATCTGCATGGGGGTCACCGCACCGGCGCCCAGAGCCATCGACAGATAGGGTGGATTTTTTTCCGGATCAAAACCGAAGCGTGTGATCCATTCGTGTGCATTTTGCGTGCCCACGCTTTGCAACACCCGGATGGAGACCATGTTCCTGGACTTCTTGAGCGCGGTGCGCAGCGTCATCTGCCCCTCAAATTGCCCGTCGGCATTCTTCGGGGTCCAGGGGCGGCCGCCGTTTTCGCTGGCCTCGATCGTCACCTGGGTGTCGCTGGCGATGGTGGCACCGCTCAGCCCTTTTTGCAGGGCGGCCGAGTAAATGAAAGGCTTGAAGCTCGAGCCCGGCTGCCGCCAGGCTTGGGTCACGTGGTTGAATTTGTTCTTGCCGAAATCGAAGCCGCCGACCAGCGCCCGGATGGCACCGTCGCGCGGGTCCATGGCCACCAGCGCGCCCTCGACTTCGGGCAGTTGTGTGATCTCCCAGCGGCCCTCGGTCGACTTGAGCACCCGGATCACGGCGCCCCTGCGGATCGCAAGCTGTGGCGGGGCTTTGGCCGCCAGGCCCGATTGCACCGCTTTGAGCCCCTCGCCGATGATCTCAATCGTCTCGCCGTTGCTTCGAATGGCGACCACCTTGCGGGCCGCGGCCTCAAGCACGACGGCCGACATCACATCTCCGTTGTCGGGGTGATCGGCCAGAGCCTCGTCGATCGCGTCCTCGGCGTCTTTGGGGTTGGACGGGATGTCAATGAATTTCTCGGGGCCACGGTAGATTTGGCGCCGCTCGTAGTCCATGATGCCCTTGCGCAGGGCCTGGTAGGCCGCTGTTTGATCGCTGGCCCGAACCGTGGTGTACACGTTGAGCCCGCGGGTGTAGGTCTCGGCGCCATACTGGCTGAAAACCAGCTGTCTGACCATCTCGGCGATGAACTCGGCGTGCACCCGGCCTGGGTCGTTGCTGGTGCGCACCTTGATCTCTTGTTTCTTTGCCGCCAGTGCCTGCGCCGGCGTGATGAAGCCGTTTTCCTCCATCCGATCGATGATGTGCAATTGGCGGGCTCGGGCCCGTTTGGGGTTGGCCACCGGGTTGAAGGCCGACGGCGCCTTGGGCAAGCCCGCCAGCATGGCTGCCTCGGCGATGCTGATGTCCTTCAAGGGTTTGCCGAAATAGGTCTCCGAGGCCGCGGCAAAGCCATAGGCTCGCTGGCCCAGGAAGATCTGGTTCATGTAGATTTCCAGTATCTGATCCTTGGTGAGCAAGTGCTCAAGCTTGAAGGTCAGCAAGATCTCGTAAATCTTGCGCGTGTAGCTTTTCTCGGCGCTCAGATACACATTGCGCGCCACCTGCATGGTGATGGTCGAGGCGCCCTGGCTTTTGAAGCTGCGCACATTGGCCAGTCCCGCCCGGATCACGCCCAGGTAGTCGATGCCACCGTGCTGGAAAAATCGCGCATCTTCGATGGCCAGCACCGCATCCTTCATGACCTGCGGAATGTCTTGAATCGCGGTGAAGCTGCGTCGCTCTTCGCCAAACTCGCCTATGAGCACCTTGTCGATCGAGTAGATGCGCAGCGGCAGTTTGGGGCGGTATTCGGCCAGATCGGAGACATCGGGCAAGTTGGGGTAGGCCATGGCCAGCGCGATGGCCACGACCATCAGCAGGCCGGCTGCGGCCGCACTGAGCAGGCCAGCCGTCCAAAGTGTCAGGCGCCAGAGCATCTGTCCCAGCGGGTTGCTGTCGTGGGTGTTGGAGCCGGCAGGTGCTTGGGGTGGGGCCATGGGGGGTCGAGCGCAGAAGGGCCTGCACCTTGCGAGATTATAGAAATCGCTGCCTGGGCGCTTGGCTCAGTGGGCCATAGAGGGCAGATCGTGCCCCACGGCGCCGCAGGTTTTACGCGATTTAACCAGACCCGGTCGGCTGCTCGATAGCCTTGAGCGACCTGAAGCGGCGCTGTGCCGGGCTGCTGATGGGTGTCACTGGCTGGGAGCTGATGGCTTATGCCCCTTGCGTTTTGGACCGATGCTGCTCAAGCCGGCGCCGATCAAGCGGTCGCTGGCCTTGACATGGGGCACGACCATGCCCGTCTGGTGGTGCTGGCGCGAGCCGGCCGCAGCTGGCGCCTCGAGCAGTGCCAGCAATGGCCTTTGGAGCCGGGCTGGATGCAAGGTGGGCGCATCAGCGACTTTCTGCCCCTGGCCGACACGCTGCAGCAGCAGCTGGCCGAGACCGGAATCGAGCGCCTGGCCATGGCCTTGCCTGCCGAGGCTTGCACAAGCGCGGTGCTGGAGCCGCCGGCCGGTTGGAGCCGCTTGCGTGCGCGCCCGTGGCTGCAGCAGCAGGCTGCTGCCTTGATGCAAAGGCCCCTGTCAGAGTTGACCTGGAGCGCCCATGCCCTGCCTGGGCGCCCGCAGCGCTGGCGCCTGGTGTGCGCCTGCCTGGAGTTGGTGCAGGACTGGATGGGTCTGGCCGAAGCAGCCCAGTGCAAACTGGTGCGCTTAGATGAGGTGCATCAGGCCAGCTGGCAGGCGCTGGCGCGCTGGTATGGCGACGCGCCGGAGTCGACGCTGCTGCTGCAGGTCGGCGCTGCCAGCGTACAAGCCTTGCAGTGGCGAGGGGGCCAATGGCATTGGCTGTGGCGTGAGCAAGCCGATGCGCAGCCGGTGCTCGAACATTGCCTGCATGCGGCTCGCGACGCCGGTCAGCTGGCCCTGATCGGTGACAGCCCTTTGGCCCAAGACCTGCAGGCGCAGTTCAACGCAGACGGGCGAGCCGTGCTGCGGCCTTTGCCGGCCCAGTCGCCCTTGTGGGCTGCAGGTGGGCCGCTTGATCAACTTAGCGACGCGTTCTGGCCGGCTTTAGGGCTTGCGTGCCCGCCGCATCCGGCATGACAGGCACGGCGGTTCCTGCCTTCGACCTGCTGCCGCCTAAGGTGCGGCAACGGTTCGGCTGGGCCCGTCATCGTGCGAGCTTGGCCCTGGCCTTCCTGGTCGGTGCGGCGATCGCCTGGCTCGCGCTGATCGACCGCCGCCAGCGAGTTGAGCAGGGCGCCATCGAGTTGGCGCGTCAGCAGGGCGAGCTTGACCGACTGCAGGGCGAGTTGGTCACACTCGAGCAGGTTTTGCAGGCACGCCAGCGCGAGCACGCGCAGCACCTGCTGCAAGAGCAGCAGCAGGCCCAGTGGGGTCTGGCAGCGCAGAGCTTGCGCGCAGTTGCCCAGCCGCTCGGCCCAGTGCCCGGCTCTCAGCTGCTGGAGCTGCGCCTCGATGAGCACGGCTTGCAACTGGTCGGTCAAATTGCGCCGCAGCGGATGCAGGCCTGGCTCGAGGCCGTGCGCCAGCGATCGCGCTCTTGGAGCGAGCCCGAATTGATTGAAATTGCGCCGGCTGTCCGCAGCGCCTCGGCGGCAGGGGAGTCGGCCGATCTGCTGCGCTTCGTGGCGCGCTTCGGACGCGCTGAAAACACCGCCGTTGGCGGCACGCAGCCATGAAGATTGCGCTGCGATGGCCGCACCGGCCGCGTTTGTTGCCCACGGTTTCGGCGCGCCCCGGTCCTGCCATCGCATGGCCATTGGCCTGTGCGCTGGCTGCCGGGGTGGGCACGCCACTGGCACTTCTGGGCCCAGATTTGCAAGCGCAACTGCAGGACCAGGGCCTGCGCACGGCTGAGCTGGCCGGCGCGCGCGCAGCCTTGCTCGCTCGCCTCGATGTGGCGCGCACCCGGGCGCACAGCACGGTGGCGCCAGCTACGGGCTTGTCGGGACCGGCCGGCGCAGCACGGGTGCAGGCCGATCGGCTGATGCTGCACCGTATTGCCCTGCAGCACGGTCTGAGGGTGCAGGTGCTCAAAGCCCGGCCGGGCAGCGCCTCGGGGGCAAGCGCCCAGCCGGGGTTGGCGCGCCAGGCGCTGAGCGTCGAGGTCACCGGCAGCGTCGAGGCGGCCAGCGGCTATTTGACGGCGTTGGCCCGTGCGGGCCCGGTCTGGAGCCTGCAGCGGCTCGAGGTTCTGGCCGGCGCCGCGGGGCAGCACCGGCTGGTGCTGCAACTCGAGCCCTTGGCGATGGCGACTGGGCCGACCTGGTCTTGGGCGCATGCCCGTGCAGGTCCTGCGCAGGTCTTGCACGACCCTTTTGCTGCGGTGCCAGCGCCGCCCGTGCCGGTTGCGGTGCTCGCCGAGCCAACAGCCCGGCCGCCTGTCGAGCCTCCTGCGCTGGTCGCCGAGCCGGTTGGCCCTGCGCCCATGCCCGACCATTGGCAAGCCGAACTCAAGCGCGAGCGTCAGCCGCTGGAGGCTTTCGCGCTGCGTGATCTTTTCTTCACGGGCACTTTGCGCCAGGGCCCTAACTGGCTGGCTTTGGTGCGAGCCGGTGGTGTCATTCACACGCTGAGGGTGGGCGAGTATGTCGGACCCGATTTGGGTTTGGTGCGCTCGGTCGACGAGGAGGGGCTCGATCTGCGCGAGATAGGACGCGACAACAGCGGCCAGTGGGTCCAAGTGCTGCGCCGCTGGCGCGTCGGAGTCAGCCCATGAAGCCGGCTGCACTTGCGCTGACGGCGCTGATCGCTGTGCAGGTCCAGGCCTCGGCCCCGACCCAGCCGCAGGTGCCGGTGCCGGTGCCGGTGCCGGTGCAGCCGTCCGCAGCAGCAGTGGGCAAGACTTACCAGGGTCAGGCGCTGTCTCTGAATTTTCAATCGGTCGAGGTGCGCAGCTTGCTGCAGTTGCTGGCCCATTTCAGTGGTTTCAACATCATCGTCTCAGACGGTGTGGCCGGCAGCACCAGCTTGCGCGTGCGTGATCTGCCCTGGGATCAGGTGCTGGACATCATCGTGCAAAGCCGTGGCCTGGTGATGCGTCACGACGGCCCGGTGATTTGGGTGAGCACCCGGGCCGAGCAGGCAGCGCGTCAGCGACAGGAGCTTGAGGGTCAGCAAAGTCTGCAGACCATTGAGCCGGTGCAGACCGAGTCGTTTCGACTCAAGTACGCGCGCGCCGACGAGCTTTCGCGCCAGCTGCAGTCGGGCGCTGCGGCCAGCCGCTTGTTGTCTGCGCGGGGCAGCGTGATTGCCGAGGTGCGCACCAACCAGCTCTTCGTCACCGACGTGGCCAGTCGAATTGCCATGGTGCGTGCCATGGTCGATCAGCTCGATATACCCGTCAGGCAGGTGCTGATCGAAGCGCGCATTGTCGAGACGAGCGACTCCTTCGGCCGATCTCTGGGCGCCCGTCTAGGAGGGCGCGTGGCCGGCAACCCGCCCAACGCCGGTCAATCAGGCCTTTCCGGGGGGCAGGCCGGTGGGGTCTACATCGCGCCGCGCCTGCCGGCCAGCGGGGAGCCGGCCATGGGCCGCGACTTTGGCATTGCCGGCGGGGACATGGTCAATCTGCCGGCTTTGCCCCAGGGCGGACAGCAGGCCGCTGCCTTTGCGCTGTCTTTGTTCAACGCTTCATTGACGCGTGTGATCAACCTGGAGATATCGGCGCTGGAGGCCGATGGCAAGGGCAAGGTGGTGGCCAGCCCGCGCATCGTGACGGCCGATCAGGTCAAGGCCAGCATCGAGCAGGGCACGGAGCTGCCCTATCAGCAGGCTGCCGGCAACGGCGCGACGTCGCTGACCTTTCGCAAGGCCAACCTCAAGTTAGAGGTCACGCCGCAGATTGCGCCGGACGGCCGCATCGTCCTGAATGTGGATATCAGCAAAGACAGCGTCGGGCGGTTCACGCCCAGTGGTTTTGCCATCGATACCAAGCGGGTGCAGACCCAGGTTCGGGTCGACAACGGCGGCACCTTGATGATCGGTGGCATCTTTGAGACCAGCGAGCGAGAAGATGTGGCGGGCGTGCCCCTGCTGAGCAAGGTGCCGGGTTTGGGTGTCCTGTTTCGCAACACAGCCCGATCGGTGAGCAAGAACGAGCTGCTGGTGTTCTTGACGCCCAAGTTGCTGTCCGATGAGGCGCTGCCGGCTGCGCCTTGAGCCGCGAGCCAGGCGGCCAGACGGCAGCGCCAGGGGTGCGGGCGTTTATCATGGCAGCTTTCACCCTGTTGGTTTGTCCCCTTGTCCGCCCCCACGCCCCTGATCGCCTGTGTCGGCCTGCCCGGTTCAGGCAAGTCGACCGTCGGTCGCCAACTTGCGCGTCGGCTGGGCTTGCGCTTTGTCGACTCCGATCAGGTGATCGAGCAACGCCTGGGCTGCTCGATTCGGGAGTTTTTCGAGCGCGAGGGTGAGCCGGCCTTTCGCGATGTGGAGCAGCAGGTGATGGACGAACTGACCCGGGGCGAATCGGGGGTGCTGTCGACCGGAGGTGGCGCGGTGCTGCGTGAATCGAACCGCCAGTGGCTGCAGCAGCGCACCGTCACGTTTTACCTGCATTCATCGCCCGAGGAGGTGTTCAAGCGCCTGCGTCACGACCAGAACCGGCCCCTGCTGCAGGTGGCCGACCCCCTGGCGCGGCTGCGTGAGCTCTACAAAGCGCGCGACCTGCTTTACCGCGACAGCGCGCACTATGTGATCGAGACCGGACGGCCCTCGGTGGCCAGCTTGGTCAACATGATCATCATGCAGCTCGAACTGGCCGGGGCCGTTGCCGCAGCGCAGCCACTGCCTCAAGCCCATCGTGCTGTGGGTACCTCGGTTTGAACCCCATGTCCAATTCCCATCTCGCCGCCCAGCAAGTTCAGATTGATCTGGCCGAGCGCAGCTACCGCATCGTGATCGGCTCGGGCTTGCTGGGCCAGCCACAAAGCTATGAGGGCCTGCCGCGATCGCACAGCGCGCTCATCGTCACCAACACCACGGTGGCCCCCCTGTATGCGCGTGCCTTGGAGTCGGCCTTGCAGCACCACCACGAGCGCGTGCTGCTGCTGGCCTTGCCCGATGGGGAGCAGCACAAGGACTGGCAGCATTTGCAGGCGGTGTTTGACAGGCTGCTCGAGCACGGCTGCGACCGCAAGACCGTGCTGTACGCGCTCGGTGGCGGCGTCATCGGCGACATGACCGGCTTTGCGGCGGCGACCTTCATGCGCGGCGTGCCCTTCGTTCAGATCCCCACCACCTTGCTCGCCCAAGTCGACTCCTCGGTCGGTGGCAAGACCGCGATCAATCACCCCTTGGGCAAGAACATGGTTGGGGCGTTTTACCAGCCGGTGCGCGTCATTTGTGACCTCGATGTGCTGGCCAGCTTGCCACCGCAAGAGCTCAGTGCGGGCCTGGCCGAGGTGATCAAGTACGGACCGATTGCCGACATGGAGTTGCTTGACTGGATCGAGGCCAATTTGTCCGATCTGCTCGCTCGTCGCCCATCAGCGCTGGCTCATGCGGTCAAACGCAGCTGCGAAATCAAGGCCCTTGTGGTGGGGGCCGATGAGCGCGAGGCCGGATTGCGCGCCATCCTCAATTTTGGTCACACCTTCGGCCACGCGATCGAGGCGGGGATGGGTTACGGCGCTTGGTTGCATGGTCAGGCGGTGGGTTGCGGCATGGTGATGGCTGCGCTGCTGTCGCACAAGCTCGGTCTGGTCGATGGCTTGTTCGTCGAGCGACTGCGGCGCCTGATCGAGGCCGCCGGATTGCCGGTCACCGCCCCCGTGCTCGATGCGGCCGACAACGCGGGGCGCTACCTGGCCTTGATGCGGTTGGACAAAAAGGCCGAAGCCGGTGAGATCAAGTTTGTGGTCATCGACGGGCCTGGCCGTGCGGCAGTGCGCAGCGCGCCCGATGCGCTGGTTCGCGAGGTCATCGATGCCTGCTGTCGTCAGCGCTGAATCGGCCGCCGGGCTGGCGAGCTGATGGCTGT
>JACCDJ010134861.1_pt1 | contig 10158 bp, 8 predicted proteins | sample 7444481 | NCBI WGS metagenome assembly JACCDJ01 (sample SAMN15323435, study PRJNA562643) | freshwater metagenome | isolation source: river surface water | place: USA:Blue River Watershed | collected 2017-08-15 | reverse complement strand
GTTTCCTTTGTTGATGGCAATTTCCAAATGGTTGGAAATACCAAATAAACAAAGTTTCTCACCTTCAGGCACCTCATTATAATGCCAGCTGAGGGAAGATATCGATTCGTTTCTCCGGAAAAAGAGGTTAAAATTCCGGTTCTTTTGCTGTTTGGTAAATAGTTCTTTAGTAATGTTGGTGATCACATTTTGGAAAGAATCAATGTATATCACGCTTCCGCGAATGATATCGCCTTCAATAACCGGTTGCAGTGTCATCCTTTGTTCAATTCCATTGATGGAGATTCCAATTTCGTCCAATTTACCACCCTTAGCTAAATGACAGGCGGCCTTGGCCAAAATATCAGAAAGTGGAAAATGCAGAAAATTGAGATCTTGCATGATGTTGATTTCTACCACTTCACTTGGTTGTTCATCAAACAACAAAGAGAAAATGCCATTATCTGAACCTACAAAGAAATGATCTTTATACCGTAAAGCCAGGTACTTGGAATTTTCGTGATATACAGAATCAATCCCAATAAGGTGAACTGTCTCCTTTGGAAAATAGTAGAAGGAATTTTTTAAGACAAAGGCAGCATGAGGAATATTGAATGCTGAAATATCATGACTGATATCCACCAAATTAGCGCTGGGCAATAATTTCAATAAACTACCTTTTAGGGCGGCCTGATAGAAGTCTTTAGTTCCCAGATCGGTAGTTAAGGTAATGATGCCCATTCAGAAAAATGAATATTTATTAGTATTCTTGCTATTGGTAATTGCCTACAAATATTCAATTTTTATCGCACAAAAAAACGTATTTTTAAATAGTAAATTTTTATAAATAATTCTTTTGAACGAACTGATCATCACCCTCGAAAATGTAAACCCCGTAATGCTTTGGGGCCCGAAAAATGAAAATTTCGAAATCTTAAAAAAGCATTATCCAAAAATCAAGATCGTTGCACGGGGAAATGAAGTGAAAGTCCTCGGTGACGAGAAGGAACTGAACCAATTCCAACAGAAGTTCCAGGAGATACTCGACCACACAGATAAATTCCAGCAGCTCAATTCAAATGAAATAGAACACCTATTGGGCGCTACTCTTTCATCCAATGATTCTGAACCTAGTTCCGATAAGATCAATGGTAGTGAGCCGATTGTTTTTGGGCCAAACGGCATTGTTGTAAAGGCCAGAACAGCCAATCAGCGACGTATGGTGGATAGTATTCAGAAAAATGACATCATATTTGCCATTGGTCCGGCCGGTACCGGTAAAACCTATACTGCAGTTGCTTTGGCGGTAAGGGCGCTTAAAAATAAAGAAGTAAAGCGTATCATTCTTACTCGTCCGGCGGTGGAAGCAGGGGAGAACCTTGGGTTTTTACCCGGAGATCTGAAAGAGAAGATCGATCCTTATCTACGTCCACTTTACGATGCTTTGGACGACATGATCCCAGCCGAGAAATTGAAGCTGTACCTTGAAAACAGGACCATCGAAATTGCTCCTTTGGCATTTATGCGTGGACGTACTTTAGATAACTGTTTCGTGATTTTAGATGAAGCACAAAATGCCACCGATATGCAGTTGAAAATGTTTTTAACTCGTATGGGCCCAACTGCAAAGTTCATCGTTACCGGCGATGCCACGCAGATAGATCTTCCCAAAGTGCAGCAATCGGGCTTGCACACTGCGCTTAGAATTCTACCAGAAATTAAGGGCATCGATATCATTTATTTGAGTGGTGAAGATGTGGTTAGACATAAATTAGTAAAACGGATTTTAGAAGCTTACGGAGATATTCAGAAATAAACTATAATGGCGGCATTTAAGGAAACCAATTTTCAATTACCCGGTCAAACTGCTTTTTATAAGGGCAAAGTAAGAGATGTGTATACCATCGAGGATCAATATTTGGTGATGGTAGTTACTGATCGTATTTCTGCTTTCGATGTGGTTTTGCCAGAGCCCATTCCCTACAAAGGACAAGTACTTAATCAAATTGCTGCTAAGTTTCTAAAAGCCACCAGCGATATCGTCCCTAATTGGGTGATTGATGTTCCCGATCCTACGGTTACCATTGGCCGTATTTGCCAGCCATATAAAGTTGAAATGGTAATCAGGGGATACCTTGCCGGTCATGCCTGGAGAGAATACCAAGCGGGCAGGAGAACAGTTTGTGGCGTAGCATTACCGGATGGATTGAAAGAAAATGATCAATTGCCTTCGCCTATCATTACCCCAACCACCAAGGCTGCTTTTGGTCATGATGAAGATATTTCGAGAGAAGAAATTTTATCGAGAGAAATTGTTACTAAGGCCGATTACTTGCAATTAGAACAATATACTAGAGCCCTCTACCAAAGGGGAACTCAAATGGCAGCAGCCAGAGGGTTGATTTTGGTCGATACCAAATATGAATTTGGGAAAACGGAGGATGGAACCATCCTGTTAATTGATGAAATACATACACCCGATTCATCTCGATATTTTTATGCCGATGGCTATCAGGAACGACAAGACCGAAATGAGCCACAGCGGCAACTTTCTAAAGAATTTGTTAGAAAATGGTTGATTGAAAACGGTTTTCAAGGTAAAGAGGGCCAGCAAGTTCCGGCCATGAGCAAAGAGTGGATTCAAACCATTTCCGATCGTTACATAGAACTTTATGAGCAAATTATTGGTGAGCCTTTTGTTAGGGCAGAAGGCGCTGATGTACTCGACAGAATTCATCAACATATTCTTAAAAGTTTAAACCTGCTCTCAAAAAAATAATTGATGGTAACAATTTTTTAACTATCTTAGAGAGAGATGAAGTTCACAATTGACAAGCACGATAAATATGTAATCTTCAGGTTGGATGAACCCAAACTGAATAGTTTAATTTCACCTAAACTCAAGTCTGAATTAATTCTGATCAATACAGAGGGACAGAGAAATATTGTGTTGGACCTTTCAGAAGTTAAATATTCTGATTCTTCTGGCTTAGGCAGCCTGTTGGTGGGCCATCGTATTTGTAAAAGTGCCGATGGGATTTTTATCTTAACCAATCTGAACGAGACCATTTCGAAACTCATCCATATTTCTCAGTTAGAAGAGGTGTTAAATATTGTGCCCAGCAACGATGAAGCTATTGATCTCATTTTCATGGAAGAAATTGAGAAAGAGCTAAAAAATGAAACACGCTAATACCCAGAAAACTGAATGAAGTTTGAGCTTACCATTTTAGGAAGCAGTTCGGCCACACCAATTTATAATAGGAATCCTACCGCTCAATTACTGAATATTAATGAGAAATTTTACCTCATTGATTGTGGCGAAGGTACGCAGCAACAATTGCTTCGTTTCAATTGCAGATTTCAGAAGATAGATCACATCTTTATTAGCCATTTGCATGGCGATCATTACCTTGGTTTAGTTGGATTGATCTCTTCCATGAATCTGAATGGCCGAAGTAAGGCCTTGAAGCTTTTTGGACCACCGGAATTAAAAGAAATTATTGATCTTCAATTAAAACATTCGCTTACTACGCTTAGATTCAGTTTAGAATTCAAGCCAAGCTCGGCTGATCAATTTATCACGCTATTTGAGAACCAGGATGTTTTGGTGGAAACCATCCCACTAAATCACCGGATCGCTTGTACGGGTTTTAAATTCACTTTAAAAAAGCGTTTACCTAAGATCCGGATGGATAAGGTAGAAGCCTTGCAAATTCCGCCTGAACAGCGTCAGTTAATCAAAAAAGGTTTTCCATTTACCGATTCAAGCGGTAACGTCCATCAACCAGAAGATTTGACCTTACCGGCCGACGAAGAGAAAAGCTATGCGTATTGCTCTGATACTATTTGTGACTGGTCTTACCTGGATCAGATCAAAGGCGTGAACTTATTATACCATGAATCTACATTTATGCACGATATGTTAGCTCGTGCGGAAGAAACCTATCATACCACTGCCTTGCAAGCAGGAGAGATCGGCAAGAGGGGAGCAGTAAAAAAACTCTTGATTGGCCATTTTTCGGCACGTTATCGAGATTTAGATCCACTTTTGGAGGAAGCTCGATCGGTATTCCCAAACACAGAGCTGGCAATTGAAGGCCAAAAATTTGAAATTATTTAGTTTTAGATCCCTTTCCGAATATCGAAAAGTGAACGTAACGTTTTGGATTTGCTTTTAAATCAATCATCAATTGATCTAAGTTAGCGGTGGCCTGATTCAAGTTATTATATAATTGTTGATCATTGACCAGTAGCCCTAAACTTCCTTGTCCGGCATTGATTTTATTGACCACTTGCTGCAGGTCGCTAACAGCTTTGTTCGCATTGACAAGAGTTTCGCCTAAATTAGCTTCCGCACCTTCTGCACTGATTTTTTTCAAATTAGCTGACATCGATTCCAGGTTAACAAGGATATCTCCAATTCGCTTACTTTGTGCACCCACCAAACCGTCTACTTTGCGACTGGTACCTTCGAGAGTTTGGAGCGTTTGGGCAATACTGCTAAAACTTTGATTGAAGTTACGTTTAAACTCCGGATTAAGCGTTTGGTTAATGCTATTTAAAACAGAGTCCATACGACTGGCAATTAAGCTGGCTTTTTCTTGTACAGGCTTCAACTGATCCATTAAACCGGCCTGATTGGTACCGATGATCGTGTCACCATCCACTGCAAACTCTTTACTGTCGCCTAAATAAAACACCACAGCTTTACCGCCCAATAAATCGGTGTTTTCAAGTTGAGCCTTGGTATTTCTGGGGATCTGGTAATCTGGATCTATCCTGAATTCAGCAATGATCTTTCCCTGGGGAGTGAGCTTAAGTTTAGAAACTCTTCCAACCTGAAAGCCGTTCACATAAACCGGCTTAGAAACAGTTAAGCCATCAATTTTATCGTAAACTGCATAATACTCATCATCGGTAGTAAATAAATCCATGCCTTTTAGGAAACTATATCCTAAAATAAGTACCGTAATGGCTACAGTAGCTAATATGCCTACCTTTGTTTCGTTGGAAATTTTCAATATTTCTAATTTTAATTTAAATCAATCTTACTCTATTTCAACCTGCTTCTTGTAGGTTTGAATCGCCCGAAGTATACCATTCACAATTTCTGCCTGTCCTGTTTCAGAATTCATATATATTTCTTCATCAGGATTAGAAATGAAACCAATTTCGGTTAATACAGCGGGCATACCAGCACGAGCTAATACCGCTAACGATTTTTCTTTTACACCGCGGTCAGGTCTGCCAGATTTGCTATATTCTTCCTGTATAAATGTAGCTAGTTTGATGCTTTGCTCTCTAAAACCATTTTTTATGAAAGAAAACATAATGATACTTTCAGGATCTTTAGGATCGTAACCTTCATAGTTTTCTTTGTAGTCTTTTTCTAACAAAATGGAAGCATTCTCTCTGATGGCAATGTCTTGTTCATCTAAGCGACCAAAACCCGAAACGAAAGTTTCTGTACCACTGGTACTGGTACTTTGAGTAGTCACCGTTGAATAAGTGGGGACTCTTCTTCCTTTGCTATTGGTTCGATAACCATTTATAACTCTCTTAGTATAAATTGGCATTGAGTTACAGTGTAGAGTGATAAAAAGGTCTGCCTTTACGCGGTTTGCAATACCAATTCGTTCATATAAAGGAATGAATACATCGCTTGTTCGGGTATAAACCACTTTCACATCTTTCAAAGATTCTTCAATTGCCTTACCAAGCTTGAGTGCAACAGCCAATGCTACATCCTTTTCTTTCGAAATCAAACCCTTGGTTGCACCGTCCTGTCCTCCGTGTCCGGCATCAATCACAATGGTTCGGATGCGGTAGGGCGGATTTTCCTCCCGATTTGCAAAAGAAAATACAGATAAAAGCAGCAGAACCGTTAACAATCCATAAATCGGTCTGATGAATGGGATAATTTTCATTAATTTTGATCGATTTTTTGTGACAAGTTTTACAAAAATAGTATTCATCAGCTAATTTGGAATTTATTAAGCTCCTTTTTCGAAACAAGCTTCTGCTTTTTCTTTTTCTGGGAAATGCGCTAACGGCTTTTGCTCAGCGAGATATCCTTCCAATTAATAAAACGACCAAAGCTGATACCACCGTACAATTGACCACTAAAAGTAATCAGAAAGCGTCGAAAGTAAAATATAATGCGGAAGATTCTATCCGTGTTGATAAGAAAAACGGCATACTATATTTGTATGGAAGAGCCAGGGTAATTTATGGTGATTTTGAATTGGATGCCGATTTTATTCGCTTGGATCAAAAAACAAATACGGTTTTTGCCAGTGGACTCATCAATAAACAAACCAATCGTTATCAGGGGAAACCTATTTTTAAACAAGGTGGCGATCAGCCCATTACTACCGATTCATTGATTTTCAATGTAGAAACCAAAAAAGGAAAATCATTTGGTATCTTCTCCGAAGTGGATGGCGGGTACTTAACCGCTCGTCAATTTAAAAAAAATGAATACGAAGAAGGCTTCTTCAAAAATGGTATTTTCAGCACCTGCAATCTAGAACATCCACATTTTGGAATTTTTATAACTCGGGGCATTGTAACTGAAAAGCAAATTTTAACTGGCCCAGCATTTCTGCAAATTGAGGATGTTCCACTTCCGGCGGGCATCCCTTTTGGTTTTTTCCCAAAACCAAATCGCCGTGCTTCCGGAATTATGTTCCCTACTTTTGGGGAGGATGCTGTCAGGGGCTTTTTTATCCGTGATTTTGGCTATTACATCGGTTTAAATGATTATTGGGACATGACTTTACGTGGCAGTTTGTACAGTCGTGGTTCCTATGATATCAATACGGCCGCTCGCTATCAAAAAAAATACAAATACGATGGTAATTTGAATTTCAGATACTCATCCACCCGAACCGGTATTGAAGGAACTCCTGGTTATAAGCCATTTAAGGATTTCAACATACAATGGAGCCATTCTCAAAGACCCGAAGCCAATCCGGGGACTACTTTTAGTGCTTCGGTAAATGCGGGTACTTCCAGCTATTTTACGAATACCGCAGCCGGTGGTTCATATAATTTTGACCAATTGACACGCAATACTTTGTCATCCAATATTAGCTATGGAAAAGTTTTTGCCGATGGTTTATTCAATTTTACATCCAGTGTAAGCCATAGGCAAGACATGCAACAGAAAACAGTCTATTTGGAGCTGCCCACTTTTAGTTTGAACATGAGTACCATCAGTCCCTTCGACTCTAAGAAAAGGACCGGTGACCAAAAGTGGTATCAAAGAATTAACGTAGGTTATAGTTTAAGAGGTACCAATTCAATCGATACGAAAGAAGAATTATTATTTAAGCAAACCGGCCTGAAAAACTTCAGGAATGGTTTCCAACACGCTGTTCCGGTTAACTTTTCTCTTAACTTACTGAAGTTTTTTAACCTTACTTCAGGTGTAAACTACACCGAAAACTGGTATACCAACACCATACGTAAAACCTTTGATCCTGCCCAAAATAAGGTACTTATCGATACTGTTCCGGGATTTAGACGGACTTATGAGTACAGCTTTAGTAGTGGTTTAACCACCAAGTTTTATGGTCAGGTGAATTTTAAAAAGGGGAAGCTCATGGCCTTGAGACATGTGGTTACGCCTAGTATTGGTTTTAATTTTCGTCCAGATTTCAGCTCGGCCCGTTTCGGATTTTATGATAATGTTCAGCAAAATCTAAACGGAGATCAGTTGCTCTATTCCTATTTTGAACAGGGAGTGTATGGTTACCCCGGTAGAGGCAAGGTGGCTGGAATTGGCTTCAGTCTAGACAATAATATCGAAGCTAAACTCAAATCAAAAGGTGATTCAACCGGGAAGCCTGAAAAGATACCTATTCTCCAAGGTTTAACTTTTTCAGGGAACTATAATTTCGCAGTCGACTCTTTTAAGTTGTCGCCTATTGTATTTTCTGGCCGAACCGCACTTTTTAAACAAAAAATGGGAATCAACTTCTTCGGAACTTTTGACCCGTATGAAGTGAATGAATTAGGCAAGAAGCTCGATAAATACACTTTCAGTTCAGGAAAATTGCCCAGAGTAACCAATTTTGGTTTCTCTTTAGATTTTAGTCTGAATTCTAAATCAAACAAAAAACAACAAAGCAATCAGACCAATACGCTCAGTAATTTGAACCCTGGGCAGGCAAATCAATTAGACTTATTGAACCGTGATAGAAATGCTTTTGTAGATTTTAATATCCCTTGGAACTTCAGGGCATCCTACAGCTTCAATTACTCTAAATTTGGATTGATGGCCAATACCACCAACACACTTAATTTCAACGGTGATTTTAGTGTCACTCCTAAATGGAAAGTGGTGTATAATTCGGGATGGGATTTCCAACAGAAGAAAATTAGTTTAACACAAGTATCCATTTACCGCGATTTACATTGCTGGGATCTTTCCTTTGGTTGGATACCTTTTGGGACTTACAGAAGCTATACCGTTGATTTAAGGGTGAAAGCATCTATTTTACAAGATTTAAAATTGAGCAAACGACGAGACTTTTTTAGCAATTTTTAATATGCAGGCGGAAATTATAACCATTGGTGATGAGATTTTAATTGGACAGATAGTGGATACCAATTCTGCTTGGTTAGGTCAAAAATTGAATGAAATAGGGATTTCAATTAAACAAATCAGTTCTATTTCCGACGATAGAAATGATATTCTTTCAACTTTGAGAGCGGCAGTCAACCGTGCAGATCTGGTGATCATTACCGGTGGCTTAGGTCCAACAAAAGATGATATCACCAAGAAAACGCTGGCAGATTATTTTGAAGTTGGCTTTAAGCGAGATGAAGGAACCTTAGAACAGGTTAAAACTCTGTTTGAGCGTTTCAAAGCACCTCTTTTACCGGTAAACATTGCTCAGGCGGATGTGCCTGAAAACTGTTTGGTACTTCCCAATAAAAATGGAACGGCCCCTGGCATGTGGTTTCAAGAAGAGGACAAATTGATCATCTCTCTACCGGGCGTTCCATTTGAGATGAAATATTTGATGGAAGAAGAAGTCATTCCGAGAATTAAACAACAATTCAAATTACCTCATATCGTTCACCATACCATGTTAACAGCTGGTATCGGTGAATCCTTCCTGGCTGAAAAAATCAGCGCCATTGAAGATATGTTGCCCAAACACATCAAATTAGCATACTTACCTAAATTGGGTCAGGTACGTTTACGCTTGAGTGCTTATGGTACTGATAAAACGGCATTAGAGAATGAAGTAAACTTGATTGCTGGAGAAATCAAAAAGCTGATAGCCCCATATTTGATCAGTGATACCGATACGCCAATTGAGAAGGTTATTTTAGATTTCATGGAAATGAGGAATTTGAAACTAGCCATTGCAGAAAGTTGTACTGGAGGTTACCTGGCGCATCAAATTACCCAACACCCAGGATGTAGTAGTGTTTTTGCCGGTAGTGCCGTTGCTTATTCATACGAAATGAAAGAAAGCATGTTAGATGTGAAGCATGAAACTCTTACCCAACATGGTGCGGTAAGTGCAGAGGTGGTAGAAGAAATGGCCATAGGCGTGATCAACCGTTACAATGCCGATTATTCAGTTTCTATCAGTGGTATTGCTGGACCGGATGGAGGCATTCCTGAGAAACCTGTAGGTACAGTCTGGATCGCGGTAGCCAATAAAACCAAAACTTTGAGCAGGAAATTTCAGTTTGGTAACAAACGAAAAGAAAATATTGAACGTTCTGCCATCAGTGCGCTCATTATGCTACACAAATTATTGAAAGAAGATTACGCATAAGCAAAAAAGCATTAATTTTGCCCGAAATAAAAACCTATGGCTGAATATCAATTAACACTTCCTAAAATGGGCGAAAGTGTCGCTGAGGCTACCATTATTAAATGGGTAAAACAGCCCGGTGATATCATCAAAATGGACGAAACGGTCTTAGAAATTGCCACCGATAAGGTAGATTCTGAAGTGCCGTCGCCCGTAGCCGGAAAATTGGTAAAGCAGCTTTTTGTAGAAAATGACATTGCGCAGGTGGGTCAGGTAATCGCTATCATCGAAACTGATATGAACGCCTCAGTTGAAACGCCTGCTCCTGAACCTGTTCAGGCAAGTGCACCCGCTCCAGAAGCTCCCAAGGCTGCCGAAATCCCTGGAATTAAAC
>JACCDJ011789491.1_pt1 | contig 10161 bp, 8 predicted proteins | sample 7444481 | NCBI WGS metagenome assembly JACCDJ01 (sample SAMN15323435, study PRJNA562643) | freshwater metagenome | isolation source: river surface water | place: USA:Blue River Watershed | collected 2017-08-15 | reverse complement strand
GATTTGTGCTCGAGGTTCAGCGCACCACCACTTTGGTGAAAGACGTCATGACCCCAATGCCGCTGATTGTCGGCAAGGTTGGCATAAACCCAGATGAGGCCATGGCGATGCTGGCACAGCATCGCATCGAGAAGCTGCCACTTATTGATGGCGACGGCAAGCTGCGTGGATTGATCACCGTGAAGGACTTCGACAAGAGCGAGAAGTATCCGAACGCATCGAAGGATGGAGCGGGCAGGCTATTAGTAGGTGCTGCCATTGGTGTTGGTCCAGATGCCTGGGAGCGTGCCATGGCATTGGTTGAAACCGGCGTCGATATGTTGATCGTTGACACCGCTCACGGCCACAACACCGCGGTGCTGGAAATGATTCGCAAGCTAAAGAACGAGCCGGTCGCCAAGTTCACCGATATCGTCGGTGGCAACGTGGCTACTCGCGAAGGTGCCCAGGCCTTGATTGACGCCGGTGCTGATGGCGTCAAGGTTGGCGTGGGCCCAGGATCAATCTGCACCACGCGCGTGGTCGCAGGTGTTGGAGTGCCTCAGGTCACCGCGGTTTACCTCGCTTCTTTGGCTGCCAAGCCAGCCGGTGTTCCAGTTATTGCCGATGGTGGTTTGCAGTATTCGGGTGATATTCCAAAGGCCTTGGTTGCAGGTGCGAACTCAGTGATGCTGGGCTCGCTATTGGCCGGCACCGACGAAGCTCCGGGAGACATTACTTTCGTAGGCGGCAAGCAGTACAAGACCTATCGCGGTATGGGATCGCTCGGTGCAATGCAGTCCCGCGGTCAGGCTAAGTCCTATTCCAAGGACCGTTATTTCCAGGACGACGTGCTTCGCGAGGACAAGCTGGTGCCAGAAGGCATCGAAGGTAGAGTGCCATACCGTGGCTCGGTAGCATCGGTGGTTCACCAGTTGGTTGGTGGACTGCGTGCTTCGATGGGTTACGTGGGCGCCGGCACCATTCCAGAGCTCAAAGAGCGTGGCAAGTTTGTTCGAATCACGGCGGCGGGATTGCGCGAATCGCACCCGCACGATGTTCAAATGACCATCGAAGCCCCTAACTACGGAACTCGCTAGGAGGCCCAGATGAACCAGGTAGAAATCGGTCGCGGCAAAGACGGTCGCAGAGCATTTGCCTTTGATGACATTGCGGTTGTACCAACTCGCAGAACTCGTGACCCGGAGGATGTATCAACTGCTTGGGCTATTGATGCCTACAAGTTCGACCTTCCGGTCGTAGCAGCTCCTATGGACTCTGCAATGAGTCCAGCTACCGCGATTGCAATCGGCAAACTTGGCGGTCTAGGTGTTTTAGACCTAGAGGGTCTCTGGACTCGTTACGAAGATCCAACTCAGCAGCTCGAAGAGATTGCAAATGCTAAGGAAGCCGATGCGACTGCCGTCCTACAGCGCATCTACTCAAAGCCGATTCAGCCAGAGCTAATCACCGCTCGACTTGCTGAGATTCGTGCTGCTGGAGTCACGGTCGCTGGAGCACTTTCCCCGCAGCGCACCCAGGAGTTCTCATCGGTTGTGCTCAAAGCCGGCGTAGAGATGTTTGTGATCCGAGGCAACACGGTCTCTGCCGAACACGTTTCGAAGAATCACGAACCACTAAACCTCAAGGAGTTCATCTACAAGTTAGATGTGCCAGTGATGGTTGGTGGTGCAGCAAGTTACAAGGCTGCTCTGCACCTGATGCGCACCGGAGCTGCCGGTGTGCTGGTTGGTTTTGGTGGCGGAGCTGCCTCATCAACTCGCAAGATCTTGGGTATTCACGCACCGATGGCAACCGCGGTGGCTGATGTGGCTGCGGCTCGCCGTGACTACATGGATGAATCTGGTGGACGCTATGTTCACGTAATCGCCGACGGTGGACTTGGCACATCAGGCGACATCGTGAAGGCAATCGCCTGCGGTGCTGATGCGGTAATGCTGGGAACGGTATTGGCTCGTGCCGCTGAAGCTCCAGGTCGCGGCTGGCACTGGGGCCAGGAGGCAGTTAGCGAGAAGCTTCCTCGTGGCAACCGAGTCTGGGTTGGTTCACATGCACCACTAGAGAACATTTTGCTTGGACCGGCGGACAACGCCGATGGCACCAGCAACCTAATCGGAGCGCTGCGTCGCTCGATGGCTAGCACTGGCTATTCCGATGTGAAGGAATTCCAGCGCGTGGACGTCGTAGTTAATCAATATCAGTAAATGAGACAGCCCAGTTTTTGGGAGGTAGCCCGTCGACCAAAGTGGATCGCAGGGTTGCTGATTGCGCTTTTGGTGGCGGCGGTTTTTTCACTACTTATGCAATGGCAGCTATCGCGCACCTTTAATACTGTCGGTGTCAGCGTCGCAGAATCTGCCCCAAGACCACTTGATGAACTGATCAAACCAAACCAGCCAATTGACAAACCGGTCTATGACCGACTGGCAACCTTTAGCGCCACATTGGAATCCAAAAACTCCTACATTGTTGGAGCAAGGTTGCAACTCAATGCCGATGGTTCAACCCGAACCGGCTACTGGCTGATTACCAATTCGTTGGTGAATGACGCTTCACTGACCTTGGCAATTGGCTTCTCTGAAGAATTTGAGCTCGTCAAAGCCGCCCAGCAGCAGTTATCAGACAGTGAAGTTTCCGCGGTGGGTTATGTGGAACCAAGCGAACCGGTGAAAGAGTCACAGAACGCAGATTTTGATTCGGTGGCGCTGGGTCAATTGATAAACATCTACTCGCAAACCCCCATCGCTTCATACCCGGCCTATGTAATTTTGCAATCGGGGTTCGAGCATGATCTGGAACCAATCACGATTGGCATCCGGCAGCAGGAGATCGAAATCAACTGGCTCACTGCGTTCTATGCGGTGGAGTGGGCATTCTTCGCACTGGCGGCTTTTTATCTTTGGTGGCGCTTGGTGATGGATCAGCGGATGCGGGAATCGCAAGAACTAGACCTAGATGAGCCGAAATAGCCCTAAAAAAGTTGTTATTCTCTAACGATAATCAGGAGGTAAGTCATGTCCACCATCGCTTCGACCGTAACCATTGAAGATCCAATCGGCCTACACGCTAGACCTGCCGGTCAAATCGTAAAGCTAGTGAAGGAATCTGGCCTGACGGTTCGAATGGGCAAGGCAGGAGAGGAACTGGTGTTGGCAAACTCTCCACTGCGTATGATGGCACTGAAGGCAAAAACCGGTGAGCAGTTGGTTGTTGAGGTTGACACTGATGACCAGAGCGTGGCAGATGCGCTGTTTGCTCAGATTCAAGATTTTCTAAAGGGCTAGTGGTGGCGGTCGCGACCGGATCAATCCTGACGGGCCTGGGTGTAGGCCTAAACGCCGTTCGCGGTGAAGTTTTTCGCGTCAAGCCACAGGCTGCGCTTCCAGGACCAGCTAAGCACGGTGGCGATGCCGGCGCTGAAAAAGAAACCCTTAAGGGAGCGATCACTCACGTTGCTAGCTACCTAGACGAGTTGGCAATTAAGGCTGGAGAAACCAGTGCTGAAATCTTTGAAGCGTTGAAGATGCTGCTTGAAGACGAGGACCTCTTTGAAACTGCGGCTGCCGAGATTGAATCTGGCTGGAATGCCGCAACTGCCTTTATTGCCGCGGTGGACTCTCTAGAGGAAATCTTCGCCGGTGATGCCGCATTTGAAGAGCGCCTTGTTGACCTCAAGGACTTGGCAAAGCGGGTGGCTGCTCACATTGCTGGTGTTCACATGGGGCTGGATTTACCAACTAGCGGCTCATATGTAATTGTCGGCGATGACTTTTCTCCGGCCGACACCGCACAGTTCACCGATGCCGTGGTTGGAGTGGTAACCATCAAGGGTGGTCCCACCTCTCACACCGCAATCATTTGTCGCTCCAAGTCAATCCCAGCAGTGGTTTCCTGCACTCAGGCCGCAGAGTTGGTCGACGGAATTTCAGTTTTAGTAGACCCAGTTGGTGACCGGGTGGTTGTCGGTGGCGATGACTCAATGGCAACCAAGGCAATCAGCTTTGTTGCAAAGAGCCTCGACCCAATCATTCCGGTCCGAGCAAATATCGGTTCCTTGGAAGACTCGATTCAGGCGGCTACGACCGCCGCCAACGGAGTTGGACTGTTTCGTACCGAGCTGCTCTATCTATCTGAGTCGAGCATGCCATCTGCGCAAAAGCAGGCGAAGTCTTATGGCGAGATTCTCAAGGCAGCACCTGAGGGCCCGATCGTAGTCCGCACAATTGATGCCGGAAGTGACAAGCCGGTGCCATTTTTGGACATGCCGCACGAGGAAAACCCAGCCCTTGGCATTCGTGGATTCCGTCTGATCCAGGATCACCGTCAGTTCCTTATTGATCAACTCACCTCGCTCGAGGTGGCTCGCAAGGAGTCTGGCCGCGAGGTTTGGGTTATGGCGCCAATGATCGCTACCGCAGCGGAGGCAATCGAGTTTGCTGAATTGGCAAGAAGTTGCGGTGACTATAAGGTCGGCATCATGGTGGAGACTCCGGCCATTGCCATGGCGCTGAAGGACCTTCGCGGCAAAATCGATTTCATCTCGGTTGGCACCAACGATCTTTCTCAGTATCTATTTGCTGCGGATCGCATGAATGCCGGCCTGGGAGCTCTGCTGAACCCTTGGCAACCAGCGCTTGTCCGAATGCTGCAAGTAATCGCTAGCGAGTCCGAGGCAGCCGGAATTTCATCCGGCGTTTGTGGCGAGTCGGCTTCAGATCCTGCATTTGCTGTTGTGTTGGCTGGCTTGGGATTTAAGTCGGTTTCGGCATCCAGGAGTCAGGTCGGTGCGGTTCGCTCGGCACTGTCAGCGGTGACGTTGGAGCAGGCGCAACAAGTTGCCAAAATTGCAGCCTCGGCAACAACGGCCGATGCCTGCAAGGCAGCTGTTCTCGATGCGCTAGCCAAGCTTGCCTAAAGTAAACTTCTTTTATGACAGGCCCTGCCGCTTCCCAAATTGAGCAAGTAAAAAAGGTTCTAAAACTTTTTTCTGCCTCCAGCTACATCACCGGAATTTTCCTGCTGCTTTTGATGATCACCTGGGGTATTCGTCGGTTGCCATTTTTGGGCTACGACCTATGGCTGTTAGGACCAAACGGCTTTATTACCTTCGAGCAGTATGGCGTTGAGGGTGAGGGGCTGCCAGATGTTGGTGTGAATCTAACAGTTGCGATTTTGATTGTGCACGGCTGGCTTTACGTGCTTTACCTGTTTGCCGATTTTAGGCTTTGGACTTTGATGCGCTGGTCCTTCTTCAGGTTCTTGATCATTGCTGCCGGCGGAGTCGTGCCGCTACTTAGCTTCTTCACCGAGTCTTACTACGCCAAGTTGGCACGAAAGCAATTGAGCGAAATCGAAGGTCAAAAATGAAGCCGGTTTTAGTTGTTGATTTCGGTGCCCAGTATGCCCAATTGATTGCTCGACGAGTTCGAGAAGCCAATGTCTACTCTGAGATTGTCCACCACAACATCACCGCAGCTGAGGTGGCCGCGAAGAATCCGGCGGCAATCATTCTCTCCGGTGGACCATCGAGTGTTTATGAAGCCAACTCGCCGCAACTCGATCCCGAGATCCTCAAGCTAGGTGTTCCCGTGCTTGGTATTTGCTACGGATTCCAAGTGCTGGCTCAAGCCCTTGGTGGTCGGGTCGATAAGACCGGTAAGCGCGAATACGGTGCAACTCAGTTGCACCTGAACGATGCCGGAGTGTTGCTAGGTAATCAGCCATCCCAGCAGATCTGTTGGATGAGCCACGGCGACCAGGTCATGGTTGCTCCTAGCGGCTTTGAAGTTTTGGCATCAACTGAGACCACTCCGGTTGCGGCCTTTGAATCAAAGGAGCGCAAGATCTTCGGTGTGCAGTGGCACCCTGAGGTTAAGCACTCCGAGCAAGGTCAGAATGTCCTGAAGAACTTCCTCTACAACGGTGCAGGAATTGAACCAACCTGGAACTCCGGCAATGTGATTGCCGAGCAGGTGGAGAAGATTCGCGCTCAGGTTGGGGATGCTCGGGTGATCTGTGGGCTATCCGGTGGAGTTGACTCTGCAGTTGCCGCTGCACTGGTTCACAAGGCAGTTGGTGATCAGCTCACTGCCGTGTTTGTTGACCACGGGCTACTGCGCAAGGGCGAGCGCGAGCAGGTGGAGCGTGACTATGTGGCCGCGACCGGTATTCGCCTGGTTACCGTCGATGCCGAGGAGAAGTTCCTGTCGGCGCTCGCGGGTGTTTCCGACCCGGAGACCAAGCGCAAGATCATTGGTCGAGAATTCATTCGCACTTTCGAAGAAGCCGAGCGTAAGTTGATTGCCGAGGCAGCAGCCGATGCACGCCCTATCAAGTTCTTGGTGCAGGGCACCCTGTATCCAGATGTTGTCGAATCAGGCGGCGGTGCAACCGCGGGCATCAAATCCCACCACAATGTGGGTGGCTTGCCAGATGATCTCCAGTTCGAACTCGTTGAACCACTGCGCGCACTGTTTAAGGACGAGGTTCGTGCCATCGGTGCAGAACTTGGCTTGCCACACGAAATCGTTCAGCGTCAACCATTCCCAGGACCAGGGCTTGGCATCCGAATTGTTGGCGAGGTCACCAAGGCTCGCCTCGAGCTTTTGCGCGAAGCAGATGCGATTGTCCGCGAAGAACTCAGCGCTGCTGGCAAGGACCTAGAGATTTGGCAGTGCCCGGTTGTGCTGCTCGCCGATGTGCGCTCGGTTGGTGTGCAGGGTGATGGTCGCAGCTATGGCCATCCAATTGTGCTTCGCCCTGTCTCCTCGGAGGATGCCATGACTGCGGACTGGTCACGTTTGCCATACGACCTTTTGGCAAAGATCTCCAACCGCATCACCAATGAGGTTGCAGATGTAAATCGCGTCGTTCTCGATATCACCTCAAAGCCGCCTGGAACCATCGAATGGGAGTAAGTGTTTTTGGTCACCGCGGTGCCTGCGGTTATCTGCCAGAAAACACCATGCCCTCTTTTGAACTTGCTTTCGAGCTTGGTAGCGATGCCATCGAATTCGATGTCGTGTTAACTAATGATGCCGTGCCAGTGATTCTGCACGATATCGATCTCACCAAAACCACCGACGTAGCTCAACACCCGGGAATGAACACCACAGTGGACCGGGTCAGCTACCAAGAACTCAAGGAATTGCGGGTGGTTGAGCGCTATCCCGATAAGAGAGTCGAATCTGCAAAGTTCAATGGGCAATTCGAGATTCCAACCCTTCGAGAGCTACTCGCTAACCCCGCCTTTGACGGCAAACACCTGATTCTCGAACTAAAAGACGGCAAGTACTTACACTCCAGTGGTCTCGATCTGGTTGCGGCGGTAGCCAAGGAGCTGGAGGAATCTAGCTGGCAAGAACGTGGCATAAAGCTCACCGTGGAGAGTTTCGAATTCTCGATTTTAAAAAATGCGAAGACCGCCTTCGGCGGTGAAATTGACTTCGTCTTCTTATCCGCCAAGGAAACTTTGCCTGCCGGCAGAGAGAAATTCGATGATGACCTCCTCGAAGAAGTTGCCGAGGAGTTTGATGGAGTATCGGTGTCAATCGAAATGCTCTGGGAAAACGACTTTGTTTCACGCGCCAAAGCGCTTGGATTATTGGTTTTTACCTACACCGCCAGAATCGAAACTGCTCAGGGCGATCTCGAGAGCTGGTTTGAGAAGTTGGTTCTAAGCGGTGTGAATGGAATCTTTGCCGACCAACCCGACCGGCTAATCAAAACCGTCACTCGGCTGTCCTAAGCTACCTCAGATGCAGTTAGACCTCTTCTCCCAAAATGACCCAGCCGACCTGTTGGCTGGGTTGAATCCGCAGCAACGCGAGGCGGTCGAATACCGGGGTAGAGCGCTGCTAATCGTTGCAGGTGCCGGTAGTGGTAAGACCAGGGTGTTGACTCATCGCATCGCACACTTCTTGGCTCAGAAGGAGCTTTGGCCATCCCAAATTCTGGCCATCACATTCACCAACAAGGCCGCCGCCGAAATGCGCGAGCGAGTCGAACAGTTGATTGGTGCATCCAGCGAAGGTATGTGGATAAAGACTTTCCACTCCGCTTGTTTGCAGATCCTTCGTCGCGAAGCCGACCGACTAGGCCATGACTCAAATTTCACCGTCTACGACACCGGCGACACCCGGGCGCTACTGAAGCGACTGCTTCGAGAAGCCGGTGCGGAAGATGCTGATATCAAACCGCAGCAGGCAGCGGCCATCATCTCGAATGCCAAGAACGAGCTAAAGGATGCCGAGGACTTTGCTCGCAATGCTGATCGCTCAAACCCTAAAGAGCGCATCGTGGCAGAGGTGTTCCAGGCGTATGAGCGCGAGCTTTTGCGCAATAACGCCTTTGACTTTGATGATCTGATTTCAGAGACCGTTGGACTGCTGCGCGCTCACCCAGAGGTGCGGGCTCGCTATCAAAAGCGTTTCCGCCACCTGTTGGTGGATGAGTATCAAGACACTAACCATGCGCAATATGCGTTGATTCGAGAATTCACTAGACCCTTACCCGATGAATACGCCAACTTCGATGAGCGCACTGGTGAGGTTTTGCAGCCAGCTCAGCTAACTGTCGTGGGTGATTCGGATCAGTCAATTTACGCCTTCCGCGGCGCAGATATTCGAAACATCACTGAGTTCGAACGTGATTTCCCGGGTGCTCAAACCATCCTGTTGGAGCAGAACTACCGTTCGACTCAGAACATCCTCTCGGGTGCTAACGCAGTTATTTCGCAGAACCCATACCGCCCGGCAAAGAACCTTTGGACCGATCAGGGTAGTGGTGAGCTGATTTCGATCTTTACCGGATTCGACGAGCGCAATGAAGCTGCCTATGTAGTGGATCAGATCAAGAGGCTGCATTCCGAGGGCACGAACTACCGCGACATCGCAATCCTTTACCGCACCAACGCACTTACTCCATCTTTAGAAGCGGAACTCAAAAGTCAGTTGATTCCCTACGCCGTGATTGGCGGCCTGAAGTTCTTCGAGCGCAAAGAAATCAAAGATGCACTGGCTTACCTAACGGTTGTTTCCAATGCTCGAAACGATGAGGCCGCCAGAAGAGTGCTGAACGTCCCGGCACGCGGAATTGGCGAAAAGACCGAGCTCAAGCTTGCGCAGTTCGCCCGAGAGAACGATCTCTCATTTAGGCAGGCAATGTCCTACGCCGGTCAGCTTGGCCTAGGTCCAAAACTCACTGCAACCATCGAGAGCTTTGGCGATTTGCTCAATGAGCTCGATGCGCTATCGGCAACCGAAGGACCTGCCGAAGTGCTCAAGTTGGTGCTTGAGCGCAGCGGCTATCGCGCTTCGCTGGAAGGATCTCGCGATCCACAAGATGAAGCCAGAGTTGAAAACCTCGATGCATTGCTAGGTCAGCTCTTTGATTGGCAAGCCACCAACCCAGAGGGAACTTTGGCCGACTACTTGGCAGAGGTTACTTTGGCCGCCGCGGCTGATGAGATCGAAGACGAGTCCGGCAGCATTTCACTTATGACGCTGCACACCGCAAAGGGCTTGGAGTACCAGGTTGTCTTCCTAATCGGTTTGGAGCAGGGCACTTTGCCTCACGTTCGGGCATTCGATGAGCCGGGTGGTCTGCAAGAAGAGCGACGCTTGATGTATGTCGGCATGACCCGTGCCAAGCAAAAGCTCTACATCTCCCACGCCCTGCAGCGCACTTTGTTTGGCAACACCGCATCCTTTATCCCATCCAGTTTCCTTGGCGATATTCCAAGCGAACTCTGCGAGCAGGTGGGTGCAGAGCGGCGCGAACTTAGATCCGCCAGCACCTCTCCGGTGCGTTCCAGTTGGCAAGGTGCGGTAAATACCCCAGCTGCCATCAGGGACAACAAAGACTTAGAACTCGCCGTTGGCGATTCAGTGCAGCATGACTCATTTGGCAAAGGTCGAGTAATCGCGGTTGCCGGTAATCCACCAAAGCAAACCGCCGAGGTGAGATTCGACTCTGGTGTGACCAAGCGATTGCTAGTGAAAATGGCACCAATTACCAAGCTCTAGCGTTATTCACGCGGCCTAATTCACTAGACTTACCTAGTTGTCCGCCTGACTCTAGAAACGGAAATAACCGTGGATTTATTTGAATATCAAGCGCGCGATCTATTCGAGAAGTACGGTGTTCCGGTTCTCGCAGGTC
>JACCDJ011283417.1_pt1 | contig 10166 bp, 10 predicted proteins | sample 7444481 | NCBI WGS metagenome assembly JACCDJ01 (sample SAMN15323435, study PRJNA562643) | freshwater metagenome | isolation source: river surface water | place: USA:Blue River Watershed | collected 2017-08-15 | reverse complement strand
GACAATAGAGAAGGACTGTCATGTCAGAAACCGCAAGAATCTCCGGCTACGCCAACCCAGATGTTCTAGTAACAACCGAGTGGTTAGCAGAGAATTCCTCCAAGGTGAGAATCGTGGAGTGCGATGAAGATGTATTGCTTTACGAAGTTGGCCACATTCCAGGAGCGGTAAAGCTCGACTGGCACACCGAACTGAACGACCAGGCAAAGCGCGATTACTTGGATGGTGCTCAGTTCGCAGACTTAATGAAGGCTAAGGGTATCGACCGCAACGACACCATCGTGCTCTACGGCGACCGTTCTAACTGGTGGGCAACCTACGCTTTCTGGGTCTTCAAGCTATTTGGTCACGAGGATGTTCGCATTCTGAACGGTGGAAGAGCAAAGTGGATTGCCGAAGGGCGTGAACTCACCAAAGAGCTTCCGGCGGTTGCTGCGGCTAACTACCCAGTGGTTCAGCGCGATGACAAGACCATTCGCGCGTTCCGCGATGACGTGCTCGCTCACCTAGGAAAGCCACTGGTCGACGTTCGCTCTAAGCCGGAGTACACCGGTGAGCGCCTGCACATGCCGGACTACCCAAACGAGGGAGCATCTCGCGGCGGTCACATCCCAACTGCGGCGTCAATTCCTTGGTCTTCCGCGATCTTGGAGGATGAGACCTTCAAGGATGCAGACGCACTGAAGGGCATCTACTTCAACGCCACTGGCTTTGACCCTTCTGATGATTTTGTTGCTTACTGCCGAATTGGTGAACGTTCCAGCCACACCTGGTTCGTACTGAAGTACCTACTTGGCGTGAAGAATGTTCGTAACTATGACGGATCATGGACCGAGTGGGGCAACCTCGTAGGTGTCCCAATTGCAACAGGCGAAGAGCCTGGAGTTCTAGTTCGTTGAATTCCAACGCCGCGGCAGTTATAGACGACTTCACCTTCTTAGAAGAGCGAGATCGACTTCAACTGCTGTTGGAATTCAGCGAGCAGCTCCCTGCTTTGGATGCCCGCTTTGGAGAAAACCCTGAGCTCTTAGAGCGAGTTGAGGAATGCCAGTCACCGGTATTCATTGCAGTCGAAGGTAATCCAGATCGGATCCAACTACACTTCTCGGCCCCGCAAGAAGCTCCCACTACCCGCGGTTTCGCCTCGGTGCTAAACGCAGCCCTGAATGGGCAATCTGCTAGGGAGATATTGGACTTGCCAGACGATTTTCCTTCGATGCTCGGTTTAGATCGTCTGATCTCGCCACTGCGAGTTAGAGGCATGAGGGGTATGCTGGCAAGAATAAAGCGCAAGACGGCAGAGATTGTTGCATCAAATAACTGACCCGTTCGGTTCGTTCGCAGCCACGCCCGAGTTCTACTTCAAGGAACTTGTGGCTGGGTTTTCCATTACCGCTTCCCTAGTCTGTGACGAAAACGGCAACACCGTGGACCTCAGCGGTTCTTCCGCAGGGCTTGGAAATGCAACGGACTTGGCTTTGCTTATTGCACTGCGAAGAAAGTCTCAGGTGGTGCTTACCTCGGGCGCAACCTTCCGCGCCGACCAATATCGATTTCCAAAGTTTGAAGATCTAGCCGTTCTCACAAGAGGTTCGATAGAGATCGATGTTCCAACCGAACGGCGTTTGTTGATTCTTGACTCCAGCTACTCAAAAGCTGTCGATGACCTTATCGCCGAGGGATACTCACGCATGCACATCGAATTCGGGTTGACGGGTATACACGAGTTGGTTTCTCAAAATCGACTCGATGCTCTTTTTCTGTCATCGCCCAGCTCAGCTGGCGTCGACAAACTCGCCCAAAAACTAGGTGTGAAGCCTACGATTTACCAACTGGAGGACCTTTGGGTTGGCTTGGTGGCGTGGCAACCAAAGTTGTCTATCACCTCAAGATAAGTTTGCAAGGTGGAAATCGACCTGTCTCCCCTAAGTCCGGCATTTGCCGGCATGCTGGAGCGGTTCAAGCAGGTTGAATCCCGTCCTGAGATATCGCTCAGTCAAATACCGTCTCCTCAAGGCATTGCCCCTGAGGCTATTGCCATCGCTGCCGAGGTAAATCACGAGACTGCCACAGATCATGGAGTTTCACGATTGGTGTTCTGTCGAGACCCTGGGATGCCCGAAGGTTGGAACTCAGAGTTCAGAATCATTGGTTATGCCAAGAGTCCTATAGAACTAGACATGGCAAAGGACGAGTATCTATCTGCACTGCCATGGGAGTGGCTGAAGGATTCGCTCACGCAAGCCGGGGCCAGTTTTGCTTTCGACGCCGGCACCACGACAACAGTTTTGTCTACCGGTCATGGTGCCTTGATCAACCAGCCTCAGCACGCTGAGCTTGAGATCAGAGCCTCTTGGGCTCCGCTCGACTTCGATCTGACCCCGCACTTAGAGGGTTGGGTTGAATTGCTGGCGTTGATATCAGGCTTGCCACCCAAAGATTCAAAAGTTGTGAGGCTTTCTTGAGGCTAGACAAGCCAAGATTGCCGGTCTATCCGGTCTCCAATGAAGCTGAAGTGTTGCAGCTTGTTGCGGCGCTGGAGAGCGTTGAACAGGTTTCAATCGACGCAGAGCGAGCAAGCGGTTTTCGCTACAGTCAGCGCGCCTACTTGGTCCAAATCGCGATCAAAGATGTCGGAATCTGGCTGGTTGACCCGGTAGCAGATATAGACCTGAGCCCATTGTTGCCGGCGTTGAATTCCAAGACATGGTTGCTGCATGCCGCCACACAAGACCTCCCCTGCCTAGCTGAACTTGGATTAAAGCCAAACGGTTTGATCGACACCGAGCTCACCGCGCGCATTGTCGGTCTGGAGAGAGTGGGGCTCGGTTCAGTATGCGAAAGCCTGTTGGGCATCGAACTTGCTAAGGAACACTCTGCTGCCGATTGGTCCATGCGTCCGCTAACTCAGGAGATGCTGGATTACGCAGCTCTAGATGTTGATGTCATGTTCGAACTTTGGGAAAAGCTCTCCGGATTAGCCGCCGAAGCCGGCAAGTTATCTTGGCTCGAAGAAGAGTTTGATCATCTACTTGATTTCAAGCCGAAGCCACCCATGGAGGAACCCTGGCGTGGTTTGCCAGGTATTAGCAGGATCAAAGACCTCGCCAAACTAAAAATTGCCGCCAGCCTTCACGCAACGCGTGACGCGATCGCAATCGAAAAGGATGTGGCACCTGGACGCCTTATTCCAGATCGATCCATTATGGCCGCTGTCAACCAGGCACCGAAATCTCGTGGTGAGTTAGCTGCCAACAAGGAGTTTCAAGGCCGAGCATCCAGGACCATGCTTTCGGTTTGGTGGGATGCGATTACCCGATCGAATCAACTTGAAATAAACATTGAGCCGGCGGAAAGAGGCAATGGCATTCCCAACCACAAGAGCTGGGAACGTCGCTTTCCTGAAGCGCATCATCGACTGGAGGTGGTCCGACCACTTGTCATAGCTGCCGCCACTGAATTGCAGATTCCGGTGGAGAACCTACTTACGCCTGATTACCTCAGAAGAGTGTGCTTTGAGCCACACGATGATATCGCAGCCCAACTGCGGTCTTATGGAGCAAGAAACTGGCAGATTGAAGCTGTTACTGAAGTGATTCAGAAGGGTTTGCTAGTTGCTGCTCAGACTCAATCGGCTTAGCGTGTGGCACCTTGGAGCCAACTACCTGGGCCACGATATCGATTGCAATGGCCTTTGGAGTAAGCCCTAATCGTTCCAAAATTTCGTCACGCTCGGCATGCTCCAGGAACTCGGCTGGGATTCCAACTTCATTTAGTCCAGTGTCGACACCGTGAGCCCTCAGCTCTTGACGCAGTCTTGATCCAAAGCCACCAACCCGGACGCCGTCCTCAAGCGTTACGACTAAGCGGTGAGCCGCTGCCATCTCAACCAGAGAACTCTTGATTGGAAGAGCCCAGCGTGGATCAACCACGGTGCATCCAATCCCTTGAGCGGCAAGCAGGTCTGCGACCGCAAGTGCGGTTTGCGCAAAGCTTCCGACGCTAACCAAGAGAACGTCCTTAGCTGAAGCCTCACTGAGAATGTCAGCACCATCAGGAGTCTTTCTGACTTCAGCCACAGGGAGCGGGACATTACCTTTGGGGAATCTGACCACGGTTGGGGCGTCATCAACCGCACAAGCCTCATTCAGAAGCTCTCTGAGGGTCTTCTCGTCTCTAGGAGCAGCAAGGCGGATGCCTGGGACCACCTGGAGGATCGAAAGGTCCCACATGCCGTGGTGGGATGCCCCGTCTGGTCCGGTAATGCCAGAGCGGTCTAATACAAAGGTGACACCGGCCTTGTGGAGGGCGACGTCCATTAGAACCTGGTCGAATGCTCGGTTTAGGAAAGTTGCGTAAATGGCAACTACAGGGTGTAGTCCACCAAAGGCCATTCCCGCTGCCGCGGTCACTGCGTGCTGCTCGGCGATACCAACGTCGAAGACTCGGTCGGGATACTTCTCGGCAAATTTATCCAGCCCCACCGGAATCAACATGGCGCCGGTAATGCCAACAAGACGCGGATTCTGATCTGCTATGGCTGTTACTTCATCGCCGAAGACAGAGGTCCATGAGGTGCCACTGGATGCTTTGAGCGGTAGACCAGTCTCAGGATTGATTTTGCCAACCGCATGGAACTGGTCGGCGGCATCGGAGATGGCGAGGTCATAGCCCTTACCCTTTTGGGTAATTGCGTGCACAATCACCGGCGCCCCATATTCCTTGGCCTGCCTTAGCGCTGTTTCCATGTCCTGGAGGTTGTGACCATCGATAGGGCCGATGTACTTGATGTCAAGATTTGGGAAGATCCCAGTTGCGGTGTTGCCCACCACTACTCGCTGGCCGGCAGCATGAACGCTGTCAAATACCACTTTGCCTAGAGTGCCCATCTTGTAGAAGATGCGCTTGGAGAGCGAATAGCTCTTCTTGTACCAAGGTTCGGTTCTAATTGCGTTTAAGGTCTTAGCCAGGCCACCGATTGTCGGAGCATAGGAACGCCCATTGTCGTTGACGACAATCACCAGGTTGCGATCGTTGTCATCGGTGATGTTATTCAATGCCTCCCAGGCCATGCCTCCGGTGAGGGCACCATCTCCGATGACCGCAACAACGTGTCTTCCCTTGTTTCCGGTTGCCTTGAAAGCCCGCGAAATGCCATCAGCCCAAGATAGCGAACTGGATGCGTGCGAGGACTCCACGATGTCGTGCTCGGACTCTGAGCGCTGTGGGTATCCAGCGATACCGTCCTTTTGCCTCAGGCTTGATAGGTCACGACGACCGGTAAGCAGCTTGTGGACGTATGACTGATGCCCAGTATCGAAGACAATTGCATCGTTTGGGGAATCAAAGACGCGGTGAATAGCAACCGTGGTCTCAACTACCCCCAAGTTGGGACCTAGGTGGCCACCAGTCCTGGAAACTGACTCAACCAAATAGCTGCGAATCTCAGCACAAAGCTCCTGGAGTTCTTCCCTGGAAAGTCCATCCAGGTCTCTCGGCTTCGAGATTCGCTCTAATTGCGTCATTTGATCTTTAACCAGCTGAGCGGCTAAAGCCTTCCTAGGCAACCAGGCTTCGCAACACGTACTGCAGAATTCCACCATTGCGGTAGTAGTCAGCTTCTCCCGGGGTGTCAATGCGAACCACGGCATCAAACTCGACTACCTGTTTGCCGGCTGGTGAGTGAGCGGATGGCTTTGCTGTCACCCTGACTGTCTTTGGAGTCGAGCCCTGGTTCAAAACCGCAATGCCCTCGAAGCTGAACTCTTCGGTGCCATCTAGGCCCAGCGAATCCGCAGTCTCGCCCTTCGGGAACTGGAGTGGCAGCACGCCCATACCAATTAGGTTGCTGCGGTGGATGCGCTCGAAGCTCTCGGCGATTACCACGCGAATGCCTAGCAGACTGGTGCCCTTAGCAGCCCAGTCTCGGGAGGATCCCGAGCCGTACTCTTTGCCGGCGAGTGCAACAAGTGGGGTGCCATTGGCCTTGTAGTTCTCGGCTGCATCGAAGATGAAGGTCTGTGGACCTTCGCTCTTGGTGAAGTCACGGGTGTAGCTTCCCTCAATATTGTTGAGCAACTGGTTGCGAAGGCGAATGTTTGCGAAAGTCCCGCGAATCATGACCTCGTGATTACCGCGACGTGAGCCGTAGCTATTGAAGTCAACGCGAGACACGCCGTGCTCGGTCAAGTAACGCCCAGCCGGAGAATCTGCCTTGATTGAGCCGGCAGGAGAGATGTGGTCGGTGGTAACCGAGTCACCCAACTTCACCAACACTCGAGCGCCCGATACGTCGGTCACTGGCGATGGCTTGAGCTGCATGTCGTCGAAGTATGGAGCCTTCTTGACGTAGGTGGACTTCTCATCCCACTCGAAAATCGCGCCCTTGGGGGTTGGTAGCGAACGCCAGTGCTCGTCACCCTCAAACACAGATGCGTACTGGGTGGTAAACATCTCCGAGTTGATTGAAGAGTCGATGGTGCGCTGAACCTCGTCTGGGGTTGGCCAGATGTCACGAAGGTAAACATCATTGCCGGACTGGTCCTGTCCCAGCGCTTCGGTCTCAAAATCGAAGTCCATGGTCCCAGCCAGAGCGTATGCAATTACAAGCGGTGGTGAGGCCAGGTAGTTCATCTTCACATCTGGGTTGATTCGGCCTTCGAAGTTTCGGTTTCCAGAAAGTACAGCGGTAACCGCTAGGTCATTTTGGTTGATTGCCTCGGAAATCTCTTCGGCCAATGGGCCGGAGTTTCCGATGCAGGTGGTGCAGCCATAACCCACCAGGTGGAAACCCAGAGCATTTAGATCGTCGGTCAAGCCGGCCTTCTCGTAGTACTCGGTTACAACCTTGGATCCAGGTGCCAACGAGGTCTTCACCCAAGGCTTAGCCTTTAGGCCCTTCGTCACCGCATTTCGAGCGACCAAGCCAGCCGCCAGCATCACTGATGGGTTAGAGGTGTTGGTGCAGGAGGTGATCGACGCGATGGTGACGGCCCCATTATCGATCTTGAAGTCCTTGCCCTTGACGTTGGTTGGCTTTGACTTTGCGTCAGAGTAAGTCTTGATTGCCGAGTCAAAAGCGCTCTTCGACTTGCTTAGCTCAATGCGGTCCTGAGGGCGCTTTGGTCCAGCGATGCTTGGAACTACGGTCGATAGATCTAGCTCTAGGTACTCGCTGTAGACCGGCTCGGTGCTTGGGTCATGCCAGAGTCCCTGGGCTTTGGTATAGGCCTCAACCAAGGCGATCTCATGCTCAGTGCGACCGGTGATTCGTAGGTAGTCCAGGGTGACTTCATCGATCGGGAAGATAGCCACGGTGGAACCGAACTCCGGGGACATGTTTCCGATGGTGGCTCGGTTCGCTAGTGGAACCTTTGAGACGCCAGAGCCATAGAACTCAACGAACTTGCCAACCACGCCGTGCTTACGAAGCATTTCGGTAATGGTTAGCACGACGTCGGTAGCAGTTGCCCCGGTTGGAATTTGTCCAGTGAGCTTGAAACCAACGACCTTTGGAATCAGCATTGAGACTGGCTGCCCTAGCATCGCTGCTTCGGCCTCAATGCCGCCTACTCCCCAACCTAGAACTCCAAGACCGTTCACCATGGTGGTGTGAGAGTCGGTTCCAACGCAGGAGTCAGGGTAGGCAACCAATTCGCCGTTTACCTCTCGGGTCATCACGGTTCTTGCCAGATATTCGATGTTTACCTGGTGCACGATGCCCGTTCCAGGCGGTACTACCTTGAAGTTGTCAAACGCGGTCTGGCCCCAGCGCAGAAACTGGTAGCGCTCCGCGTTGCGCTGGTATTCAAACTCCACGTTGCGCTCAGCAGCATCTGGGCTACCAGCGACATCGATAACCACGGAGTGGTCAATGACCATTTCAGCAGGAGCCAGCGGGTTAATCTTCTGCGGATCTCCACCCAGAGCCAAAACAGCTTCCCGCATGGTTGCGAGGTCTACTACGCAAGGCACTCCAGTGAAGTCCTGCATGATTACGCGGGCCGGAGAGAACTGAATCTCAATGTCAGGCTCAGCCTGTGGATCCCAGCTGACCAGAGCGTTTACGTGCTCCTTGGTTACGTTTGCACCGTCTTCGGTGCGAAGCATGTTCTCCAGCAGAATCTTCAAACTGTATGGAAGCTTGCTAACGCCCAGTTCTGGCATCGAAAAGTACTTATAGCTCTTGTCGCCAACGTTTAGGTACTTGGCGGAATTGAAGCTGTTGGGCATAGTTTGAATCTCCTGAAGTTATACCTGACTAATTTAGTGCTTTTCCTTGTTCCCGAGGCTCTTTAGCAGTAGCCAGGTGAGGACCAAAAGACCCGCGTAGGCCGGAGCGCCCAAAACCACCTTGGACGCAGCAAGCAATTCGACCTGACCAGAGAAATAGAGCGGCAGTTGGACGATGAGTCTCAGGCTGAAGAACCCGACCCAAATCAACGTGATTAGCTGTGCTCTAAGGTAAACCGCCTTGTTTTTTCGCCAGTTCTCAATTCCAAATAGCAGTTGCGCGACAAAACCCATGATCGGGTATCGGATCAGCACGGAGAGCAATAGGACTGAGCCGTATGCGGCGTTAGTGATGAAACCGGGGATAAAGAAGTCTTCGGCGTTTCCACCGTCTCGCAATGCTAGAAATGCGGCCAGGCCAATCGCGAGTGCGCCGGCAATTGCCTGAGTTACCGGCTGCTTTTTGACCAGGCGAATCGCTATGAACAGCAGCGCGAGCCCGCTTGCCACGGAAACGCTAACCAGTGCCGATTTAGAGATCGCAAAGGCCACGGAAAAGGCAAACGCTGGAACAATCGATTCGGCAAGTCCAAGCTTTCCGCCAACCGCATCAAGTAGAGATTCTTTCGAGATGGAGGGACCGTTCTCAGTGTTTGCGACACCGAGTTTTTTGGCTATCCGATCAGCGTCACTCACTGTTGCACCGGAATGGTTAGCGGTAGGAGGTCACCTGGAGGAAGTGGGGTCTCTCCCCTACTGACGCCAACCGAACGAAATAGCTCTATCAATGACTGATACCGAGGTGGATGGGCTAGATCTGGACCGGTGAGGACTCCGCGCAGGAACCAACGTGGTCCATCCACGCCGATAAATCTGCTTTCCTTGAGTAACCGCTGGCCATTCTCGACTACCGGAACGCCTGCCTTGATTTCAGGGCCGAGAGCACCATTGATCCGCTGAGCGGACCCGCCCTGGTCGGTAATCGCCTGCTCGATGGCTGCAAGGGTCGGTTCCCACATTCCATCGATCTTGCTTGCAGCAAATGCCTGCAGCTGAAGGCGATGGCCATCTTCTTCCAGCGTGATCGCGACCACGCGATTGTTAACCTCATCGATATCGGCGCGCACGATTAGTCCAGGCTTTGGTGCGATCCGAATTGACTCGAAATCCAGGTATGGAGTCAGTAGGCCAATTTCAGAGACGTCGAAGGGGCCGTTGGTTTCACGATCGAGTGGTGCAATCTTCGGCACTAGTTTCTCCCGCTTGAGCCAAAGCCGGTCTCGCCACGAGTGCTCTCCGGAAGCTCGGTTACCGCGATGAATGTGGCGTGCTCAACCTTCTGGAACACCAACTGAGCGATTCGATCACCAATAGCAATTGGAAAGTCTTCTTTGGATGTGTTCAGCAGGGTGACCATAATCTCACCGCGGTATCCAGCATCGACCGTGCCAGGAGTGTTCAAGACGGTGATGCCGTGCTTCGCCGCCAGCCCACTGCGCGGGTGGACTAAACCGACGTAGCCGTCCGGCATGGCGATTCGCACTCCGGTCTTTACCAGTGCGCGTTCACCGGCGGGCAGTACCAGCTCAGCAGTGGAGCGCAAGTCGCATCCAGCGTCGCCTGGTTTTGCGTAGAAAGGCTCGAACCCAGGTTCGGCTATTAGCAGTACTTCGAAACTCACCCCTAGAGCGTAATCTATTGAAGTGCAAACGCTGCAATTTGAAGAACGCCTCTATCCATCGGTCGGCATGTATCTGGCCTTCTCGCTTCTCTCACCAATGGTACTGCTCGCTGCGGCCCCGTTTGGCTGGACCCTTGCCATAACACTTGGGGCAGTAACTTTGCTCGCAGTGCTGGTTTTGGCTTCGGTGCTTAGCCCAATGATTGTGGTTGATGGTGAGCGCTTGCTGGCCGGAAGAATGTCAATCCCACTT
>JACCDJ010247732.1_pt1 | contig 10166 bp, 7 predicted proteins | sample 7444481 | NCBI WGS metagenome assembly JACCDJ01 (sample SAMN15323435, study PRJNA562643) | freshwater metagenome | isolation source: river surface water | place: USA:Blue River Watershed | collected 2017-08-15 | reverse complement strand
GTGATAAAAGGATTCACAGAGAATTCGCCAAATAAATCTGCTGTTGAGAAAGAAGATCAAATAATCTCTTTAAATGGGGAGAGAATTACCTCTTCAAGCCAACTAAGAAAACTTATTCTTAATGCGAAAGATGAAACTATTGAGTTGGGAGTAATTCGGAATAAGAGAGAGCTATTAGTCCCCGTTAAAGTTCAAACCGTCAAAACAAATGGTTCTAGTAAAAATGTGATTGGCATTTTGGTATCTGAAGATTACGAATTTCCCTTTACTGTCAACATTCGTTTAAAGAACGTTGGTGGCCCGAGCGCAGGTTTGATTTTTTCTCTTGCCATAATCGACAAGTTGACCAAAGAAGATCTCGTGCGAGGGCGGAATATCGCTGGCACGGGAACAATCAGTCCATCTGGAAAAGTAGGTCCTATTGGTGGAATTGAAGAGAAGCTAATTGGGGCAGCCCGTGAGGGCGCCACGCTCTTTTTCGCCCCTGCGCTTAATTGTCCTGATATTCGTCATACTCCAAAGGGCTTGCGCGTGGTCGCGGTCGACAATCTTGATGAGGCAATTACGGCGCTTCGCGCGACCGACCCCGAGACGCTCCCGATGTGCGGATAGCCAATCTTTTCAAAATATTTCAGTCATTTATTCTCGCCTTACTCTCAGACTTCAGCGAGTAGCCCTGAGTTAGCGTGCGGTACCAGAACTAGGTAATCTCGACCCCATGACATTTTCTATGCCAATGCCAAATATGCCCAATGGCCGCCGGAGTGGACGCCGCAGCTCTCTGCCAATGACCATCACCATTTTGGTGGTCTTAGGCATCATCGCCGTAAACCTCAGTGGTTTCTACGCTGACTTCCTTTGGTTCCGATCGGTTGATTTCCTAGAGGTGTGGCAAACGACGCTCTTTACTCGAGCTGCGCTTTTCGTTATCACCGGTGGGGTTACTGCGCTTTTGGTTATTGCAAATGTCCTCTTTGCTTATCGCTCTCGACCAGTTTTCGCGCCACTTTCCGTTGAGGCCGATAGTTTAGAGCGGTACCGCTCCCAGATTGAGCCGATTAAGAAATTGGCAGTCATTGGTGGTTCTCTAGCAATCTTCTATTTTGCCGGTTCAGCTGGGTCGCAATTATGGAGACCATGGTTGGTATGGCGTAACTCGACGCCATTTGGTGATAAGGATCCCCAATTCAATTTAGATATTTCATTTTTTGCATTTAAGTTACCGTTTTATCAAGCGCTAATCGGATGGTTTATCTCAACTGTCATTATTGGCCTTCTTGCAGCTGCAGTAGTCCACTATCTATATGGTGGAATTCGCCCACAAGGACCGGGAGAGCGCACTACAGTCGCTGCGCGCGTTCAATTATCAGTCCTCCTTGGCGTAATTGTTCTAGCAAAGGCCGTTGCTTATTGGTTTGATCGCTATGCACTTGCTCTAAAAGATGATCGAATCATCACTGGCCTTACCTACACCGATGTCAATGCCGTTCTGCCAGCAAAAGCAATTCTCGCTGGAATTGCAGTGGTCTGCTCACTTCTTTTCTTCGCAAATATAGTTCGCAAATCTTGGCAACTGCCCGGCGCTGGCGTAGCCCTCTTAGCAATTAGCTCTCTTGTCATCTCTGGCCTATATCCAGCAGCGATTCAACAGTTTCAAGTGAAGCCAAGCGAATCAACGAAAGAAGCGCCTTTTATCGAGCGAAATATCAAGGCGACCCGAGCTGCGTATGGAATCGATAAGACAGAGATTGTTGAATATGCAGCGACAGTTAACACTGCTCCTGGTCAACTTGCTAAAGATGCTGAGACGATCAACAACATTCGTTTGATGGATCCCAATGTTATTTCTGCGACATTTAGACAGCTCCAACAAATTAAGCCTTACTACAGCTTCCCTGAATCACTCGATGTTGATCGATACGTGATAAATGGCAAAGTTCGTGATGCAGTAGTTGCGGTACGTGAATTAAATATTGAAGGTAACCCCAACCGGAACTGGATTAACGACCATCTTGTCTATACACATGGCTTTGGTTTTGTTGGCGCATACGGAAATACTCGCGATGCTGATGGAAAGCCCAACTTCTTCCTTGGTGATATTCCGCCGACAAAGACGCTGGGTGAATTCCAGCCCCGAATATATTTTGGTGAGAATGTTCCGGATTATTCAATTATCGGTGGAAAGAATTCTGATTCTCCAGTGGAATTCGATTATCCAGATGACAAATCTCCGAACGGGTCGAAGACATATACCTACACGGGTAAAGGTGGAGTTCCCATCGGAAATCTTTTTGCTCGGGCAGTATTTGCGATCAAGTATCAGGAGCAGAGAATTCTTCTCTCAAGCCTGATTAATTCTGAGTCAAAGATTCTCTTTGATCGTAATCCTCGTGATCGCGTTGCAAAGGTTGCACCATGGCTCACTCTCGATGGAGATCCATACCCGTCAGTTATTAATGGGCGAGTTCTTTGGATTGTGGATGGGTACACAACTAGCGCTGGCTACCCCTATTCGCGAAAAGTAAATCTCTCTTCCTCCACGGCCGATGCACTGACTACAAACTCCAATGCAATTACTGCGCAACGAAATTCCTCAATCAACTACATCAGAAATTCAGTGAAAGCAACGGTCGATGCATACGACGGAACAGTCACGCTCTACAAGTGGGATGAAAAAGACCCAGTTCTTCAAACGTGGACTAAAGCTTTCCCTGGAACAGTTAAAGAGAAGAAGGCAATTTCAAAAGAATTGATGTCACATCTACGTTATCCGGAAGATATATTCCGAGTGCAACGTGACATCTTGAGCTCTTATCACGTACAAAATGCGACAGCGTTTTATGGTGGTCAAGATTTCTGGCGCGTGCCACGTGATCCTTCAACCTTCGGTGGCAATGCAAGCGCACAGCCTCCGTACTATTTGACTTTGAAGATGCCAGGTGAGGCGAAAGAGGCGTTTTCATTGACAACGCCATTCGTTCCCCGAGGTGGTCGAGAGAACTTGGCTGCATTCGTGGCAGTGACTGCTGACCCAGGGCCAAATTATGGAAAGATCAAAGTGCTTCAGTTACAGCGCAGCACAAATATTGCAGGCCCTTCACAGGTCTCATCAAACTTTGAAGCGAAACCCGAAGTCGCTACCTCACTCTCGCTACTACGCCAAGGCGGTTCCAACGTAGAACTTGGGAATTTGCTAACGCTGCCAGTAGGAGGCGGACTTCTCTACGTGCAACCGGTATATGTCCGAGCGACATCAAATACCGCTGCCTATCCACTCCTTCAGAAGGTCCTCGTCTCATTCGGTGATCAGATCGGTTTCTCTGACACGTTAAAGGGTGCGCTCGATCAGGTATTCGGCGGTAATTCAGGGCAAGAATCCTCGGGAATAGTTTCTGGTGACGGAAATAACTCCGCTGGAGGCGCTGGCCAGAATCTTGCTGATGCGCTGCAACGAGCAAAGCAAGCAATTGCCGATGGACAGGCCGCCTTGGTGAAGGGTGACTTTGCTGCCTATGGGAAGGCGCAGACCGCGCTCAAAGCAGCAATTAACGATGCAATTCGCGCTCAAAACCAGAGTAAGTAATCGAGCAGTTAGCGCTGCTCCGTACAAGTACTCTGTAAGCGATTTGGTTGAGCTCTCTGCTTCACTCTACGATGGGGTTACCGACGCGGGGTGGAGCAGCTCGGTAGCTCGCTGGGCTCATAACCCAGAGGTCGTAGGTTCAAATCCTGCCCCCGCTACTAGAACGAATAGATAGAGATCTGGCGCGCCCATTCGCCAAGTAATTAGCTCAGTAATTAGCTCAGTAATTAGATAAATCATTAGCTAGGTAATTAAAGCGCTAGTGAAAAATGTTTTAGCTAAATCTGCGTAGCCGTAGTGAGTTGGCAACCACGATAAGACTCGAGAGCGCCATCGCCCCTCCCGCATACATCGGATTGAGATTGCCAGTAGCGGCAAGTGGAATCCCAATGATGTTGTAAATAAATGCCCACCCAAGATTCTCTTTGATTACTCGTAGCGTTTGACGTGAAAGTCGAAGTGCGTCAGCAGCAGCAGTTAGTGAAGGTCGCATCAACGTAATATCTGCAACTGCAATTGCGCTATCAGTTCCAGTTCCCATAGCCATACTTAAATCTGAGGCAGCTAGCGCGGCAGCATCATTTACACCATCGCCAATCATGATGACGTGGCGCCCTTTTTGTTGATACTCCTTCACCACCGCCACTTTTTGGTCGGGAAGAACGTGGGAGCGAAATTCTTTGATACCAGCGGCGCTCGATATATGAGCAGCGGCTTCTGCAGAATCGCCAGTAAGCAGGATGCTCTCGCAACCCAGCTTAGATAACTTTTCAATCGCTTGATGGGAGTCGCTTTTTATTTGGTCGCCAACTTCAAAGACTGCACGGGCAGAACCATCTAAAGAGATAACAATTGGAGATCGACCGCGCGACTTAATCTCATCTACCGCAAGGAGAAGTTCGGTTGAATAACCTGCCGTTCCGTAGGCAATAGCTTCTGGCGATCCAATTAGCGCGAGATAGCTTTGTCCAGAAATTTCTACGCGACCGGCAACTCCTCGACCTGGATGCGATTCAAATTCGGAAATTAATCCAAAGGTCACGCCGGTTCGCTTGGCTAATGCGACAACTCCACGAGCTATGGGATGCTCACTTTGATTTTCCACAGTTCCCGCAATTGCAAGGAGCAACGGTTCATCTATCCCAAAAGTATGTACGGCCACTATCTCTATTTGCCCGGTCGTAACTGTTCCAGTCTTATCTAGTAGGAGTATTGGTTGGTTTTTCTTTCCTCCATCAACTTGGGCGCGTTCTAAAACCGCAGGCGTGCGCAAGATGATTCCTAATTGCGCTCCCCGTCCAGATGCCACAAGGAATGCAATCGGAGTCGCTAAGCCAAGAGCGCAAGGACAGGCAATCACCAGGAGAGTAATTGCTGGCGCAATTGATTGAGCGAGATTGCCGCTAACAAGAAACCAGATTGTGAAAGTGAGCAGGGATAAAGCAATAATCATGGGAACAAAGAGCGCCGAAATACGATCTGCAAGTCGTGCGATTGGCGCTTTTTCGCCTTGGGCCTGGACAACCATTCGAGCAATCCGCGCCAGCTCAGTCTGTGCGCCTACTCGCTCCGCGCGCACTACCAGTCGGCCATTCCCATTAATCGCTGCCCCGATAACTTGTGCTCCTGGTGAGGCATGGACTGGAAGTGATTCTCCAGTTAGTAGTGATAGATCAACTTCGCTCTCGCCCTCAACAACTATTCCATCAGTGGCGATTGATTCACCTGGACGGACAAGAAATAAATCTCCTACGAGGAGATGATCTATTGGCGCTAGTACCTCTTCGCCATTTCGCAGAATTGAAACTTCTTTGGCTCCCAAGTTAAGCAAGGCACGCAGTGCGGCTCCTGCTTTAATTTTTGATCGACCCTCTAGGTAACGGCCGAAAAGAATGAAGAGCATTACACCGGCAGCGACCTCTACGTAAATTTCTCCTGTTGCAGTAGCTTGCGCGTAGCACGACCAGAAAAATGCACTAAGAGTCCCAATGGAGATCAATGTATCCATATTTGCGCGTCTAAATGAACGCAAGCCCACTCGATGTATCGGCCATCCTGCGATAAAAAGAACGGGAGCTGTGAGCGCGATTGCCAACCAACCCCATGGGTGATTTGTTGGTTGAAGAATATTCAGTGCATCTAGAAGTGAATGTATGGCATCATCAATCGGTTTATGTAGCGACATAAACATCGAAATAATGAGCGTTGGGATTGCAAAGATAACTGCAAGAATCAGGCGCCAACCTATGCGCGGAACCTCCAGCAATTGATTATTAGTAGCACTTAGCAGTTCTGCTCGGTATCCCGTATTTGTCACTGCGTTTATCACATTTGGAATTGTGATTGTTTCTGGAGCAATTACATGAGCAGTTTCAGTAGCAAAATTTACTGATGCACTTACTCCTGGTAAATCATTGAGAGCGCCTTCGATTGTCGCAACACATGAACTGCAGGTCATTCCATGTAATTTGAGATCAATCGTACGTACATCCATATTGCTAGATTAGCCCCAGATTCAATTGGAGACGAACTTTCACTGCGCTTCGATGATTTCCCGCTGATTACCCGGGAAAATGCGAGAGAATTTCGCTATGTAGCAAGCCATTACTGCTAACGCCATTCTTTCCATTTGGTCCATCAACGCCACGAAAATCTGTAAAGCGCCCACCGGCTTCGCTAACAATGATGGCTAAAGGCGCCATATCCCACAGCGCGAGTTTGGGTTCTAGCGCGCAATCAACCGCCCCTTCTGCCACCAATAGGTGCGACCAAAAATCTCCATAGCCGCGCGTTCGCCATACGCGCTCTGCAAGTGTGAGCAAACCTGGATGTAATTCGCCCCATCCATCATTTCTATTTCCCGTTGTGGGGGAGGCGAAAGTGGAGATGGAGAGGGAAGCATCCTCAAGTTTTGCCACTGACGAAACGTTTAGCTGCCGAGCTTTACCACCGTTTACCGAGAGAAATGCGCCGTTATCTTTACTGGCGTACCAACGTCGGAAGAGCGCTGGTGCGCTTACTACTCCAACGAGAACTTCATCGCCTTCCATCAGCGCAATTAGGGTTCCCCATACTGGAACGCCGCGAACAAAATTTTTAGTGCCATCAATTGGGTCAATTACCCAATATCTACCGGAAGTATCGCCGCTGCCAAATTCTTCACCGACGATGTGATCACTTGGACGTTGCACGGCCAAGAGTTCTCTAATCTCACGCTCAATAGCTTTATCTGCATCGCTCACAGGTGTCAGATCAGGTTTTGTTTCAACGCGAAGGTCAATTGCAAGAAAACGAGCGGTCGAGATTTGGTCGGCACAATCTGCCAGCTCAAGTGCTAGCTCTAAATCGCTACTCAGATTCACTGCGCCCTCACTCCTGACTTAATACTCCAGCCGTCTTGTTTCTAGCTTTGTTTCTAGCCTAGTTTCTAGCTTTGTTTTTCTTGGGTAAAAGAGTACTTGATGGCTCATTGACCATCAGTGGATTAATCAGCCAGTGATGTCAGGATCTGTTGTAGCGCATGCAGTCGAGATTGGCGTCGAATATCGACAGCTGCCCACTCCACCAGGGCGCAGCCCTGCTCGTCATGCGAGCAATTCTTCTGACAGTTTTTAGCTACCTCAGCGCAGTCAGGAAATGCAGAGATGACGCTCTCTTTTGTGACATGTGAGAGGCCAAATGAACGGACCCCTGGGGTATCGATGACCCAGCCGCCGCCAGTGATCTCTAGGGCAATGGCGCTGGAAGAGGTATGGCGCCCCTTACCCGTTGCGGCATTTACTGACCCTGTTTCACGCTGTCCATGCGGTGAAAGCGCATTAATGAGGGTTGATTTACCAACCCCAGAGTGGCCAATCAACACCGTTACTTTGCCGTTGATAAAGCGGAGGAAATCATCTGGAGCGCGATCTTTTCTAAGAAAGAAATGCGGAATCTCCATCGCTTCGTATGAGCTAAGGAATTCCACTCCAGATGCAAGATCGCTCTTAGTCATAAGAAGAATCGGCGTAATTCCCTCAGCAAATGCAGCGACGAGGGCGCGGTTAACGAAACCATGTTTTGGTTCTGGGTTGGTTGTCGCGGAAACAATTGCAAGGTAATCGACATTTGCAACAAGTACTCTCTCAGAACCATCCTCTGCCGATCGACGGAGCGAATTTTTACGAGGTTCTATACGTACGATACGTGCAAAGTCTTCTCGTGCTTGATCTTTATCAGGAATTCCCACAACTCCAACTAAATCTCCAACAACTACAGATCGGCGTCCAAGTTCACGCGCTGAAATTGCGAAGAATTCTTGGTGATCTTCCGTTACACAAGTGACTCTGCCTCGGTCGACAGTAATAACTCGGGCAGGAGATGCATCAGAGTATTGTGGCCGCTCTTTGCTCCGAGGTTTTGTAGAGCGTGCAGGGCGAGTACGAATATCATCTTCATCAAAATTTCGCCGACTTCGCATAATTAAAGTGTGGGAACCTGAAGTTGTGTAAGCATCGCAGACCACAGTCCAGGAAAATCAGGGAAGGTTTTTGATGTAGTTTCGATATTTTCAACGGAGATATCGGGAATTCGCAAACCAATCATTGCCGCAGCTGTAGCTAGACGATGATCCTCATAAGTATGAAAGGTTCCACCATGAAGTGGAGCAGGAATAATTTCTAGCGAATCTTGGTGAGCAATGACGTTACCTCCCAAGGCATTGAACTCTCGAGCAATTGCATCAAGTCGATCCGTTTCATGGAGGCGCAGGTGTCCGATTCCACGTAGGTGGGAGGGCGAATCAGCCAACAGCGCAACTGCGGCGATTGATGGTGCCAACTCTCCAACATCATGGAGATCGATATCGATGCCATGGATTCTGCCTGTACCGGTAATTGTTAAATCATCGGATGGTGCGTTGTTCTTGCTATTTCCATTTTTACTAGCGCTATTTTTATTGTTCTTGCTATTTTTAGTTGCAAGCTCTATTGGCGCTCCACGAGTTATCACACCACCCATTGCCTGAAAAATTTCTCTGAGTTGATCACCCGGTTGCGTCGTTATTTTTGGCCAATCCTTAATAGTCACTGAGCCACCTGCTATTAAAGCAGCGCCCATAAATGGTGCTGCATTAGAGAGATCCGGTTCGATGAGAGTGCGCAGACCAAGAATGGGGCCAGGATGCACTCTCCAGATATTTTCACCGAGCGATTCGACCTTTACACCTCGCTCTTTGAGCATTGCGATAGTCATATTGATATGTGGAAGCGAGGGCAAGGCTGGACCGACATGAGTGATGGTCAGCCCCTCCTGCATTCGGGGCGCTACTAAAAGAAGACTTGAGAGAAATTGACTCGATTGGCTTGCATCAATGTCAATGGAGCCACCTTTGATTTGACCTTTGCCATGAATCGTCAGCGGTAACGAATACCTTCTGCCGTGATCTATTTCAATACCTAGCTCTTCGAGGGCAGCAATCACTGGTTTGAGGGGGCGCTCATGTGATCGAGGGTCGCCATCAAAGGAGATTTCACCTTGCGCTAGCGCTGCAACTGGGGGGAGAAAGCGCATCACTGTTCCGGCGTTGCCGACATCGATAGTTGCGGGGCCCTGCATTCCTCGTGGTGAGATAGAGATCGACTCTGGTTGTTGGTCAACACCCACTCCGAGCGAGCGAAGTGCGCTAATCATCAACGTGCTATCGCGCGAATAAAGCGGTTTATGGAGCGTAGATGGAGATTCGGCGAGGGCGGCCAGAACAAGAGCTCGATTAGTTACAGATTTGGAGCCTGGCAAAGAGAGAGTTGCTGCCAAAGGAGCGCTCGCGCCTGGGGCAGGCCAGAGCGAAAGCTTGGCATCTGAAGCGGTGGGAGCAGCGTGATCGGTGCGAGCAGCGCGATCGGCGTGAGTTCTCTCTGATGGCATATAGATAAGGGTACCGCCTTGGGCTATGGACTTAGGCTATGGATATGTGCGGCCGCTTTGCTACCTCGAAAAGCCTTGATCAGCTTGAAGAGGAGTTTTCATTGGTTGGAGTTCCCTCTCGTGAGTTGCCACCGAATTGGAATACTGCGCCAACTCAAGAAGTTTATGTAATGACTGAAGGTCCACAACTCAACATCATGCGCTGGGGATTAATTCCATCATGGGCAAAGGCCGATTTTGTTAGCGCTCATACTATTAATGCAAGAAGCGAGAGCGTTCATGAGAAGCCATCTTTCCGTCAGGCATTTAAATCTCGAAGATGTTTTATCCCCGCAGATGGATACTACGAATGGGCAACTGAGCTAGGAAGATTTCCGAGTAAGCAACCGTTTTATATTCATCGAGCGGATGCGCGATCACTTGCAATGGCTGGTGTCTTTGAAAATGGGACGGTAGCAATCATTACGAGAGAGGCAACAGGATCACTTGCAGATATTCATCATCGAATGCCGCTCTTCTTACCTCAATCAGCATGGAAAGAATGGCTAGATCCACAAAACAATGAGGAGAGCGCCCTCCTAGAAATTATTGCTGAGGGATTGACACCTGAACAAGCAGGTTTGGTGGCAGACCCTGTCTCGACGAGAGTAAATAAGATTGTAAATAATGGCGCAGAGTT
>JACCDJ010548419.1_pt1 | contig 10167 bp, 9 predicted proteins | sample 7444481 | NCBI WGS metagenome assembly JACCDJ01 (sample SAMN15323435, study PRJNA562643) | freshwater metagenome | isolation source: river surface water | place: USA:Blue River Watershed | collected 2017-08-15 | reverse complement strand
GGCCACCGTAGGGATGTCGGCTTCGGTGTGCACATCGGTGAGGATGGGGACGTGAAGTTCGCGCTTTACTTTGGCCAAGATTTCCAAACCTTTTTCCATGCCAGGACCGCGGAAGGTGCTACCAGAAGAACGGTTGGCTTTGTCGTAACTGCTCTTGAAGATGAAGGGGATGCCCAAGGCTGACGTGATCTCTTTCAAGGTGCCGGCCGTGTCCATTTGCAATTGCTCAGATTCAATGACGCAAGGGCCGGCAATCAAAAAGAAGCGCTGGTCTAAGCCAACATTAAATCCGCACAGTTTCATGGTGTTCCTTGTTGGCTTGATTTAAGCAACGGCTTTCAGGTGCTTGGCACCCTTTTGATGGTCAATCGACGCTTTGATGAAAGCGTTGAACAAAGGATGACCATCCCAGGGGGTGGATTTGAATTCAGGGTGGAATTGCACGCCCACAAACCAAGGGTGAACGTTGGTGGGCAGTTCCACAATTTCGGTCAGTTGTTCGCGCTGAGTCAGGGCCGAGATGACCAAGCCTGCTTTGCGCAGCGTGTCGAGGTAGTTCACGTTGGCTTCGTAGCGGTGACGGTGACGTTCTGTGACCACAGGGCCATAGATGTCACGCGCCAAAGTGCCTTCAGACACGTCAGAGCTTTGGGCGCCCAAACGCATGGTGCCACCTAAGTCAGATTGCGCATCGCGAACTTGGATGGTGCCATCGGCATCTTTCCATTCATTGATCAAGGCAATGACGGGGAAGGGTGTGTCGGGTTCAAACTCGGTGCTGTTGGCGTTGGTCAAGCCTGCAACGTGACGCGCATATTCAATGGTGGCCACTTGCATGCCCAGGCAAATGCCAAGGTAAGGCACTTTGCTTTCGCGTGCAAAACGCGCCGTTTGAATTTTGCCTTCAACGCCGCGCTTGCCAAAACCGCCTGGCACCAACACACCATCGAACTTGGCCAACTGCGCCACGGTTTCTGGCGAAATGGTTTCGGAATCGATGTGCTCAATTTTGACGCGCACATGGTTGCGCATGCCGGCATGGCGCAAAGCCTCGTTGACCGATTTGTAGCTATCGGAAAGTTCAACGTATTTGCCCACCATGGCAATGGTTACTTCGCCTTGAGGGTGTTCGGTTTCGTAAACCAAATCGTCCCAACGCTTGAGGTTGGCGGGTGGGGTGTTGATGTGCAAACGGTCGCAGATGAGGCCATCCAAACCTTGCTCGTGCAAGACGCGTGGCACTTTATAAATGGTGTCAACGTCGGGCATCGAAATGACGCCCCAGCTTTGCACGTTGGTGAAGAGCGAAATCTTTTCTTTTTCGTCTTCAGGAATCATGCGATCGGCACGGCACAAAAGGGCGTCGGGCTGAATGCCGATTTCGCGCAGTTTTTGCACTGTGTGCTGAGTGGGCTTGGTTTTCAGTTCGCCTGCAGCGGCAATCCATGGCACATAAGTGAGGTGGACGAAGGCAGCGTTGTTGGGGCCGAGGCGCAAGCTCAGTTGGCGAACGGCTTCGAGGAAGGGCAGGGACTCGATGTCGCCCACAGTGCCGCCAATTTCAACGATGGCCACATCGACCGCTTCAGGGGTGCCAAAGCCTGCACCGCGTTTGATGTAGTCTTGAATTTCGTTGGTGATGTGGGGAATGACTTGAACGGTTTTGCCCAAGTAGTCACCCCGGCGTTCTTTTTCAAGCACGCTTTTGTAGATTTGCCCCGTGGTGAAGTTGTTGGCCTTCTTCATGCGGGTGTTGATGAAGCGCTCGTAGTGGCCCAAATCCAGGTCGGTTTCGGCGCCATCGTCGGTGACAAACACTTCACCGTGTTGAAACGGTGACATGGTGCCTGGGTCGACGTTGATATACGGGTCCAGCTTGATGAGGGTGACTGAGAGGCCGCGCGATTCGAGGATCGCGGCGAGAGAGGCGGAGGCAATTCCCTTACCCAGGGAAGACACCACACCACCGGTGACGAAGACGAATTTGGTCATGTCCAGGACGGGATGCTGAGCACCCGGGAGATGGAAAACGAGATTATAAAGGTCTCCTGATCTGCTACATTGCCGAACATGAACGATTTGCACGGAAAACGCATTGTTTTAGGACTCACCGGCGGCATCGCCTGCTTCAAAGCGGCGGAGCTTTGTCGTTCGCTGGTCAAGGCGGGTGCACAAGTGCAAGTGGTGATGACCGAGGCTGCAGCCCAATTCATCACCCCCGTCACCATGCAAGCCTTGTCTGGCCAAGCTGTCTACACCTCGCAATGGGATGCCCGTGAGGGCAACAACATGGCGCACATCAATTTGAGCCGCGAAGCTGATGCCATCTTGATTGCACCGGCCAGTGCCGATTTCATGGCCAAACTGATTCATGGCAAGGCCGATGAGTTGCTCAGCCTGATGTGCCTGGCCAGACCCCTGCAAAAGGTTCCCTTGATTTTGGCGCCCGCCATGAACCGTGAAATGTGGGCGCATCCAGCCACCCAGCGCAATGTGGCGCAATTGAAGGCCGATGGTTCACATGTCCTAGATGTAGGACAGGGTGATCAGGCTTGCGGCGAAACAGGTGACGGCCGCATGCTGGAGGCCGAGGAAATTGTTGAAGAGCTGCGCGCTTTTTGGACTCCCAAAGTGTTGGCGGGCCGACAGGTGTTGATTACCGCAGGTCCCACCTACGAAGCCATTGACCCCGTGCGCGGCATTACCAATTTGTCGAGCGGCAAAATGGGTTTTGCCATTGCGCGTGCAGCGCAGCACGCTGGCGCCAAGGTCACCTTGGTCGCTGGGCCCGTGAGTTTGCCTACGCCTCGAGGGGTGTTGCGTGTGGATGTGCGATCTGCATTGCAAATGCACGATGCTGTTAACCACGCTGCACCGCATGCCAGCGTCTTCATTGCGGCCGCTGCGGTGGCCGATTGGCGTCCAGCCTCGGCTGCTGATCAAAAAATCAAGAAAGACGGCTCGGGTGAAACGCCTGAGCTCAGCTTTGTTGAGAACCCTGATATTTTGGCCACCGTCGCCAAGTCACCCCGTGCACAAAGTGGCGAGTTGTATTGCGTCGGCTTTGCAGCCGAAAGCCACGACCTGCTGGCGCATGCCACCGCCAAACGCGCACGCAAAGGTGTGCCTTTGTTGGTGGGCAACATTGGCCCCAGCACCTTTGGTCAAGATGACAATGCCTTGTTGTTGGTGGATGCACAAGGTGCCAAAGAACTTCCGCGCGATACCAAAACCAAGTTGGCTCATGATTTGATTCAAGACATTGCCAGCCGCCTTCGCACACCCTGAACGCTTTCACTTCAAGCAAATTCCAAGCGCTTACCCATCATGATGAACGTTGACGTCAAAATCTTAGACCCTCGCATGGCCGATCAATTGCCTGCCTACGCCACACCGGGGAGTGCCGGTCTCGATTTGCGCGCCTGCTTGGATGCACCCATCACCCTGCAGCCCAATGCTTGGCAATTGATTTCAACAGGCTTGTCGGTGTACCTCAAAGATCCCGGCTATGCCGCCATGTTGTTGCCGCGATCAGGTTTGGGGCACAAGCACGGCATTGTGCTCGGCAACTTGGTTGGTTTGATCGACAGCGATTACCAAGGTCCCCTCATGGTGAGTTGCTGGAATCGCAGTCAAGAAGCCTTCACGATCCAGCCGATGGAGCGCATTGCTCAAATGGTCATCGTGCCTGTGGTGCAGGCACGCTTCAATGTGGTGACCGAATTTGATGCGCCTAGTGAGCGCGGTGAAGGTGGTTACGGCTCAACTGGCAAACGTTGAGTTGTGTGGAACATCCGCATGCAATTGCGGATGCTCGTTCATCTTTAACTTCAGTGCAACAAGCCGTCTGTGTCGGGCGCATCACCAATTTCAATCTTGAAAAAGCCTGTGCCGCAGGTGCCAGCTTCTTGCTCTTGCTCTGTGGCCATGCGCACATGGTTGACCTTCAAACTGAGACGAAGGGCAATGCCAGACAAAGGGTGATTGCCATCTAGCACCACATGCTCGGGGTAGATCTCTGTGATGGTGTACAGCACATTGCGCGGCGCATCTGGGTTGCAGGCCGCTGGCAAAGCGGTGCCCTCAATGGTGAGGCCTTCTTGGATGTCTTTGGGGAAGAGGGCGCGCGGCTCTAAGAAAAGCAAGTTTTCATCGAAATCGCCAAAAGCATCTTCGGGTTCAAGGTGCAGGTCGACTTTGGCACCTACGGTGTGCCCTTGTAGTGCTTCTTGAATTTTGGGCAGCAAATCATGACCGCCCACATAGAAAGCCACGGGCTCGTCGAGTTCGTCCAAAACTTCGCCCAAAGTATCTTTGAGCGTCCAGGTCAGTTCGACCACACATTGAGAAGTAATATCCATCCCAGAATTGTCGCAGTTTTGAAATCGATTTGAATCAAGTTCCTATGCAAAAAAACACAGCTTTAGCATTGTTGGGTGGCTTAACGCCCGAACAGTTTATGAAACGCCACTGGCAGAAAAAGCCTTTGTTGATTCGCCAAGCCCTACCTGACATGAAGCCGCTCATCGAGCGCAGCCAATTGTTAGAGATGGTTGAAAGTGAAGAAGTTGAGTCTCGTCTCATTGTGCGCAAAGGCGCCAAATGGACCTTGAAAAAAGGGCCGATGGGGCGCAAGAGCTTGCCCTCCCTGAAGACACCCGATTGGACGGTGTTGATCCAAGGCGTCGATTTGCACAATGACGCGGTTCACAGCTTGTTGCAACAGTTTCGCTTTGTGCCCGATGCACGTCTGGACGATTTGATGATCAGTTTTGCGTCTGAGGGTGGCGGTGTGGGGCCCCACTTTGACAGCTACGACGTGTTTTTGTTGCAGGCGCATGGGCAACGCAAATGGCGCATCGGACGGCAAAAGAAGTATGAATTGCAGGAGGGTGTGCCTCTCAAGATTTTGAAAGATTTCAAGCCGGAAGCCGAGTTTGTCTTGAATCCAGGTGACATGCTCTATTTGCCGCCTGGCTATGCACACGACGGTGTCGCGGTCGGTGAGTGCATGACCTATTCGGTCGGTTTCAGGGTGCCGCGCAGTGCTGAACTGGCCCGCGAGTTGTTGATGGGCTTGTCCGAAGAAGTGACGGAAGACCAGGGCACCGCCAGCGATTTACTCTACCAAGATCCGCACCAAACCGCTGCAATTCAAGATGCCAGCGTTCCAAAAGCTTTGCAGGAATTTGCAGCCCAGTCTGTGGCCAAAGCCCTGAAAGACCCCCAAATTCTGAATTGCTTGCTGGGCGAATCGCTCACCGAGCCCAAATCCAATGTCTGGTTTGATGCGCCGGATTTTGATGATCTCCCCCGTTTTGAATGGCCAGCTCAGATACGTTTAGATCGACGGACCAAGATGTTGTTCGATGCCAAACACATTTTCATCAATGGGGAAAGCTTCAGGGCCGCAGGCAAAGATGCCAAGTTATTGCGCAAGTTGGCCAATGAAAAGACCTTGTCCAAGGCCTTGGCCGCTCAGCTCAGTGATAACGCGGCCGAATTGATGCAGGCCTGGTGGGAAGAGGGTTGGTGGCACTGTGAGGCCAGCAGTGCACCAAGCGCTTGATATATAAAGCTATAATTCGAGGCTGGACAGTGAGAGCTCGAGTGCTTACTGTTCTGTCAACAGGGTTTATTCTAATCTTGATGGCAATTTCCCGGAAATTGTTTTTTCACTAACTTTAAGGAAAATAATCATGAACAAGTCTCTCGTTTTGGCTGCCGTGATCGCTGCTGCTGCTTTGGCTGCTTGCGGTAAAAAAGAAGAAGCTGCTCCTGCTCCAGCCCCCGCTGCTGCTGCACCAGCACCTGCTGCTGAAACACCAGCTGCACCTGCTGCTGATGCAAAGCCTGCTGACGCTGCTGCTGCACCTGCTGCTCCCGCTGCTGCTCCTGCAGAAGCTCCTAAGAAGTAATTCTTGGCAGTCAAAAAAAACCCCGCAGTGCGGGGTTTTTTTTCGTCTTGATTTTTGATTTATTTGATCTCGTCTGCCAGCAGCTTGATGATCTTGTCGGCATTGGCCGAACTTTCTGGAATGCCATCGGCGCCTTGTACTTGAACCGTTGAAACATCGCCCTTGCTGGTGACAGCAATGCGGTATTTGGCCAAGGCTGGCGTGGTTTTTTCGCTCGAGAACAATTTGGCAAAAAAGCCAGGTTCTTTGTCTGAGGTGCCAGGGGGCGCGTAGCGAACAAAGAACACACCTTGCGCGCGATCGCGGTCTTCGACGGTAAAGCCTGTGCGGTCAATGGCCACACCTACTCTGCGCCATGCGCGGTCAAATCCATCCTGAATCTCAATGGCGGGCAATTGATTGAGCTTGGTAACCTTGACGTCAGACGCCATGCCAGTTGTGGCGCGGGCGGCTGGCGCGGCAGCAGCGACAGCCGTCGAAGCGGAGGACAAGTTTTGTCCGCCAAGACGCAGCATCATGCGACGCAAGAATTCAACTTCCAATTCCACATCGGCTTCACGCGGTGTCCAAACCGTTTGATCCTTCAAGGTACTGGTATAAATCTCTTTCATGCCGCGGTGCGTGACCGTAATTTCCAGACCTTTGTCGGTACGCTCAATGCGCGTTCTAAAGCGATCGCGTTCACCCGTGGAGTAGAGTGAGTCAAACATTTTGCCGACAGCTTTTCTGAGAAAGTCTTGGGGCAACTTGGCGCGATTCTCGGCCCAGTCAGTTTCCATGATGCCCAATTCAGGCTGATCGGTGGTGAGCACAAAGCCATTGTCTTTCCAGAATTCGCGCAGCGGTTCCCAAACCGAATCGGCGCTGCGTTGGACGATCAAATAACGCTGCGTGCCATTGCGCACAATTCGGACATCGCCCGCTTGGTTGGTGGCGGTGCCTGCATCGTTGGCGGTACGGGCTGCCGGTGCTGCTGCACTGGCCAATGCGCTGGCAGAGCCTGCCACTTGGTAACGCGAGTCGCGCTTCAATTGTGTGAGGTCTGGCGGAATCTCAAGCGTAGGCGCCTGGCTGGCGCTTTTGTAATCGATTTTGCTTTCTTCCAAAGTAGAGCAACCTGCAAGCAAACAGGTGAGGGCCGCAGCGCTGGCCAATGTGGTCAATTGACGAGGCATAGTTACAAATCGATTCACGAGGATTCCTTAAATGAGTCCGCTTGCACGCAACGCGGCTTCCACCACAGGTTGCTGAGGTGTTGACAGTTCGGTCATAGGCAAGCGCAATGTGCCGCCGCAAAGTCCCATGCGTTTCATGGCCCATTTCACTGGGATAGGGTTGGCTTCGACAAATAAATTTTTGTGCACAGGCATCAATTTGAATTGAATTTCCATGGCTTTTTGAACATTGCCTGCCATGGCCGCAACGCACAATTCATGCATCAAACGCGGCGCCACGTTGGCAGTGACACTGACATTGCCTTTGCCACCGCACAGCATCAATGCAACCGCTGTAGGATCATCACCCGAATACACCGCAAATTCTTTGGGCAAATCGCGAATGAGCCACTGAGCGCGTTCGATGTTGCCTGTGGCTTCTTTGATACCGACGATGCCAGGGACTTGAGCCAAACGCAACACAGTGTCGTGCTGCATGTCGGCCACGGAACGGCCGGGCACGTTGTACAAAATGATGGGCAAGTTAGGCACTGCTTCGGCGATGGCTTTGAAGTGCTGGTACATGCCTTCTTGGGTGGGCTTGTTGTAATAGGGCACCACTTGCAATTGGCAGTCGGCGCCGACGCTTTTGGCAAACTTGGCCAATTCGATGGCTTCCGCTGTAGAGTTGGCACCACAGCCCGCCATGATGGGCACGCGGCCTTTGGCTTGCTCGACAGACACGCGGATGATCTCGCGGTGCTCTTCAACATTCACGGTGGGAGACTCACCCGTGGTGCCCACCACGCCAATGCAGTCTGTGCCTTCGGCAATGTGCCAGTCGATCAATTTTCGCAGGCTGGCGTAGTCCACCGAACCGTCCTCCAGCATGGGGGTGATGAGGGCGGGGATACTGCCAGTAATGGGTTGGAAAGTTTTCGTCATGGCGAATGAATAAAGCGACAAATAAGCATTCTAACGACAGCCAAGGCCAATCTGTTGACCAGATGCCGGGACTTGAGGGGTGGCCACAATGCGCTGTACAAATTTAGGGGGTTGCTCGGAGTAGCCGTCTTCGTAGGCGATGACGTGCATCTTTGCGCAAGTCTGCAGCAATTCGCCAGGTTTGAGCAAAAAGTCAGGCCTGGACGGTTTGCCAATTTTTTCATGGCCTAGGGCAAATGTCTCGTAAATCAAGAAGCCGTGTGGCTTGAGGCTTTCCAAAATGCGCGGCATCAAAGGTCGCCACAGGTAATGGGTCACGATCACGGCGTCAAAAAGCTGCCCCTCCAAAGGCCAAGGGCCGCCCTCGATGTCTGCTTCCAACACTTGACCATAGGCTTGGGCTGTCGCCAAAGCTTCGGCTGAGCGGTCAACGCCAGTGCATTGATGGCCATGCCCCGCCAACCAGCGCATGTGCCGGCCAGCACCACAAGCCAAGTCGAGCACTTGGCTTTGAGGGGGCAGGAGATGAGTCCAGCGGGTGACCCAGGCTGAAGGATCTTCGGTTCCGTGCATGTGTGTTGCTTTCCAATGCGTTTCTATCAACTGCCGCCATGATGCCTGAATGTTCCTGTATCTCCTGGGGTTGGTTGGGACTGTGAATTTATCCAGTATTTTGTTTGATTTCACACTACAATCTGCGCCCATGGCTACTACTACCTCTTCCAATTCATCTCCCGAATACGGCGAAGGCTCCATTCGAGTCTTGAAAGGCTTAGAGCCTGTCAAACAACGTCCGGGCATGTACACCCGCACCGACAACCCCTTGCACATCATTCAAGAAGTGCTCGACAACGCGGCCGACGAGGCGCTGGCGGGTCACGGAAAAAAGATCAAAGTGTTGTTGCACACCGACGGCTCGGTCAGCATCGAAGACGACGGTCGTGGCATTCCATTTGGTTTGCACCCTGAAGAAAAAGCCCCCGTCATTGAGTTGGTGTTCACGCGCTTGCATGCAGGCGGCAAGTTTGACAAAGGCAAGGGCGGCGCCTACAGCTTTTCGGGTGGTTTGCATGGCGTGGGTGTGAGTGTTACCAACGCCTTGGCCAAACGCCTGGAAGCCACCAGCTACCGCGAAGGCCAAGTGGCCACGCTGGCGTTTTCTGGCGGCGATGTGGTCGAAGCCTTGGTGACTCGCAAAGCGGGCGAGGGCGATCGCAAACAGGGCACCACGGTGCGCGTGTGGCCCGACGCCAAGTATTTCGAATCCAGTGCCTTGCCCATGGCCGAGCTCACGCATTTGCTGCGCAGCAAAGCGGTGCTCATGCCTGGCGTCACGGTCACGTTGCTGAACGAAAAAACCAAGGACACCCAAACTTGGCAATACAAAGCGGGCCTGCGTGATTACCTCATGCAAACACTCACCGGAGACCCGGTCATTCCTTTGTTCGAAGGTGAAGGTTTTGCCGATGGCAACAACGACAGCTTTGCTGAAGGCGAGGGTGCCAGTTGGGCGGTGGCCTTCACAGAAGACGGTCAACCTGTGCGTGAGAGTTATGTCAACCTGATTCCCACCAGTGCCGGTGGCACGCACGACAGTGGCCTGCGTGATGGCTTGTTCACGGCGGTGAAGAGCTTCATTGAACTGCACAGCTTGTTGCCCAAGGGCGTGAAACTCATGCCCGAAGACGTGTTTGCACGTGCCAGTTTTGTGCTGTCGGCCAAAGTGCTCGATCCCCAATTCCAAGGACAAATCAAAGAGCGTTTGAACTCGCGCGATGCCGTGCGATTGGTGTCCAGTTTCGTGAGACCCACCATGGAGCTGTGGCTCAATGAGCACGTAGAGTACGGCAAAAAATTGGCCGAGCTGGCCATCAAGGCGGCGCAGCATCGCCAGAAGGCAGGTCAAAAAGTTGAGAAGCGCAAGAGCTCTGGCGTGGCAGTGTTGCCGGGCAAACTGACCGATTGCGAAAGCAAAGACATTGCGCACAACGAAGTGTTCTTGGTCGAGGGCGACTCTGCAGGTGGCAGCGCCAAGATGGGTCGCGACAAAGAATGCCAAGCCATTTTGCCGCTGCGCGGCAAAGTGCTCAACACGTGGGAAGTTGATCGCGATCGCCTGTTTGCCAACAACGAAATTCACGACATTTCGG
>JACCDJ010176127.1_pt1 | contig 10170 bp, 8 predicted proteins | sample 7444481 | NCBI WGS metagenome assembly JACCDJ01 (sample SAMN15323435, study PRJNA562643) | freshwater metagenome | isolation source: river surface water | place: USA:Blue River Watershed | collected 2017-08-15 | reverse complement strand
GATAGCATTAGTTCTCCAAACTTGTTCGAAATAATCTTCTCCGTTCCATCTTCCAAATTCAGCAGCACAATTATAGACCATATCAAATGGGCCTGCTTGGTTGAAAATTCTTTCTAATTGGCGATAATCTGCTATATCACAACGACTGTAAACCCAATCTTCCCCGCTCATTCTCTGAGCAAAACCTATTTCTCCAGATGCGTGATATAAATCGACGCCAAAAACAAAATGCCCCTTTTTAATTAATTCCTTTACTAATTTTTGACCAACAACTCCTTTAGAGCCAGTTACTAAAATTTTCATATTGTATTTTTTATATTTTTATTGTTCTACATTGTAATCCAATTACTTTTGACCGCCGTTTTCCCAGGATAATTTAATCCAAATTGATTCAAATAAGAATTTAAACTTTCAGCTATATCAAACATTATATAAAATTCATTATCATAATGAATAGTCCCATTTACAATTGATGTGATTCCAAAATTAGCCTTATACTTACCAACGGTTAACAAAGACTTTGCTAGAACACAGCGAAGTTTATTTTCACCAATCAAATTATTTTTGAATCTTTCACTCTCATAGTCTGCAGTCCAATAGATTAATTCATCATTTATATCAAAAATATCAATCGTAATATATGCTCCTTCAATGTTATTAATAATATTAACTCTAAATTCAAATATCAAGTCATCATCAGTGAAAAAGAATGACTTATTATCTGTTAATAATTCAACTGATAAAATTTGCATCGGGAGATTTTTAATATCATAATCTATTTTAAGTATTTTGTTTAAATTGGCAATAGAATTATAATAATAATCCACTATTTCAGTGACTTTCCCTATTTTATCTAGGTTTCCATTCGAAAGCATTATCGCAGTTTTGCACAATTTTTTTACACTTGCTAGATTATGACTAACGAATAGAACTGTTCTACCTTCACCTTTGCTAACATCATTCATCTTTCCTAAACACTTCTTCTGAAACTCTGCATCCCCAACCGCTAATACTTCATCTACAATTAAAATTTCAGATTCTAAATGTGCAGCAACTGCAAAAGCTAAACGAACATACATTCCAGAAGAATATCGCTTTACAGGCGTATCTATGTAACGTTCAACACCACTAAAATCTACAATTTCATCAAATTTCTTATCTATTTCTTTTTTACGCATTCCTAAAATAGTACCATTCAGATAAATATTTTCCCTTCCAGATAATTCTGGGTGGAATCCAGTACCCACCTCCAACAACGAAGCAATCCTACCCTTAGCTTTTATAGTTCCGATAGTCGGAGACGTTACTCTACTTAACAACTTCAATAAGGTACTTTTACCGGCACCATTTCTACCAATTATTCCTACTGCGTCGCCCTGATTTATCTCAAAATTAATATCTTTTAGACTCCAAATAATATCTGATTTGCCCTTGGAAGCCCTGTCATTGACTTCGCCTATTTTCAAAAAAGGATCTTCCTTACCCCTAATTTTTGTTAACCACCATCGTTCTATGTCTCTAGAAATGGTACCAGTTCCTATTTGACCCAATTGATATGCTTTTGATAATTTTTCTACTTTAATTGCTATATTACTCATATTAAATGGTATCTATAAATGACTTTTCTGTTTTATTAAAAATTATTATTCCTATAATTAATATTATCAATGTAACTGTTGTTGAATAAAACAGACTACCTGCATCAAAGTTACCTTTTCCTAACAATGAATATCTAAATGCCTCTATAATACTTGTCATTGGATTCAGTACAATGAAAAATTTATATTTTTCAGGCGCGGCACTCAAAGGATAAATAACCGTTGTTCCATACATCAATAAAGAGACCCCGAACTGTACTAAAAATTGCAAATCCTTATATTTCGTGGTTAATGATGTAACTATCATTCCTAGACCCAAACCCAACATGGCCATTAAAATCACCAACATTGGAAAAATCAATATAGTGGAATTTAACCCATTAAAGCCATAATTAAAATAATAGTATCCCATTAAAGTTAACAACATTAACAATTGAACCCCAAAGCGTAACAAATTACTAACAACTATACTTAATGGCATTATCAATCTTGGAAAATAAACTTTCCCAAAAATTCCAGCATTCGTCGAAAATACGGTGCTTGTTTTTGATAAGCAATCAGAAAAATAATTCCATGCCGTTATACCAACAATGTAAAATAGAGGTTTGGGTATACCATCTGAACTTATTCCTGCTAAATTTCCAAAAATTATTGTAAAAGTGAGCGTTGTTAACAAAGGTTGAATAAAAAACCATATCGGACCAAAAATCGTTTGCTTGTAAGTAGAAATAAAATCACGTTTAACAAAAAGAAATAACAAATCTCTATACCTCCATAAATCTTTTAGCTTTAAGTCAAAAAGTGAATGATTTACATTTACTGTCAAGTCCCAGTTTTCATTATTAATTCTATTCTCAGTCATTTTTATATATATTATACCAATTTACAAATCTTTTCACACCATCTTGAATTGTCGTTTTAGGACTAAATTGAATATAATTTTCTAACTCTGTCACATTTGCATTAGTAGCAGGGACATCGCCCGCTTGAATATCCATAAAGTTCTTTTGAGCGGTTTTTCCCAATGCCTGTTCCAAGGCTTCTATATATTCCATCAACTTTACCGGAGAGGAATTACCAATATTAAACACCTGGAAAGGAACTTGGTCGTCATTCAGTGGTGCTGGTTTCGGCAATAAACGCGAAATAGATTCCACAATGTCATCTACATACGTGAAATCCCTAACCATATTGCCGTGATTAAATACATCAATGGGTCTATCGTTTAATATGGCATCGGCAAATAAGAACAAGGCCATGTCGGGTCTACCCCAAGGTCCATACACCGTAAAGAAACGCAATCCCGTGCAAGGCAATTGAAATAAATGGGCGTAGGAATGAGCCATCAATTCGTTGGCTTTTTTCGTGGCCGCATACAAAGCCATGGGTTTGTCCGTTTTTTGGTCCTCACTCAAAGGCATATCATTGTTTAAACCATACACACTGCTGGTACTCGCAAATATCAAATGTTCAACCCCAGAATACCTACAGCCTTCCAGAATGCTTAAAAATCCATCAATATTACTATGCGTGTATGCCCTAGGATTCTCTAACGAATACCGCACCCCCGCCTGAGCAGCTAAATTTACCACATAGGTAAATTTTTCTTGCTTCATCATTTCAACCATAGCATCATGATCCACTAAATCCATTTGGTAAAAATGATAATTGTCGAACTTTGTACTCGCTATTTTCTGATTCTTGACAATTGAAGAACGCTCAATTCCGTGTTCACGCAACCGGGCATATTTTAAATTGACATCGTAATAATCGTTGATCACATCCAAACCCACTACATCGTACCCCTCACGAATCAATCTTCCCGCCAAATGAAACCCTATAAACCCTGCTGTCCCTGTTATTAATATCTTACAATCGCGCATCTATCTGCTCCTTGGGCAATACCCCTTTTACATCGTACACAACACCGGCTCCAACCTTGATTCGCAAATCCAATCCCACAAAGGCATCGTGGGCAACCGCCAATACCGCAGCACCAAATTCATCGTGAGGCAATTCATTGGTAATTTGCAATCCGTACTCATGCATCACCTCCTCGGGATTCGCCCAGGGATCGTACACCACGGGCTCCAAATGAAACCCTTGTAACGCCGTAACAATATCAATCACCTTGGTGTTGCGCACGTCCGGACAATTCTCCTTGAACGTAAAGCCCATCACCAAGCACTTACAACCTTTCACGGCCTGACCCTTTCCCACCAACAACTTAACCACTTCCGAAGCTACAAATTCGCCCATACCGTCGTTTAAGCGTCGGCCCGCCAAGATAATTTCGGGATGATACCCCACTTCCTGCGCCTTTTGAGCCAAATAATACGGATCCACCCCAATGCAATGTCCACCCACCAAACCGGGTTTAAACTTCAAAAAGTTCCACTTCGTCCCCGCCGCTTCCAACACTTCGTAAGTATCGATGCCCAGCTTGGAAAATATCTTACTCAATTCATTCACAAAGGCAATGTTGATGTCCCGTTGCGAGTTTTCAATCACCTTGGCCGCTTCGGCTACCTTGATAGAACTGGCTTTGTGCGTACCGGCCACAATCACCGAACGGTACAAAGCATCCACAAAATCGGCCACCTCGGGGGTAGAACCGCTGGTCACCTTTAAAATCTTGGTCACCGTATGTTCCTTATCGCCCGGATTAATCCGCTCGGGAGAATACCCGCAATAAAAATCTTGATTGTATGTACGCTGGCTAATCCGCTCCAATACCGGTACCATCTCTTCTTCGGTAACTCCGGGATACACCGTGGATTCATAAATCACCACCGGGGCCTGTCCACCAATGGCCAATTCACTATCGGCCGCAGCAAGCGAATTCCATAAATTGGCAATCGACTCCGACGCTTTCACCATGGGGGTTAACACCGGTCTGTTGTATTTATCCGTGGGAGTAGGAACCGTAACAATAAACACATTGCACTCTTTGGCAGACTGAATATCGGCACTAATTACAAAACCCCGTTGTAAGGCATCTTGCAATACCGAATCCTCCACCTCCAAGGTGCTGTCAACACCGGAATTCAATTGGGATACGCGGTGGGAATTAATATCAATGCCTACCACGGTATATTTCTCGGAAAAGGCCACGGCCAAGGGTAACCCCACGTAACCCAATCCCAAGACACAAATTTTCGTGTTTTCTAAGTTAAATTTCATGCTCTATAATAATTGTACCTTGGGAATATTGGCCAAGGTACTGTCGGTAAATTCATTGCCAAAAACCGCCACCCGAATTTTGCGGGAAATCAACTGCTCCGCTTTATCGATGAGCTGCATCATGTATTGCTTGTCCACATCGCCTACCACCACCAAGTCGATAAATAGGGATTCTTTCCCTTCCGCCCAATCGTGGGTTACATACACCCGCTCCACTTCCCCCAACTTCTGAAACACCTTTTCAATCAAGGAATCCAGACCTGCCTGTTTCAACACAAAGTTCCTCAACGAAACAAACATGGGGTGCTTGGCATTGGCCTTATATAATTTTTGATTACTATCCTCTACTTCGGTAGGTTCTATCAACTGCAAATCGCTCAATTTGTTCAATTCGTAACGTACCGTATTGCTGCTTACCCCGAACTCTTTTTCTAATCCACGCAAATACACCCGACTATCCGGATTGAGAAACAAACGGGTCAATAATTTTAATCGGATTTTGCCTTGAACGAGGGTTTCTAACACAGCTTCGCCACTTCAGTCACAGGAACAATCTGCAACTGATACAATATTGAGTAACAAAATTAAGGATTAATCGGAGCCAAACAAACGACTTTTAGGAATGTTTGGAATATTTAGTAAATAACTCCGATTTAGTATTTATCCAATAATTAATGGCATTAAATCGGGGTAATTGTGTGTAACAAATTAATGTTTCTTTCCAAAAATTATACCGATACCAAACCCATACCAAATAACTTGTTCTTCGTTTATTTGAAAAACAATGTATAGCATGCCAAAATATCCATAATATATCGCGGAAAAACCTTTTTTTATATGGAAATGGCTTACTGTATATGATAGAACGTAAACCTTCAATCCTCAATTGAGACTTAGCCATAGCTGACACCAATTTAAAACAATATGATTTATTTAACCGAGATTCTGGAATTGCATGAACGAATGTATTATCCACTTGCCAAAACACAGAATACCCCATCCACTGAATAGCCAAACAGATTTCTGTATCTTCCCCTGAACTCAATTGTTTGCCACTTCTGCCAGTTAGTTTTCCATAAAATAAATTATAAAAATCTATCATCAAATCTCTTCGAATTGCCATCCCAGCCCCATAAACTGTTTCAACTTGCCTAGATGCTTTTATTTTACAGCCCACTGCGTAAAATTCCTGTAAATCATTAAACCAATTTGGAAACACTACTCCCAACTCACGTGTTCCAGTACTACCTAAGATACCAATTTCTAATCTCTCCGATAAGTTTTGATAAACTGATAATAAAAAATTGCGTTCCAACTGATTATCATCATCACAAAATACTAGAAATTTTCCATTTGAAGCTAAAACACCTGATTTGCGGGCAAAAAACAAGCCAGATTTATTTTCAATAATAATTTTAAGATCAAAAGGACTACCTTGATTGTTCCAATAGCTATGTACATAATCCCTAACACCATCTGTGGAACAATTATCAACAAAAACCAATTCTACATTTAAATTGTCTCTGTGTAGTTTTAATAAACTATCTAAAGTACCTCTAATTCTTTCTTTACCATTGAAAGAACATACAATTAGACTAATATCCAAATTATTAATAATATATTTTATTCTTCCACCAAGAATATTTTACCTCCTCATCTTTCCTAGCAATTTGCCAGTTAGAGTGATATTGAGATATTTTACCCATTAAATCTAATATTATTTTGTTATAATTCCATTCTTTCAAAGCCATTAATTTCCCTTCTAGTGCTATTTTTTCTCTAATTGATTCATTAGCCAAGTAGTATATAATTTTATTTAAACAATCTACATTATCTGTAAATGTTCCGAAATAAACATTCCCTAAATGGTTCAAATTTTTGTTATGCCGTGTTAATAAAAAACTTCCAACAGACAACACCTCCTTTGTCCTTAAATTTACATTAAAATCATTCGCCATATTTACATAATCATTAATTACGATTTTTGCAGATTTATAAATTTTAAACATTTCAATTCCGCTTGTTTCCCCTTGATAACATTTTAACAAATTCGGATACAATTCCATTTTATCTCCTTTCAATCCCCACCATTTCAGAAAACCTTTGCTTGCTATATGTTCAAGTAACTCACTTTTTGATTTTTGTTCATTTGACCCTAACATACCTACAAAAACACAATCAAATAATTTTTCGCGAAATTCTATTTCACTATCTATTCGTCGATCTACACCATATTCAATAATTTCCGAATCAGTTCCCTGAGTCTTAAAAAAATCTCTATATTCCTTTGTTAATGTTAAAATTAAATCACTTCGCTCAATAATGAAATTATTAGCATGTTTTAATGGACAGCCAATCAATGTGATTATAAAATTTTTACCCTTATATCTGGCAAAAAAATTACCATCTAATAAAGTTGGCTCTCTTAAAAAGATTATATCAGGATTATATGATGAAATGTACTTTTTGAGATAAAAGTACTTTAAATCAAAAATAAGCACCCATTCATGTAGTGTAAATAATTTATAAATTTTAGACGTTGCTATCCGATATATTACATGTATTAACACATCGATTAAACTAAAATTTATTTCTCCTGCATTTATAAGTTTCTTCAATTGAATGTTATCATGACTTATAAATTCTCTTGCCTCCCAGCCAAAATCATTCATTGGTTTGGTGAAGTAATCAGACAAATAACTTCTTTGCGACATCAACCACAAATAATACTCCTCATAATTGTATTTGTTAATTTTTGCCTTATCTATTTTTTGTTTGTTATTTAAATAACTTATTGGATAAAATGTATCTATTTTTAAAATTTTTAATTTTTGCAAACTCAATTTTGTAATTATTTCTTTAGACCGAAGAAAGCGGCAAACGGCGCGAGGATGGCATTCCATATCATACTGCCCACCGATTTTTTAGCCTTGTTATCGGTACCATAATACCCGTACCCATATCCGTAGCCGTAGCCATACCCATAACCGTAGCCATAACCATATTTACCGTAGCCGTAATTATATCCATACCCATAACCACTGATACCTTGCTGCATACCATTCAACACCAAACCCATGTGGTGGAACTTGCCTTCCTTGTAATACTTATTAATTACCTTGGCAATTGCCTCCTTGGGGGTGTAATTATGTCGAACAATAAACAAGGATCCATCCACCAATCCACTCAACTCCTGGGCATCTGTAACCAAACCAATCGGCGGACAGTCAATCACCACCCGATCAAAGTTGGCTTTCAAATATTCCAACAATTTAGCGTATTTCCCGTTCATGATCAATTCCACCGGATTGGGAGGAACTGGACCGGAAGGAATAACAAACAAATTCTCGTATTCGGTAGGGATAATAATCCGTTCTTCGGCCATGTCCCCGCCCAAATACATACTCAAACCGATTTTTTTATCGATTTTAAAGTGTTTCGCAATGTTGGGTTTGCGCAAGTCACTTTCTATCAGCACGGTCTTCAACCCCGCCAACGAATAACTAATGGCTATGTTGGTACTTACAAACGACTTTCCCTCACCGGGAATGGACGAACTCACCAACAAACTCTTCAAGCCCGCTGTATTCAAATACTGCAAGTTGGATCGCAGCCCTCGGAACTGCTCGGCAATCAAACTGCGGTTACCATCCTTCATAATCAAAGGACTATCACTTTCTACCTGAATAATTTCGGCCAAAATATTGGCCTGAGTACGCATCTCCACATCGGCCTTGCCCAAAATCTTATTGTTCAAGGAACTCTTAATAAACAATACCCCAACCACCAACAAAACAATGGAACCGATAAATATACCGTAAATATTTCCCCTTTTTGGACTAATGATGGCTCCAGCCTGAGCTGCTTGCACCACCGAAACATCGCTCAAGGTTCCCGCCTGAGAAATCGCGGCTTCTTCCCTGCGCTCCAACAGATAGGTGTACAAGGCATTCTTGATTTCCTGTTGGCGGGTAATATTCAATAACCGCCTTTCTTTTTCGGGGACCGAACGAATGATGGAGGTGTACTCTTGATTGTACTTGGTCTTATCCGCATTCAACTTATTCAATACCACTTTCACCCCATACCGGGCATTGCGAATACTCTCCAAGAACTGCGTTTTCAACTTATTAATGCGAGACTCAACAAACTTTACCTGTTCGCTTTCCGGACCTCCCGATTTCTGGGCTTTCTGCAACTCATCCTCCAACTCCAACAACTGTTCAAAATACTTAGAGATGGCTCCACCACCCATATCCCCAAACGTCAACGGCGTCATGTTGGGTTTGTTGATTTTACCGCTCACGTATTTTTCCAACTCGTCCAACAAATACAACTGAAATTCTTGGTCGTACTGTTTTTGTTCGCTTTGCTGGGCCTTGGAAAACAACAACTCCGCTTCTTTTTCGCTGATCTGAACGTTGTTGGTACTTTTGAAATTCTGAATATTTCGTTCAATGGAATCCAAATCCTCACCTACGTATGCCAAACGATCGTCGATAAAGTTCATGGTAAACTGCGCCGACTTCCGCTTTTCCAATTGCAACTCAGTCTGAAAACTCTCCATGATGGCATTTAACCATTCTTCGCCCCGTTCTGGTTTATCCGTATTAATGGATAAGGCCAATATAGAATTCTGTTTGTTTTTGGCTACCTCAAACGTAGAACGTAATTGACCAGCGGCTTCGTCTTTGGAAATGATTTGGATCCATATTTTCGGGAATTTTAACCAGTTTTTTAGATAACTGTCACTGCATTGATTCGGGGTAACTATCACCTTGTTTCCACCCAATAGTACTTGCTGATGGAATGGATAAAACACCGAATTAACCACTACCCCATTCTTTTCTTTGGCAAAATTGATTTTACCTCGAAAGGGTACGATGGAATCCGGATTAACAACCCGGATTTGAAACGGCATAGTATTTAAATAATCGAAATAATTATTAAATTGACCCTCCCATTCATATCGAAAATACGCGTTCACCTTGTCGGCGGCGCGCTGCATTACCTTGGAACTCTTCAATAACTCAATTTGGTCTTCGATGGTAGTAGATCCCTGACCCAATACCGCTGTTTTCACCAAATTGTCCGTAGACTTAGAATCGTCCTTAATCAATAAACTGGCGTTTACTTCATACACCGGACGCTGATAACGCAAGTACACCTTGGCCGAAATATACCCAATTATGGCGGCAGCTACCACCACCGGCCAATACGGAATATAATCCCGCAATAGGGTCTGCAGCATATTCCCCGATCCACCCGAACCGGCTAACTCGTCGTCAAATTCGTTGTTACCTTCCAAAATCCCTTACTTTAAACTATTAATAAACAAAAAGAAAATACTCACGGTGCTCGTAATACTGGTTACCAAGGATATCAACTG
>JACCDJ011730481.1_pt1 | contig 10171 bp, 8 predicted proteins | sample 7444481 | NCBI WGS metagenome assembly JACCDJ01 (sample SAMN15323435, study PRJNA562643) | freshwater metagenome | isolation source: river surface water | place: USA:Blue River Watershed | collected 2017-08-15 | reverse complement strand
CTTGCGGCGCATCGTGCATGCAACGCAAATTCCTCGTGTGTGAGGAATTGCCGCCCCGCCACTCGGGGGGGGCAGACTCCAGCAGGGTCACCGATGCGCCACTTTCAGCCGCCATGAGCGCGGCACAAAGTGCAGCGTTTCCGCCACCAATGACCAAAACTTTGGGCAATTCCACTCTCCGATGCAGAAAATCACGGAAGTATGGCTCGGAAGAAAGATTGCGACAAATGAAATTTTTTATTGAATTATTTCAAAAAACGAAATAATAAGGCCAATCACTTCCAGTCAAAATCACGCACCATTTCGTAAAAGGCTTGCGCGGCCGGGGGCAGTGTCAAGCCCTTGCGCCGGGTCAGCACCACTTTGCGCCGCACCTGGGGGTGCGTGATCGGGATGCGGCGCACGCCAGGTCGGTCACCTTCTGCGCAGGCGGTAGCAGGCAAGATCGCGCACCCGACTCCCGCCGAAACCAGGTTGAGTGCAGTGGCGTGATGCTGGACTTCGAAATTGCCTTGTAACTCAATGCCGCGTTGGGCCAATTGGACATTCATCATCGATCGGGTGGCCATGAAGTTGCTGACCACGATCAAATCTTGCAGATTCATGTCGGTCCATTTGACCGATGGCCGATCTGCCAGCGGGTGTTGCTGCCGACAGAAGAACATGAGCGGGTCTTGAAACAAGACGATTTCGTCGAGTTCAGGGTGTTTGGTAGGCTCGATGCTGATGCCCACCTCGGCTTGGCGGTTGACAATCGCTGCGCGGATTTCGTGGGCGCTGGCGTCCATCAGGCGAACCCGATTGTCCGGGTAGCGGTCGGCATAGTGCCGAAACAGCATCGGCAAAACCTGGCTGGTCATGGTGGGGACACAGGCCAGCGTGAAGTGACCGCGCGCGTGCATCGTGGTGCCACGCCACTGTGTCAACGTGTCACGCAGGTTTTGGACCAGCGTTCTCGCTTGGGGTAAAAACTCGCGCCCCATGGGCGTGAGCTCCATTTGACGGGTGGTGCGATCGATCAGGCGCATGCCCAGCAGAGACTCCAGTTTTTGGATCCGTCGGGTCAGGGCTGTTTGGGTGATGTGAAGTTCATGGGCCGCCTTGTTAAAAGCGCCCGCATCGGCAACGGTGACAAAGGCATGCAGACCATCGAAGTCGATTTTCATGCCAGTTGGTGTGCGTTGGGCATGACAAAGCCAACCTGATCAAGCGCTGCCCCCAAGCGGGTGCGCTGGGCATCATTGAGTTCGACCAGAGGTGGGCGCACATGGATCCAGTCAAGGCGCCCAGTCTTGAGGGCGATGGCCGATTTCATGGCCGGGATCATGGGGAACTGGGCAAAAACGGCCCGTTGAAGATCGAGTCTTTTTTGCTGCTCGTCAGCGTCGGCGTTTTGCCAAGTGTGGAATAACCGCACGATTGCGCTGGGGTTGACATTGCCCGTGGCGGTGATGCAGCCTGCTCCGCCGCCCCGCAGGGTGGCCAAAAGAAAGTTTTCACTGCCCGCAAAGACGTCAAAGCCCTGGGGCTGGAAGCGTTCGAGCATGGCCGCGGTGTTGGACCAGTCGCCTGAGCTGTCTTTGGTGCCGGCGATGATGCCCGGAAAAGCTTTCAGCAGTCGCTCGATCAAGGTCAGGGTGATGGGCACGCCCGACACGGGGGGAATGTGATAGACATAAATGCGCAAGCGATCATCGGCCACGGCGTCAATCACTTGGGCGAAATATCGAAACAGGCCTTCGTCGCTGACCCCTTTGTAATAAAAAGGCGGCAGCATCAGCACCCCCGCACAACCGGCTTGAACAGCGTGCCGGGTCAGCTCAATCGCGTCGGGCACCGCACACGCACCCGTTCCGGGCATGAGTTTGGCAGGATCGACTCCAGCCGCCAACAGCCCATCGAGCAAGTCGCGTTTTTCAGTCAGCGTCAGCGAGTTGGCCTCTGAGTTGGTGCCAAAAACCGCCAAGCCCACCTCCTGATCCAGCAGCCAGCGGCAATGCCGAACCCATCGCTCGAGGTCAGGGGTGCCATCTGGGTTGAAAGGGGTCAGGACGGGCGAGAGGATGCCGGTGATTCGAGGGGGGGCGAGATTACTCATGGTCAGCAAGGCAAGCGTCTGGAAAAGAGCTTGATTTTAGACCTGAGGTGACTCCAAACCGGCCCAATCACCCGGTCGCGTCCGCAGGGCCGCGACCGGGGTGGGTAAGGTTCAGGGAAACATGGGCGGTGAAACCCGGCGGCGTGAGGCTTGTTCATACGCCGATGCGATTCGCAAAGAAACATCTTCTTTGCCTGGCTCCGCCCGAAAAACCAGAGAAAAGGGCAGGCCGGGAGCATCCAGCAAAGTGGCTTGCGGATTGGCAACGCTGATGTAGTGGGTTTTGCCAGGATGCAGGGCAAAAGCCGCATCGTAAGCGACTTGGACGTAGCCGGCCGGCACCAGAATTTCGGTCAGGCCAGCGTTGGGTCCAAAAAAGTGTTCGTAACGCAAGCGGTCGATCAGCCCGGGTTCTTCAGCTCCGCCGATCAGAGCCGGAGGCAGCGGGGTGTGCAAGCGCACCAAGGCATCGAGCTTGTTTTCATAAATGACCATCATGTCCACGCGTCGGAGCAACTCGCGCAGCATGATGCGCTCGTCGATGCCCTGTCGCCCACCCAGAGGGTTGCGCGGATCGCGAATTTCTTCCCAATTCAGGAAAGCTGAGCGTTGATCGTCACCCCAAAATTTCGAACGCTGGTTCAGGCTGCGCCAATCGCGCAGGGTTTCGGTTTGACCCAAAGCAGCCCAGTCATGGGCGCGACGGCTCAAGTACTGACTGATGTGATAGCGAAAACCATGCGCCAGAATCTGGTTTTGCACCGTGGAGACATCCAGGTTGGACGGGGGCGTGATCAGCCCGTCGGCCAAAGCCACCATGTAGTCGATGGGCGTCATCTGGCCGCTGCCATGGAAGACGCCCGGGCTGAATTCGGTGCGCTCGATGCAAGCGGCAAAGTCAGGAAAGACCGGGTTGCCGTCAGGCTGTAGCCTGAACAGCAGGTCGGGCATGAAGACGGGCACCAGCCGGGCCAAGGCGATGCGGTAATCGACTCCCATGCGCTCACAGCGGGGATCAGGGGTCCACAGGGGATCCGATGACTCGACCAGGGTGGCTCCCAGGTGATCGGCCAGCACGGTTTGCACCTCGCGGGCGGCCGCTTGGGTGATCGGCTCGGCGGCCAAGCTGCCGCCGGTGAGCATGGATTCACGGATCACCCCCAGCCGGATGCCTCGGAGAGCCCCCGCATGGCCATGAGGGCTGAGGTGGGGGCGGTAGGCCGCTAACACGCTCGAGCGGGGCACAGTGGTGTAAGGGTCCCGAGGGTCGTAGTAGCCCTGTTGCGGATCTTTCAAGGCGTCAAGGACAGTCGCGCAATCTTCCAAAGTCCGGCACAAAATGCCGGTCCGGTCGCAATAAATGTCAGCGCCAATGGCCCCTCCGTCAAAGCCAAGCATCGCTTTGTGGGGCAGGATCAGGGACACGGCGTTGTGGTTGGCCGGCCCTCGAGTCGACATCCGCGTTTCCTCACCCAGGCTCGCCATGACCAAGTTGGCGCTGACCGAAACGCCCGAGCCGGAGCTGGATCCCAGCGAGGCCGATCGACGCGTGTCATAGGGGTTGACGGGTGTGCCACTCCAGGTGCTGCGCTGAAAACCCAAGGTGGTGGGCAAGACCTTCTCGGGGAAGTGGCGGCCCCCCGGGTCACCGGCCCGACCGTTGTATTCGGTCATCAACGCTTTGGCGTAAACGATGGCCCCCTTTTGCCGAAGTTGCTCCACCAGGATGTGATCTCGGGCGGGAAAGTCGATGTCATAAGCGGCATCGGCCCCACCGGTCGAGCGCATGTCTTTGGTGTCAAAGGCGTCTTTGAACGAGAACACCACGCCGTAAAGCGGCATGGCCGTCAGGTCGGGGGCGCTCCCCCACCGGGCGTCCAGCAGTGCGGCTTGCTCCAGCGCATCGGGCAGGTGACGAAAGCCTTCGCAGGCAGGCGGGGCACCAGGCGGTAACGGTCCGAGGCTGGGGTGTCGGTCGTACTCGCCCGCGCAGGTGACCGATCGCTCGCCCCGAATGTTCAGGGTTGACAGGGCATTGAGTTGCCCTGAACGCGCCATGCCCCGCACCCAGCCAAACTGCTGTTGAACCTGGGGGTCAGAGGCGGTGGATTCCATGCGACCCCACTCGATCGCAGGGCCTTGGTATTGGTCAAGTTCAGGCAGCAAGTCATCGGCACGCAGCGTTTGCTGAGGAAACACCAGGCGGTTTTGTGCCCGGATTGCCCCTGGGGCTGCGTCCGGCAAGGGCTCACCGTGGCGGGTGAGCAATTGGGTCGAAACCCCGTTGTAGCGCCGTGCCCGATCGATGTATTGCCGCACCACCTGGACGCAAGTGGTTCGACCGTCGCGAATGGCCTGATGCAATTGTGCGATGGTGGCTTCCTGGACCACAAAACCCTGATCAGCCATGACAAACTCCTTGGGTGTCAAGCTTTTTTGCGGGCTGCCTGTGTGGACAGCGCCAGGGCCAGCAGGTTGCTGGCCATCGGGCGAACAGCAGGTCCGCTTTCTGGGGCGAAACTCATGTACTCTTTCAGGGCCATCACCGACATCAAGTCTCGGCTGGTCAGGGTGGCAAGCAACCGTTGTAACTCGGCATCGAGCTGGCCGCGGGTGGCCACGGTGTTCACCAGTCCCATAGACTGGGCGCTTCGGGCGTCAAATTTTTGCAGCGAGTAGGCCATGAATCCTGCGGTTTTTTTGCCGACCCGGTCGACGATGGCCGATATGGCCAGGGTGGGAGGCAGGTTATATTCCATTTCAGGCAATTGAAAAACAGCGTCTTCATCAGCCAGGGTGATGTCGCAGATGCCGGCAATCGCGCAGCCCAGACCCAGGGCGTCGCCATGCACCGCTGCAATGACCGGCACGCGTGAGTAACGGATGGCGTCGTAAAGCCCCATGATCGGCGACAACACCTTGTCACGCAGATCCATGGGGGTGGGCTGTGGGCCAGCCGTGGAGGGGTCACGACCCTGGCAAAAATGAGATCCGGCGCCACGCAAGACCACACAGTGGCCTTGATCCCCCGCGGCGATGATCTGGCGAGTCATTTCATGAATCATCGGCAAATCAAACATGTTGCCGGCTTGATCGCGGTTGATGGTGAGGGTGGTGATGCTGTTGCGATGGTCGACTTGGATTTCGTTCATGGTGAGGCACTCGCTCAAAAGGTCAATGATGCCCTAATGATCGCTTGAAAAATTAATATCAACTGTTGGTGTTATCCCCAGTGATAGCGGCCATTGATCCTGCGATCATCACGCCATCCATCCATGAGGTTTTTTTCATGTCCGATTCCGGATACCGTTTTTCCAGTGCCCAAGCGGGCGACCACGATGAATTGCACGAACTGGTGCAGGGGCAAGGCATTTACACCAGCGATATTTCACTTCCGGGCCAGTTGCATGCCTGTTTTGTTCGCAGCCCATGGGCCCATGCCCGGATTCGAGCACTCCGTGCTGAAGCCGCGCGCGCTTGCGAGGGAGTTCGGGCCGTGGTCACTGGACTCGATGTGGTTCAGGCTGGCCTGGGGCCGATCATGCCTCTGGTGGTTCTCAAAGGCAGCAACGGCCAAAACATGCATTGTTCGGGCATGCCCGTTTTGGCCCACGAAGTCGTGCGCCATGTCGGCGAACCGGTTGCGCTGGTGGTGGCTGAGACTCTCGAGCAAGCCATGAACGGCGCCGAGTTGGTAGAGATTGACTATGAGCCGTTGCCCTGCGTCACCGATTTGCGGGCGGCCATTGCCCCCGATGCCCCCCTGGTTCAAGCCGCTGTTGCGGGTAACGTGGCCATGGATTGGTCTTTGGGACAAACCCCTGAATTGCAGGCGGCTTTTGCGTCGGCCCACTGCGTTCAGGAGATCGAGTTGGCCGACCCCATGTTGACCGGCGCTCCGATGGAACCCAAAGCCGCGCTGGCCCACTACGACGCGGTCAAGGATCATTACACCCTGGTGGCCAGCACCCAGGGGGTGAAAAACATCCATCACGTGCTGAGCACGCAGGTGTTCAAGTTGCCTGCCGACAAGCTCAGGGTGTTGACCCCCAAGGTGGGAGGCGGTTTTGGATTGAAATCACAGACCTATCCCGAGCAAGCCGCTTTGTTGCTGGCCAGCCGGATCAGCGGGCGTCCGGTCAAATGGACCGCCACGCGCCTCGAGTGTTTTCTGACTGACACCCATGGCCGCAACACCTTCATCAAGGCGCGCATGGCCTTTGATGCCCAAGGCCATGTGCTGGGTTTGGAGGCGGACATGTTGTGCGGTGTCGGTGCCTACACCTCGGGTTACATCGGGGTGGTCAGCACCATGAACATTTACAACTGTCTGTCCAGCGTCTATCGCATGCCGGCGTTGTCTTTGCGCTCGCGTTTGGTGCATACCCATGTGATGGCGGGCGGGCCTTATCGGGGTGCCGGGCGACCCGAGGCCATTTATTTGGTCGAGCGATTGCTGGATGCCGCCGCGCCCCGACTGGGATTGGACCGGGTTGAGTTGCGGCGTCGCAATCTGGTGCCTGCGTCAGCCATGCCCTTCAAAGCCGCCAATGGCCTGACTTATGACAGCGGTGAGTTCGAGGTCATCATGGATCAAGCGTTGGCTCTGGCCGACTGGGCTGGCTTTGAGACGCGCCGGCAGGCTGCCGAGCAAAAAGGTTTGTTGCGCGGCATCGGTATTTGTTGTTTTTTGGAGGTGGCGGGCGGCATCCTTGAGGAGCCCGCCGACATTCGTTTTACGGCCGAGGGCAAAGTGGCTTTGCATCTGGGGGCTCAGGGGATGGGGCAGGGCGTACAAGCCATCTATCCCAGGCTGGTGGCGCAAAAATTGGGCATTCCTTTGTCCAAAGTGGTGTTGGTCACTGGCGACAGTGATGTGGTGCCCGGGGCGGTTCCTACGGTGGCCTCGCGCACGACCATGATGGCCGGAACCGCCACCACATTGGCTTGCGATGAGTCGATCCGGCGTGGTTTGCCATGGGCGGCGCGCGCGCTTGAAGCCAGTGTGGATGATGTGCGGTTTGAGTCGGGCCGGTTTGTGGTGGCGGGTACCGATCACGGAATCGACTTGTTGACGCTGGCTGCACAAGTGCGGACGGCGCAGGTGGTGCCTGAGGGTTGGGCCGGCACCCTGGACAATGTGACGGTCTATAAGGCCCCTTCCTTGAATTTTCCCAACGGATGTCATGTCAGTGAGGTCGAAATCGATCCCGAGACCGGCGTGGTCAAGTTCGTGGCCCACACCGCCGTCGATGATGTGGGGGTCATGCTGGACCCGGTCCGTGTCGAGGGGCAAATCATGGGCGGTGTGGCGCAAGGCCTGGGACAGGTCTTGGGCGAAGTGCTGCACTACGATGAACAAGGTCAGTTGCTCAACGCCAGTTACATGGATTACCCCATGCCCCGCAGTGACAACATGCCCCCCATGAAGTTGGCTCACCACGAGGTCCCGTGCACCACCCACCCGCTGGGTGTCAAAGGTGCGGGTGAGTCCGGGGTGGCCGGTGCTTGGCCGGCGGCGGTCAGCGCCATTTTGGATGCCTTGAGACGGCGCGGTATCGCGCACATGGACTTGCCCTTCACCCCGGATCGGGTTTGGGCGGCCTTGAATGCCCGCACCTGAGGAGATTCAGAGCCCGGCCAGAAAGTCGCCCAGCAAGCGATTGAACAAGGCCGGCTCCTCGATGTTGATGCCGTGCCCGCTGTCGGGCAAGACAGCCAGTTGTGAGCCCGGGATGGTGCATTTGAGCATCAACGAGGGCTCCAGACAGGGCTCGTCTTGGTCCCCGCACAGGATCAGGGCAGGAGCTTGGATTTGGGCGATCTCCGCGCGCAGCGTGTAGAGGCTGGGTCGCCTGCCTTGGTAGCCGATCGAGGTCAACCCCGAGCCCAAGGCTGAATGTTCGCAAAACTGCCGTAAAAATTCGGCATGGCCACGAGGGTTTTTGCGCAACAAAGGGACCCGAGTCGGTCCATGACCATAGTTGCGGGCAGCTTGTGTCATGCCGTCACGGATCAGCGTTTCACCGAGCGCGATCGAGTCTTGTTTGAAGGCTTCATGCACCTCGGGGTGCGAGCCCGTGCCACACCCGGCCAAGGTCAGCGACAGGGCGCGTCGGTTGGCTGCATTGCGGGCATGACGCATGCCAAAGTGCAAGGCGGCAAAGGCCCCCATCGACAAACCCACTACATGCGCGCGTTCAACGCCCAAGCCATCCAGGACACAGCGGATGTCTTCGCTGACGCGCCATTGTGAGTAATCGTCGGGGGATTCGGGCACGCTGGAAGGCAAGTAGCCACGCGCGCTGTAGGTCACACACCGGTAGCTTCTGGAGAAATGACGCATTTGGGGTTCCCAGCTGCGGTGATCGCCAGCAAACTCATGGACAAAGAGCAAAGCGGGACCCTGGCCTGCTTCCTCGTAATACAGGTTTTGTCCATCGTCGGTCTGAATGTAAGGCATGGCTTATTATGGCCAAAAGTGCTGGCTGGCCACCCAACTGGGGCTGCGCTGGCTCCATCAGCGAGGCAATCCGTTTCCGACTCAGCCCTCAACTTTTTGCGTTTCGGGTCGAACCCTTACATCTAAGTCCTAAGGATTCAGGGATGTTGAGATGTGAATGCCGTGCCCGTCTGGGGCGCGGGTGGCGATTTTGCGAGGCTTGTGGGCGTCCGGTTCCTGCGGAGGCCCCAGGGGTCGCGCCGGAACGGGATACCGACCCGGTCGTTGCGGCGGGTCTGCCCGAGACCACTGCGCCAGTGCCGGTGCCGCCTGCGCCGGTATCCCCCTCGCTGACCCAGACCACTGTGGTGCCCGCTCCGCAGGTCTTGACCAAGCCGCGCCAGCCAGCGACGGTCTTGATGCGTTTCGATTGGCGTTTTGGTGTTTTGCCAGTGATCATGGGGGGCATTTTGGGCCTGCCATTGCTCTGGCTGACCTTATGGTGTGCACCCTTGGGGCTGATCTGCGGCGCACTCTGGGCTTGGCGACGCCATCGAATGATCCGCGAAAGCATGCGTTCATTCACCCTGGAGTGGATTTACGAAAAAGTTGAAGTCTACGGTCCGTGTGCTTTGGGGGTGCGTGCCTGGTGGCCCACAGGGGTCTTGTATTTGACCGACCAGACCTTGAAATTCAAGCCCTTCGGTCACACCAAAGAATGCGAGGTCAGTCTCGATCCGGCGCGAATCACCGGGGTAGATTTTCCAACACACTTCACTTGGCCTGCGGATTGGGCTTGCATGCTGGTGACCTCCAGTTACGGGCCGGTTTTTGGCACCATGAAGGTCTTTGACCGGATCCATTGGGGGCAGTTGCTCCAAGCCGCTCGCCAAAAGACAACTGCCGTTCAATTGGGAGAGGTGGAATGAAGCCCGGATCTAAATCTGCTCCCCCTTCAGGATCAACCCAATCCCGCAAGGGCGAGAAAAAGAGCCCTCAAGCGGCCGCTTCGAAGTCCGTTAAAGCGGTGAAAAAAGCCAAATCTGTCCGGCAGTGCGGAGCATGTGCGGGACAGGTGGCGCAACTCGCCCAGTATTGCCGCCATTGTGGTTTGGCTTTGTCGTCCCATGTGCCACCCAACCCTTTTTTGCCCCCTCCGCCCAAACCTTGGCGACCCAGCCGGATTCCAAAGCAACCACCGAAGCCGCAGCAGTCTGCCACGCTCGCAGACACTTCAAGCACCGCACCATGCATCACGGTGACTCCCGTTTTACCTCATCAGTCTTTACCACCCGCCTTACCTTCTTTGGCTGTGCCACAAGCCCCGATGCCCGAGGCCCCGCCCCCCGATCCTTTGTGGCTGCCCGTGCCCGAAATCGAAGCCAGAGTGGCTGCCATTCGAACCCTGCATGAGCGATTGAAACCCCGGGTGGCGCGGGCCGAGCTGGGTAAATCGAGAATCCGGCGCCCCTGAAGTGGGCGCCCTGCTCAGGGCATTTCAGGGTGACGCAGCCGCAGTTCACGCTTGAGGACTTTGCCAATTTCACTGCGAGGCATGGCGTCCAGGTAATGCAGATCGGACAAGCGTTGCACTTTGCCTACACGCTGGTTGACCCAAGCCATCAGTTCTG
>JACCDJ010066220.1_pt1 | contig 10184 bp, 6 predicted proteins | sample 7444481 | NCBI WGS metagenome assembly JACCDJ01 (sample SAMN15323435, study PRJNA562643) | freshwater metagenome | isolation source: river surface water | place: USA:Blue River Watershed | collected 2017-08-15 | reverse complement strand
CTTCAAGAAAATCACTGCTGCAACAATTGCCATCAAAGGCCAGCGGGCAAAAGCATTTCCTTGAATGTTAATTACCAGGCTATCGGTCAGGATTGCCGAAATCATCAATGCAACTGAACCCAACACTGCGGAGATAAAGAGCGCAAGGATTGTCCTCACTCGAGAATTTACTCGAGTGAATGACTCATTGAAATCAATCTTCAGAGCAATGAGGTACATGGATGCAAGCATCGAGGGAACAGTCCATGCCATCGCAAATGCAAGAACCGCCAAGAACGTTCTCATCCCATTTACATCGCCCAAGATAAGTGATGCGAAGAGGAATCCCATTGCAGCTGTTGCGCCTGATATCGCATCTACTGCTCCGACGATTGCAGCGATGACAATCAGATAGAGGGCTACATTCGGAATTACCGTTGTGGCTTGAATGCTGTAAGACATATACATGCCGAGTAGAAATGTAATAAATGGAGTGATTGCCCAAAGAATTGGTGAGACCTTATGTAAAGGCTCGCCATCTTTGTATGCGATGAATTTCAAGAATGAAATCTCCATCTCGGCCTGGCGGCGAGATCTAAATTTGTAGAAAGGTTGAAAAATTACAGGAACGCGTGATCCTTCTCGATCTTCACCCTTTAATCTCCGGTGGCTCTTATCGCGGTTAAACGAAAGGTATGAATATTTTCGGGCTCTGATAATTGCGAATGAAGAAACAATGATTGCATAAAAGGTGAATAGGAGCCTTAAATCTGTCGGAATCGAAGAGATCGTATAGTAGGTACGTTCAATGACGTTTACCGCTGCCACGGCGCTATCTGGAGCACCATTAGCGCGAGCTTCAACTGAATATCCACCGAGAGGCAGGTTCTTCGGCAGATTTATCGAATAAACGATATATCCAGCGCTATTTGGAACGCTCGCTGAGAATTCACGATCTGCTTGGCCCTCTGCAACGAGAAAAATCTTCCATCCAGAGCCAGTGCTAGGTCCACCAAGAACAATATTTTGTTGCTTGCCGCGCTCCCAGCTGAGCAGCGGAATATCGACAGCCTTTGCAATCGGCGCAATCGCCAAAGTTAAAATCGAGATTAAAAGTGCGAGGGTGAGCTTCTTACTCTTCATCAGACCCTCGCAAAGTATCGATCGCCATCCAAATCGCAACGGCCATAGGCGCCATAATCATGATCGCCTCTTTGGTAAGGAACTTTCCAATAAATGGAATTACGTAGAAAACAACACCCAAGATATCTTCATTTGTCGGCTTCTGGGTATCAGGGTCAGGATTGTTATCACCTTTCATAACCCAGCCTTCACCTTCATTGCCAGCGATGATTCTGTGGGAGAAGACACCGACGGGTGAACCATCAAATCTCTTAGCTTGATAAGCAACCACTTTGCCTATCTCAGGTTCAATTCGATCGGGGCTCATTGTTAAAACGATGTCACCTGGAGATATCGCTGGCTCCATAGAGTTGGTTAGTACTACACGAGCTTTCATTGTGCCTGAAGCAGAGAGGGCTGAGAATGTGACCATGAGCGCGGCAAATCCATAACCCAGCAATGTGAGTGCACGCCTTGCTTTAACTTTTCGCAAGTCACCTTTAGTAACAACGCGCTCTGGAGGAGTAGTTACAAATAACTTTGCCGAAGATTCCACGATTACTTCCGAAGTGACTAGGACAGTCTTTTCTCCAGATGGACCTGAAAGGGTCACCAAAACATTTGAATCTGCTGGCGCACCTGCGCGATCAATCCACACATCTTGGGCACCACTTATAACTGAATCAACCGTTAAATGAGAAGCGCCACCTGAGACCTCAACTTGTGAGTTCTCAGGTGGCGACTTCTTCATATTAATTTTTTAATTCAAGAGTTCATACTGACACGGATGAACTCCGAATCAGATTTGAATTAGTTCTTAGATTCCAGAGAGATCTTCGAAACGTTGGCCGCGTTGATTGCGGTACCTGTCCAGCGGATCGAGAATCCCTTGTTGTTTGACGCTCCAGCAGCTGATGCAACAGTTGTGGTTGGGCAAAGTGCGCCTGCTCCAGCTGTCGCAGCGAGGTTTCCACCAGAGAATGCACCGACCACAACGTCACAAGTCCAAAGAACTGCGTTGCTACTGTTGTAAGTCTTTACATTAATTGTCTTACCTGTGCAGAGTCCAAGTCCGGCATTCGCCGCTGTCGTGACAGATGAAGAGTCAACGACAGTGATTGTTTCTAGATTAAAGCCTGTGCCATTGAATGTGTTGGCAGGTGTGATGATTAGGTCTGACGCACATGCAACTGCCTGTGAGACACCTTGACCATACTGAATATCAGAGTTTCCGTTAAGCGTAATTGATGCCGCGAATGTTGAGCCCATGAACCCAAGAGCTGCGATTGTCGCGATTACAACGAAGTTGCTGCGCTTACGCTTTGAAGATCCGTTTGAACCTTCGAAAGATAAAATTTCCATTTACTTTTCCTTTTCGTGTCAGTACTAACCTTTGAGAGTCACCCCTCATTAGAACGTAAGTCTATCTAACCAAACCTTTTGGTCAAACTCCCTTACGAGCTCCTACCCCTGCGCCTTCGGATTATTTACCGATTCAACAGTTACTCGACCCACGCTCTGGCCATCAATATTTACCGTCGACTGTGTTGGGTCTAGGTAAAAGGTGACATCCGCAGAGTTTGCGCTAAGTGTGCTGCCGTCATAGACCGACGTTCCTGCTGTCGATAACGAAACTGCAGCGTTCATTACTCCGGAGATAACACCGCCATCGCCGGTTAGATAACCAAGTCCAAGTAACGATGCATCACTTGTGCTCACTTGACCGTCTGTTGATGGAACTGCAATTTGCAACACTGTTGCCCCTGCTATTCCACCAAGTTGTATTTCTTTTCCGACAGAATCAATAAGTCGTACTCGAAGTTTTGTGTTCTGACATGCAATCAGATCCACATTCGAGACTGTTACTGATCGAACTCGGAAAAAACCATTTGTTGCATCTGTTTGAGTAGGAGCAGATTTCCACTCTTGTCCCATCGCGACATAAACCTGTGGGTCACATGCAACTGCTTGTTGCGATCCCTGTCCGAAAGTTAAATTTCCAGAACCGACTGTGACGCTCGCTGCAAAAGTTGAAAGTAAGAATGGAACAGAAGAGACGATTGCAGCTACTGCAAATATTTTTGAACGCGACTTACCGGAGCCACCGAAGCGCGACTTCACGCTTCCACTCAACGGCGAGTTCAATGACATTCTTATTGCTCCTAATTGCTGTGCGCGCTTGCGCGTTGGGGGGAATCTTACGGGATTTTAGAACCTAAGTTCAAAACCGGATTCTACTTTTTGCCGATTTTTACCGGTGTTTTGACGGTATTTAGTTCGATTCCAAGCGCGTTGACGGCTACCGAACGTGTGATTTGCGACGCCCCGCAAAATTCGGGGTCAACCGAAGGTTTGGTCAGGGCCACAGCTTGGAAGGTGACTACGGTCCCTGAAATTCGCCCGCCAGTGGTCAAGGTCAATCCGTGTCCTGCAGTCAGGGATGCCAGAACCTTTTGCGGTGATCCAGAAATCAAAAGCGAGCGCGAACCGAGCCCATCCGTTAAAACGTCCTCCGTTGATGAGACAGAAATGTTTGCGCGATTTGAAGCTATGCATAAAAGCATGTCATCAGCACCACCTAACGCAAATGCATCAATGCGCATTGATGTCGCCCGAGGGTCAACTTTCAACGTATTTGGAATTTGAAAGAAGAGCGAGTCAGAGTCAACGACTTTCGCCTTTGCAGTTGGTGACTCTCCTTCTAGATACGTTATATCTGCAACAGGTTCTGCCGATGCGCTCGGTGCTGGAGCAGAAGATGTTGACTCGGAAGGTGACGGTGTTGCTTCAGGTGATTGTTCTGGTGCAGAAGTCTCAACTGCTGGATTCGGAGTCAATTGATCTGCCAGCGACGGAAGCATCTGAGTAAGCACAAGCCCGGCGGTGGCAAGCAAGGCTGTTCGCTTGAGCAGCTTCTTGAGCGTCGGAGACATGGCCAAATCATATTACGGATAGAACGGAATTCTATAAAGAGCCCTACTTGAGGTACTTTTTGCGCATGGCAACTGCGCGTAAACCAACTTCTCGCCGTAAGGCTGATGAACAAAGTCAAGAACTTCTGCTCGAACTTAACTCTTGGGCAAGCATAAGCAAAGTTACAAATGATCCATATGTAAATGCTTTAGCTAACGCCCTTGAAACTGGTGAAGATATCGAATCAATTGCAGAGATCAATCCTCTTGATTACCTGCCACATCCAGAATTTACCGCCGGTGCACGGCGCCTAAAGATCAATAATATTTTGACGATTATCCGTAACGTGCTCGTTTTCGCACCTGTAGCGCTTACCTGGCTTGCCGTCTCATTTGCAACAACAGCTTTCGCTGAATACACAAAGGCTAATGCAGATGCAGTAGTTAACTTCCTTGAATTCTGGCAAGACGGATACGGAATATTGGATAAAAAGTGGACTATCGGCCACGTTGGTCTTCTCGACTTCTATCTCATCGCAGTTGTAATTGCGCTGACTTTGATCACAGCCCTTATGACAGACCGCCACCAGCGCGAACAGCGCACGCACGTAGCAAAACTTGAAGATAAGCGATTAGTTCTTGGACTTAAGCTGCACTCATATCTCTACTCACAGCGCAAGGTAACCCCTGAAACAGTAAATGCACGCGTTGCCGCTTCAGTTAAGAATCTACAGGCTTCTTCAAAGTCCATGGCGCAGGCAAGTAAAGATCTTCGCAAGGACATTAACTCAATTCCATCAAATAAGCAGGTTCTTGCCGAACTTAAGAAATTGAATAAGTTCTAAGTTAATGAGAACGAAGAGAAGCCAACCCTCAGATTTTGCTGAGGATGTAACGCACCAAGCAGGTTGGATGTATGCCGACCTCTTCTTGGCGCTGATGGTTATCTTCCTTGCAACTATTTCATTTGTCCCCAAGCTCTCAGGTGGACCTGCCACCGGCAATGCGAAAGTTCAAGAATCTGTTGCACTTAAATCAGTGAACTTTGATCAAGGAATGGCCAACTTATACAACGGCTTTGATCTCGAAAGACTTCGCACAGATATCGCTGACTTTAAAAAGAAGGCAAAGCTCGCAGATGATGCAGACATTATTTATGTTCAAGTTATTGGTGGATATGCAAAGGGCGAGAAAGCCTCAAAGGGAACACTCGCCGCAATTGATTTCAGCGTGAAGCTTAAGAAAAATGCGGCAGATTTATTCGATGGTGCCGCTATCAAGTTAGATACAAGCAACTCAATTCCTAGCGGCTCTGTTGCTATTCGCCTCACCTTTGCTGCTCGCTCTTTCTAGAAATTAACTAGAGTTAATTAAGGCAATACTTCAAAATCAAACCAGCGGGCAGTGATTCCACCAGGTGTTACAACCTCGAGTGTGCCCTCTCCGGCTGTTAATCCTGCAGGTACTTGGACCGTTATCTGAGTATCTGAATCCACATTGAAGGTTGTTGCATTTGTAAATACGTTGAAGATAACTCGAAGTGCCCCTGTGAAATTCGTACCAGTCAAGGTAATGACATCACCTTCGGCGCCTGCGTAAGGACTGATTCCGGTAAGGGTTGGCACGCATCCGCTGGTACATGCCGTTTCTCCGACGGTCAAAGTGGTATTCGGTGCAATCGTGATTCCTGTCGTGCCATTTCCAAATACAAATACCGGCACCAAGGTAAAGTTTCGAACTCGAACAGTGATTGAGTCAGAGGTAATTGCTAGATAATTTCTATTTCCCGGCACAGTGACAGTCACAACGCATAGACCAGCTTCCGTTGCATTTAATCCGTTGCCTGTCACAGTACAGCTCGCGCCCGATACCTTGGTAAATGTTGCAGTCGCTGTCGGATTATTTCCGCCACGATAAACCAAGGTAAATGGCACACTTACCTCACCATTTACTCCATCAATCGTCACAGGATCCTGAGCAATTCGGTTGACCGTAAAGTTAATTGCGGCACCTGCATAATTCGGAGTCTCATAATTTGTATCCAGACCGGAAGACATCACGATTGCAGACGGGGTAATTCGGTATGTACCAGCATCAATCGGAGTGCGAGTATCTGAGTAAGAGAAGGTCTCAAATGGATTCGATACAAAGCTGTAGGTCAAAGTTAAGGATGAGGCTGCATCTGTACCCTTAAATCCGCTGATTGTGTAGGTTGGAGAAATGGCTGCTCTGTTGCCAGGAGAGTAATCAACTGCCGTAACAGTATCCATGACAATTATTGGGGCATCGGCTTTCGCAATAGTCATGGAAAGTGCTGATGCCGTAGTTGCAGTTAAGAAGTTCGTGCCTTCGGCAATTGTCGCGTTCAAAGTACATGCGAGCGTTCCTGAAGTCGCAGTCAGGATTCCTCCCAGTGCATCGAAGGAACATCCTGGAGATGAATTCAAAGAGTATGTGATTGTTCCATCGAGTGCACCATATGAAATTGCAGTAACTACAGTTGCGGTGTCTGTGTATTTCAGCGTTGATGTTGTAGAACTTAAGGAGATAGTTCTATCTCCCTTAGCAATTGTGATTGTCGCTGTTGCAGAATCCGCAAGGTAGTTATCTCCTTCTGCAACAGTCATTTCAACCACGCAGCTTCCGGCCTCAATTAGCGACATCACCGCGGTTGACGAATCCACAGAGCAATTACTTGGAGTAGAAGTTGCGTAGGTAATGACGCCATTTCCAAGACGTGAGCTTGTCGTAGGGGTATCAGTAAGACCCGGCCTAAATGTTATGTAGTTTGTTGCGGGTGGGGAAGTCACAGCGCTATTTGTGTTTACCGTTGGATAAACCAAAGAAGAAGTGTTTGGTGCTCGATTAATCGTCAGCGTTCCCGAAGTTACATTGACCCCGAGATAGTTACCTGAAATTGTTGAAATGCCGGCAGTACTGGTGTCTGGGGTAATGACGTAAGTACCCGCCTTTGTAGGTGCGGTAGAACTGGAATAACTGGATCCATCGTTTGCGGTGCCTGAATAGACCATAGAAACAGCTGTCAATGAATCTATCGTTACTAAACCGCTTTGAGTAAATGGTTTAGTGACTAATGAAGTAGAGCCTGTGTAAGTCAAGCTTTCATTTGAGGCTGTAACAGTCAAAGTATCAGCTTTTCCTACAGTGACTGCGAACGTGGCTTCATTACTGTTGTTGTAGTTAGTTGTATCGGTCGGAGTCAGAGTTGCTTTGAGGGTTGTAACGCCCAGTGCATTCGGAGTCCAAGAACAAGATGCGACTCCTGCCGAAGTTGCGACCGCAGAACACGCAGTAATGTTGGTATTCCCATACTTGAAGAGAACATTGCCAGCTGTACTCGCAGCGGCTGAGATTGTTACCGGCGTTCCATATTGAGCCGTAGCCACTGAACCTGGAAGAGATAGTGCAACAGTTGGTGTTGCTTTATTAATTGTCACATTAATTGTGTAGTCAGTAGTTGCGCCGCCAGTTTGGACAACTCGAATAGTTTTAGAGGTAATGCTTCCAACAGGTGTGTTCTCCGGAATTGTCAGTGTCACGCTTCCGGCTGAAGCAACTCCATTTGAAACTGTATTCATTGTTACAGTTTGAGAATCAGCGACCGGAGTTACATAGCGAAGCACAACAACGCCTGAACCACCATTGCCTGCTGACGAAATTCCACCGCCACCACCGCCGCCGGTGTTGTAATCACCTGACGTTGCTACAAGTGCAGATGCCAAGATGGTTCCATCTGGCTGACGGTAGGTCTGACCGTTTCCGCCACCACCATTACCAAGACCACGTCCCGAGCTCTTGTAAATAGATTCGCTTGTCGCCTCGGTACGTCCATCTGCACCACCACCGCCGCCACCATAGGTTTCAGCAGATCCGGTTAAACGTGAAACCACTCCTGCGCCACCATTAGGTGCTTGTGATGCCGAATATGTCGGACAGCTTCCTGAATAACCAATACCGGCACCACCAGCACCGCCACCGCCACCGGTAGTGCGACCGCCATTTCCACCTGCACTGGAGTTTCCATCTTGAGAATTGGCGGATGTCGAGCAACGATAACTTCCACCACCTGCGAATCCTGAAGCGGTTCCTGTTCCACCACTTCCTGGATCACCAGTCCATGATGTTCCAGGAGCGGTGAAATTATGATAATTGTTACCGCCGCCGCCGCCAGAGCCGCCCGCAGAGCTCGCCGTTGCTGCCGCAGCACTTCTTCCGTTATTTCCGGTGATGGTGCCCAAATCCGCAGACATAGACCCACCAGCGCCACCACCCGATGCATAAACATACATTGTTGATAAATCGCCGCTTCGAATCCAGGAATCATTTCCGTCATTCGTTGCAGAACCGCCGCCTGCTACTGCAATGTCGTAGAAACTTCCCGAAGTTATGGATAAACCTGTTCCAGTAGCAACACCACCGCCGCCGCCGCCACCGCCGCGACCGTTTCCACCGCCACCGCCGCCGCCAACTACCGCATAATCAACAGAAGTTACACCGTTTGGTGCAATCCAATTACAACGTTCTGTTCCAACTATTTTTTCATAGGTGTATGAAACTCCCAAGGTTCCATTTGTGCCGTCACCAATGAATGTGCCTTTCATCGGTACGCATACATTAGTAACCGATGGCGTTGAAGTTGTAAATGTAAATGGCGGAATTCCAGCGCTTGTCGTGTAATTACTTACCGTTAAATCACCGTACGTTTTAGTTATCGACATTGAACCGCTGAGAACAACCGGAGGTTTTACTTCAAGGTTTATTAGGTAATTTGATGTAGCGCCATTTACATCTCGAACAGTGATTGTCTCTAGATATGTACCTGCACCAACTGCCGCAGATACTCGCAAAGTCATAGTTGCGGTATCAAATGTAATCCCGGTGACCGTGTTTGTATCAGGAGAAACGGCTCTCGAAGTCAAGCTATATGTGTAAGGAGCAATTCCATTTGCAACGGCATAAACGGGTGAAACAAAAGCGATTCCCCGAGCGCTAACCAGGTTATTTGATCCAGTTAGTGTTGGTCCTGGTGCAACAACTACTCGAATCATCTTTGAAGTTGTCGCACCCAAGGAGTCTGTTGCGGTCACAGTTTCAAAATATGTTCCTGGATTCGCCGTTGGTTCAACCTTTAATACAGCGACGTTATTTGCCTGGGTTAGCGTAAAACCACTCGTTGTAGGTGAACCAGTTAGCGTGAAGGTTTTATTGCCAGTACCTAAAGTAGCCGTAAAAGTATCAAAAGCAGCGATTCCGGAAGTTGTAGTGACTGTATCGGTTGTAACAGTCAATCGCACTGGAGGATTAACGACAATTGTGTAGGCCAATGTCGTCGATGCAGTGGTTGAATCTGTAGCGGTAACTGTTTCGTAGTAGGTTTTTGCCGTCGAAGAATCAGTAGCTTCTAGAGTGCTTGCAATATTGAGCGAATACCGATTCGCAACCGATGTGTCCAGTGTAATTCCTGTTTGCACCGGCGAAATCACAAATGTTTTTGTTCCAGATCCCTCGCTTGCAATTACATTTGAGATAGATGTAGTCAGGCCTTGAGTTGTTGTTAATGAAGATGTTCCTGAATTTGTTGCAAGGAATCGGTTGCCTTGTGCATTGAAATTTTGATTCACTTCAGCGGCCGTAAATGAGCGGTTATATACGCGAACTAAAGCAACTTCACCAGGCACAACCGTTGAGTCGGCTCTCCAATTCGTTCCAACTAAGAATCCTGTGCTTCCAGATCTTGGGGCAATTGTATTTGTGGTGATAGCACCTACCTGATTGCCATTCAAATAAAGCACGGGAGAATAAGTGGTGCCAGAACGTGAAACGGTGTAGACCAAGTGGTACCAAGTATTTGTCGTGATTCCAGAGGTCGCAGCTGTTCTTCTCCAACCGTCTGTCGAATTCCAATATCCACCAACAATTTGGCTTGCGTTGTTAAAGCAAATTGAGAAATTAATATAGGTAGCGTTGTATTTGTCAGACAAAATACAAGCATCTCCAGTCGGTATTGAGCTGAATTTCACCCACACCTCTGCAGTTAAAGTATCCATGGAACCCAATCCCGCACTCTGCATAAACTGAGTGGTTGCATTTCCTATCTTGAGGGTTCCTCCGCTGTCGCTGCTAAAGACTGGGGAGTTCTGCCAAGTTCCG
>JACCDJ011524108.1_pt1 | contig 10193 bp, 8 predicted proteins | sample 7444481 | NCBI WGS metagenome assembly JACCDJ01 (sample SAMN15323435, study PRJNA562643) | freshwater metagenome | isolation source: river surface water | place: USA:Blue River Watershed | collected 2017-08-15 | reverse complement strand
CAGTATTGATTGATTTGCGCCGCTTTTAAGGCCCTCTCGTGCGTTTTCAGGTGATAAGGCGGCTGAAGTTATTTTCCACGCAGCAAAATCGCTTACAGGGCGATTTACGCAGCCTAGCCCGCGACAAATTTTTTCATCAAAGTACTGCAAAACAGTAAATGAATTTACTAAAAAAGCATTTGATGTGCCATCAACCCGAGGTGCTAATGCGGGAAGCAAAGAATTTCTCGAAAGATGCTCACCAAATACCAGCAGCAGAATAAAAAAGCAGCCTAGTAGAGCTAACTTAACTCTTTTTTTTTGCGCAGGCGTATCTAAAAGAGTGGTTTTGCTGACGTCCTTATCCTTTGATAGGGTTCCGTGCAAGCAAACCCATCCATCATTTTCTTTCCAGACAGAGAGTCTGAGCCATTGACTATAGGTGGCAATCACTTCCTCCGCTTGGCGTGCAAGTACTCCAGACAGAACAATTTGTCCGCCTGGACGCATTTTGTTAACCAATGCTGGAGCCAATACTTGTAGCGGGTTAGCCAAGATATTGGCCATCACAATGTCGTATTTTGTTTCTGCGGCAAGTTCTGGCGCATCTTCATTAGGCAAAACAAACTGAATGACGGTGTTATTGATTTGTGCATTGCTGCGTGCTGCAACCATCGCCTGAGGGTCGATATCGGTTCCTACAACCGGATTGCAACCAAGTTTTGCAGCGGCAATGGCAAGAATGCCCGAGCCGCAACCGTAATCGAGCAAACTTTGCTTATTTAGATTGCCATGTTCTTCGAGCCATAACAAACACAAATGGGTAGTGGGGTGACTACCAGTACCAAAAGCTAAACCTGGATCAACAGCCAAGCAGATTGCATTTGGATCGGTGGGAGCGTCATGCCAAGAGGGTACAACCCAAATTCGTTTACCAATGGGAATAGGAGCAAACTGGCTTTGGGTAAGTCTGACCCAATCCTGTTCTTCAACGATTTTTTCCTGGGGAGCTGATAACTTAAAGCCAGCCTCTTTTAGGGAGGCAAGTAATTCAGGGATAAAGTTTGCACTAGCTGAAGCATCAATATCGGGATTAAAGAGGGCGGTTACCGAGGATCTATCCCAGGCCTGTACTTCGGGGGATAGACCAGGCTCTCCGTAGAGCGGGTTCTCATCGTATCCACCAGCCGCATCATCTTCTACCGTGACAGATAGCGCGCCTAATTCCAGTAGCGCATCACCTAATGGTTCTGCTGTTTCAGCAACTACCGTGAAGACTAGTTCACGATAAGACATAAGGCACTCGCATTAATTAAGGTTTTCCGCGACTTGCGGCTTGCTCTTCTAAGCGATGCTCCAGATAGTGAATGCTAGTGCCACCTTCCATGAAGTTGGGATCTAGCATTAATTCACGGTGCAAGGGTACGTTGGTAGTAATGCCATCAATCACCATCTCCGATAGGGCAATTTGCATACGGCGGATCGCTTGTTCGCGAGTATTGCCATAAGAAATTAATTTCCCAATCATGGAATCATAGTTAGAAGGAACTACATAACCGCTATAGGCATGAGAGTCGACACGAATTCCGGGACCACCTGGCATGTGGAATGAGCCAATTTTCCCAGGACTTGGTGTGAACTTGAAAGGATCTTCAGCATTCAGACGGCATTCAATGGCATGGCCACGGAACACAATATCTTTTTGACGGTAGGATAATTTGAGACCAGATGCAATTCGAATCTGCTCTTGAACGATATCTACGCCAGTAATCATTTCAGTCACTGGATGTTCAACTTGAACGCGGGTATTCATCTCAATAAAGAAGAATTCATTGTTTTCGTAGAGGAACTCAAACGTACCTGCACCGCGGTAACCAATTTTTCGGCAGGCTTCTGCGCAGCGCTCACCAATTTTGGCGATCAAGCGACGATCAATACCGGGTGCTGGAGCTTCCTCAATCACTTTTTGATGGCGGCGTTGCATGGAGCAATCACGTTCGCCAAGCCAAATCGCATTGCCATGCGTATCAGCCAGAATTTGAATCTCAACGTGGCGAGGTTTTTCTAAAAACTTCTCCATGTACACCTCTGGATTGCCAAAGGCGCGACCAGCCTCTTCCTTTGTCATATTGACAGCATTAATCAGCGCTGCCTCAGTATGAACAACCCGCATGCCTCGTCCACCACCACCACCAGCAGCTTTAATGATAACTGGGTAACCTACTTTTTTTGCAGTGGCAATAATTTCTTTTGGGTTATCGGGTAAGGCACCTTCAGATCCAGGGACACACGGAACACCGGCTTTAATCATGGCGCGTTTTGCCGATACTTTGTCACCCATGAGGCGAATCGATGCTGCAGTTGGTCCTATGAAGGCAAAGCCAGATTTCTCAACGCGTTCGGCAAAGTCAGCGTTCTCAGAAAGAAAGCCGTAACCGGGGTGAATGGCTTCGGCATCAGTTACTTCAGCCGCAGAGATAATTGCAGGCATGTTGAGATAGCTTAGCGGGGAAGGTGCTGGACCAATGCAGACGGCTTCATCGGCTAGCTTCACATACTTTGCTTCTTTGTCTGCAGTGGAATACACCACAACAGTTTTAATTCCCAACTCGCGGCATGCGCGTTGGATACGGAGAGCAATTTCTCCCCGATTGGCGATCAGAATCTTATCGAACATGTCGGCTCTAAGTTAGGTAGTAATGGATTAGAGGGCTTAATGAATTAAGCGATGATGAACAGTGGCTGATCAAATTCAACACCTTGACCGTTTTCACAAAGAATCTCTTTCACTACACCAGCATGCTCTGACTCAATCTCATTGAGCAATTTCATCGCTTCGATGATGCAAAGTGTTTGACCTACTTTGACAGTATCACCAATGTTGACGAAGTTTGGAGACTCTGGATTTGGAGCGCGGTAGAAAGTGCCTACCATTGGGGAGCGAGCAACAAAACCAGTTTCGGCAGCAGGAACTTCTGCTACTGGCGCTACTGGTGCAGGGGCAGCTGGAGGAGCAGCTTGCACGGCTGGAGCAGGCGCAGGATTTGCATAAACGACTTGTCCAGTAGGGATCGCAGAGCCAGAGTTCACGATACGTACACGGTCTTCACCTTCGTTAACCTCTAACTCTGAAATGCCTGATTCAGAAACTAGGTCGATTAAGGTTTTTAGTTTTCTCAGATCCATGCGAGTGCTTCCTCTCTTGTAATTCTTTAAATAGATTTATTTGTTTAAGCGGGCAACTGCTGCCTGCAGGGCTAATTCATAACCAATCGCACCTAGGCCACAAATCACCCCGGTTGCAATGTCAGATAGGTATGAGTGTTTGCGGAATTCTTCTCGCTGATGAATATTGGATAAATGGATTTCCACAAAAGGGATGGCAACCCCAGCCAAAACATCACGCAAAGCTACGCTAGTGTGGGTAAATGCACCTGGATTAATGATGATGAAATCAACCCCTTCTAGTTTGGCCTTTTGAATGCAGTCGATTAGCTCGCCCTCATGATTGCTTTGGTAAGTGCTCAGCTCTACCGCTTGGGCTTTAGCCAGATCTTCTAGCCTCTGATGAATATCTGCCAGGGTAGTTTTCCCATAAACCTCTGGTTCACGTGTACCTAGCAGGTTGAGATTTGGACCCTGAATTACGAGAATTGAAGCTTTTTTCGACATAGATCCCTGTTTTTAAAGGCAGTTAGATGTTAATTGCTTCACATGCTATATCAGCAGTATACCCGCTCAAAATAGTGAAAAAGGGAATTTTGAGGATTCTTGAGCCAAGTTTTTTGGAAGAAATGAGGCTTATTGCCTCATTTTTGTGCATTAAGGGGGAATGTCAGCATCTTCAAAAATTAATAAAATTACTTATAAAGCAGCTTTAATGGCCTTTCTGAGCTCATCTTCGCTTATCTTCCCTAATTTTGTGTAAGTTGATTTACCTTTAGCATCAATAATGACCGTATAAGGCAGGGCACCTTGGGTATTGCCCATTTGCTTGGATAGATTACTTCCTTCAAGTCCGCCAATGAGGATTAGATATGAAACAGGGGTGCTTTTCAGAAATTCACGAATATTAGATGGAGAATCGATACCGATACCGACAAATAAGACATTTTGTTGCAAGTACTCTTGTGAAAGCAGGTCTAAAGTCGGCATTTCTTCCACGCATGGAGGGCACCAAGAGGCCCAAAAGTTCACCACTAGGACTTTTCCTTGCCATTCGGCTGAATTGACAGGTTTTCCATCTGGAGTTTGCCAAGGATTGGCAAAAAAGGCTTTTACTGAAGGATCACTAGCTAGGCCGGTTTTGGAAATCCATTGTGAAGTAAAGACGCCACCGAGCAAGGCGATGAGGCTAATTCCGCAGATGGTGAATAATTGTCTTCGGTTCATTGCAACTCCTTCGCTAAAATTCGTAGATGCATATACATATCTTGGGCATCTGCGGTACTTTCATGGGCGGCATTGCCGCAATTGCTCGGCAAGCCGGGCATCGTGTAACTGGTTGTGATGCTAACGTGTATCCACCAATGAGTACTCAACTCGAGGCTCAAGGCATCGAATTGATTGAAGGATTTTCACCGGATCAATTATTGCAGTTTGAGACGATGCCTGATTTATTTGTGATCGGCAATGTAGTTTCTCGCGGTAATCCCCTAATGGAAGCCATCCTTAACCAGGGACTCCCTTATATATCTGGCCCCCAGTGGCTCGGCGAACAAGTTTTATATGGCAGACATGTTTTAGCGGTGGCTGGTACACATGGCAAGACAACAACATCCGCTATGCTTACTTGGATCCTTGAATTTAATGGCTACAAGCCGGGATATTTAATTGGTGGAGTGCCGCTCAATTTCACAGTCTCTGCACGTCTGGGCGAGAGTAAATACTTTGTGATCGAGGCTGATGAATATGACACAGCTTTCTTTGATAAGCGAAGTAAGTTTGTGCACTACAGACCAAGAACAGCCATCTTGAATAATTTGGAGTTTGATCATGCGGATATCTTTGCTGATCTAGCCGCCATTGAAACCCAGTTTCACCATTTGGTTCGTACCGTTCCTGGCTATGGGTTACTGGTGGTGAATGGCGAAGAGCCAGCACTCGCAAATGTAATCACCAGGGGCGCCTGGGCAGCAGTAGAGCATTTTGGTCATGAGTCTACCAACGAGTGGTCATTCATTTCTCAAGATGGTGATGGATTTATTGTGTGTCAGTCCGGCAAAGAAGTCGCCAAAGTAATTTGGGCTATGGACTCTGGGGTGATGGGTCGACACAATCAACTCAATGCATTAGCAGCCATTGCATCAGCCAATCACATCGGCATTTCACCAGCAGATTCTGCACGCGCTTTAGCCGAATTTAAAAATGTCAAACGACGTCTTGAAACAATTGGTGTTGCAAATGACATTACTGTCTATGACGATTTTGCACATCATCCAACCGCTATTACAACCACGGTAGATGGTTTACGCCGTCGCGTTGGCAAAGCGCGCATTCTGGCAGTATTGGAGCCTCGTTCCAATACGATGAAGCTGGGTGTCATGAAGGCTCAGCTTCCTGGTAGCTTAAGTCAAGCCGATGTCGTTTTTGCTTATGGTGCCAATACGGGCAAAGAGTCTCTAGGCTGGGATTTGGCAGAGGTTTTATCTCCACTCAATGCAAAAGAGCGGGCTAAGGCACAGGCTTTTGATGATCTAGATGCTTTAGTCAATGCAGTTGCAAAAGAAGCAAGGCCTGGCGATCATATTTTGGTTATGAGTAACGGTGGATTTGGTGGTGTGCATCAAAAAATATTAAAAGCGATTACTGTTTAACAGGGGCGATCAGGATCAATCTAAATACAGAGAGTAAATCATGGGTAATAGATTAAAAGATAAGGTAGCAATCATCACGGGCGCCGCAAAAGGGATTGGCTTTGCTACTGCCCAACGCTTTGCCCAGGAGGGCGCAATTGTGATCATTGCTGATATGAATCTAGAGTCCGTAAAAGGGGCTGCTGCACAAATTCCGAATGCAGAAGCGTATGCCATGAATGTGACCGATCGCGCTAGTATTCAGGCAGTTGTGGATCAAGTGATGCAAAAGCATGGTCATATCGATATCTTGATTAATAACGCCGGTATTACACAAGATGCCCGTTTAGTGAAGATGACAGAGGCTCAGTTTGATACGGTGATTGATGTCAATTTGAAAGGCGTATTTAACTGCACGCAGTTAATTGTTCCGCATATGTTAGAAGCTAAGTCTGGTGCAATTGTGAATGCCTCCAGTGTTGTTGGTCTGTACGGTAACTTTGGCCAGACCAATTACTCTGCGACTAAGTTTGGCGTCATTGGCTTTACCAAGACTTGGGCGCGTGAGCTTGGGCCTAAGGGTATTCGTGTAAATGCGGTATGCCCCGGATTTATTGCAACCGAGATGGTGAAAGCAATGCCCGAAAATATTTTGCAAGATATTGAGAGGCGGAGTTGGCTTGGGCGCCTTGGCACCCCAGAAGAAATGGCTAATGTGTATCTATTCTTAGCTAGTGATGAGGCTAGTTATATCAATGGCGTTGCTTTAGAGGCTAGCGGCGGAATCTCTCTCTAAGCATGAATCTTTTATATGAAGAAGGTGGCGATATCAAGATTGCCACAGTGCAGTCTGGATCAGGCTCGGGTGACGCTGAGTCTTGGCAGGCGACTAGTCTTTCTGGAAAAAAGATCAAGCTCAAAGCTAAAGAAGTTTGGTTGCGCTTTGACAAGCCGCAAGCTCAAGCTGTAATGGATGAGGCTACTGCTCTATCCAAAGACATCGATTTGCAATTGCTGTGGGATTGCGCTCCTGAAGAAGAGTTTGGTCTAGTCGATGTTTCTCATGAGTACTTTGGTGCGCAAGCGACTATTCCACAGCAAGTTTCCTTGGGGATTGCTTTGCAAGGAGCCCCAGTATTTTTCCGTCGTAAGGGCCGCGGTCGTTTTCAGAGGGCGCCACTGGAACAATTACAGGCGGGTTTAGCTGCGCTTGAGCGTAAACAAAAAGAGCTCGAACAGCAGTCCGCATGGCAACAAGAATTGGTTGCTGGTGCTTTCCCGGAAGCACTTAAATCATCTGCTCAGCAGTTATTGTTTTCACCCGATAAAAATACTAATGCCTATAGAGCTTTAATGGCTGCGTGCACTGAGACCGGGGAGTCTCCTGCGCAGTTAATGATTCGGTGTGGCGCAATTGATTCACCTCTGGCGTATCACCAAGGAATGTTTCTCAAGGCACATTTCCCAAATGGTGCGACACATAGTCAAAGTGTTGGGGTTGATCAAGCTGCATATACCGCTGCCATTGCAGAGTTACCGCTTGCGGACGTAAAAGCCTTCTCAATTGATGACGCAGGTACAACGGAGATAGACGACGCTTTATCGGTGACAGAGTTAGAGGGCGGCGGTCATCGCATTGGTATTCATATTGCTGCTCCTGGTTTAGCGATCGCTAAAGATGATCCTTTGGATCAAGTAGCGCGTGCTCGCATGTCTACCGTGTATTTCCCCGGCGACAAAATCACTATGTTGCCGGACTCAGTCATTGAGCAATTTTCTTTGGATGAGGGTGCGCCTAGGCCAGCCTTGTCGATCTATGTGGATATTGATGACGAGGGGCTTGCAAATAGAGATTCCTTGCAAATGCGCGCCGAGATGGTGCCCATGGTAGCCAATTTGCGCTTAGAGGAGATTGAGCATCTCGTCAGCGAAGAGAGTTTGCAGGATGAGGATGCCAATTATTCTTATCGTCAAGAGCTCGCGATTTTATGGAAGGCTGCTAAGCATCTTCATGCAGCGCGTCAAGAAAAAAGAGTTGCTAATGGCCTTCGCGCCGAACAGTTAGGCCTTATTGATCCTAATGCTTTAGCGAGGGATTTTCATTTCCAGATTCAGGATGTCAATGGAGTACAGCGTGTTGAGATTGTTCCGCGTCAGCGTGGTTCTATTCTCGATACGATTGTTGCTGAGTGGATGATTTTCTGTAATAGCGCTTCTGGTCAGCTCCTGGCTGATCATGGTTTGCCTGGTTTATTCAGAACGCAGAAGGGTTGGGGTCCATTGCGCACTCGGATGCAAACAACCCCGGGCCCACATGAAGGCTTGGGTTTAGATTTCTACGCATGGTGTACCTCACCACTGCGCCGCTACTCTGATTTAGTAAACCAATGGCAACTGATTGCCTTGGCTAAGCATGGTGTGACCGCAAAGATGGTGGCGCCATTTCCGCCTCGTGATGCCGCTTTAATGGGTATTGCAGCCGACTTTGAATCTTCCTATCAAACCTATGGTGAATACCAGGACAGATTAGAAAAATACTGGTGTCTGCGTTGGGCTACTCAAGATGGTGAGTCAAAGAATGTACAGGTGCGTCATTTAAAAGAAGGCATGTCTCGACTCGAGTTGGTACCGCTGCATCTCCCGATTCCAGAATTAGCAAGCCATCCACGCATGACTCGTGCTGAAGTGGTTTTAACGGATGTCGATTTATTGCAATTAAGTGTCGCTGTCAGAGTATTGGAAATTGAAGCCAAGCTTGAGGCGCCTGAGCCTAGTGCAGATGAAGATGGTAGTACAGCCTAAATTGAACAAAGCGGTGCTTTACCTTCAGACTGCTTGGCGCCACCACCCTTTTCGTTTGGCACTTTGTGTTTCGTTGCTTATCCATATCATTTTTTTATCGGTACGCTGGGGTTTTGGGGAGATTGAGAATCGTCGCCTGAACACCCCCTTAAGTGTCGTCTTGGTCAATGCCAGCAATAAATCCCCACCTAAAGAGGCTAATAAATTAGCGCAAGCAGATTTACAGGGCGGTGGCAAAACAAGCAATCAAGATGCAACTGCATTACACCGTGCTCGCTTAGGAGCAGAGGCTCGTCTTGAGGTTTTAGAAAAGCAGCAAAAGCAAATGTTGGCAAAGTTAGATGAGCAGCGGACTCGTTCAGGTGGACGCAAGAGTGGAGATGATCAGAAAATGACGCCTCAGCTCAATTCACTTGAAGCTGAGTTAGCCAAGCGTTTGCAGGCTGATGGTCGTGAACCACGCCGCAAAGTCTTAACCGGTACTAGTGCTAAAGCGGTGACATTTGCACATTACTACGATGCGATGCGTCAAAAAATTGAGGCTTATGGGAGTGCATTTTTTCCTCGCGCCAATGGCCGTCCTTTGTATGGCAGCCTAGTGATTGTGGTCAGCGTGGATGCTCAGGGACGAATTACTACGAATGCTCAGGGTAAGGATGGCTTATCGATCGGTCGCAGTTCAGGCAATCCAGAATTGGATCGTCAAGCGATCGCAATCGTGCGCGCCTCTGCACCCTTTGGGCCTTTTCCCTCGGAAATACGCAATCAGATCGATGTACTGGATTGGATTTCTACGTTTGAGTTCACGCGGGATGGCGCTGATCGCCTAGAGTTGCGCCATTAATTTTGAAAAATAGTTCGTAAATTCGCTTATTCTGTAGTCATCATGAATTCATCCAACTCAGCCGATCTGCATACTGATCCCAGTGTATTTTCTGGGGTGGATGTTTACGCTGTTGCTGGTAATCCAATCGCCCATAGTAAGTCGCCTATTATTCATCAACGCTTTGCAGAGCAAGCTAAGCAAAAAATGCACTATGGCCGCTTACAACCTGATATCAATGCATTTGCAATAGCGGCAAAAGCTTTCTTCGCTGCGGGTGGCAAAGGGATGAATGTCACCGTACCGTTTAAATTAGATGCACAAGCGTTTGCTGATGTATTGAGTGCGCGTGCTCAGTTGGCAGGAGCCGTTAATACACTATGGATAAAAGACGGCAAGATTTATGGTGACAATACTGATGGTGCAGGCCTGGTGCGTGATTTATTGGCCCAAGGAATTTCGATTGCGCAATCCAGAATTTTGCTCTTAGGATCTGGCGGCGCAGCCCGCGGCGTGATTGGGCCTTTACTAGAGCAATCTCCCAAGTGTTTGGTGATTGCTAATCGATCAAGCTCAAAAGCCGAAGAGCTGGTGAAGTTATTTGCCGACCTTGCGGCTACAAAAGAAGTGGCGCTGGAGTCTAGAGCGTTGGCGCAGCTCGAAGATACTGCAAGAACTCCATATGCATTTGATTTAGTGATTAATGCAACGGCTGCTGGGTTAGTTGATGAATCTCCATTGACTCTCACTGCTGCAGCTAATATTTTTGTGCCGAGTTCATTTGCATACGATAT
>JACCDJ010745652.1_pt1 | contig 10195 bp, 9 predicted proteins | sample 7444481 | NCBI WGS metagenome assembly JACCDJ01 (sample SAMN15323435, study PRJNA562643) | freshwater metagenome | isolation source: river surface water | place: USA:Blue River Watershed | collected 2017-08-15 | reverse complement strand
TGCAAAATGGGAACTGGTTTGTAAAGAAAATGATTAAAGAATAGTGATTTGGGTTGTTTAATACTGAAAAAGCCTATCCAATCGGATAGGCTTTTCGGTTTTATAATGGTTTGTTTAGCTACTTAGAACGGCAGGTCGTTGTCTTCTTCGCCTGGTGCAGCAGAAATATCTGCAGGAGCAGCATATTCAGGCATTGAAGGTGCAGCTGTAGCCCCAGCATCCAACACATTTAGGCGCCACACAGAAAGTGTGTTAAAATATTGTGTTTTGCCCATTTTATCGGTCCACGGACGGCCTCTTAAATTAAAAAACACCTCAACCTGATCGCCAACTTTTACGGCATCCAGTAAGTTTACCTTATCCTGAACAGCCTCAAATTTTACATATTCCGGATAGCTTGGGTTTTCGGCATATTCCACCACCAATTCCCGTTTTTTAAACTTTTCACTTACCGTAATCACCTCGCCAACCTCGTGTACTTTTCCTTTAATATCCATGGTCTATCAATTTTTAATTGCAATAACTCAAATGTCCAAATTTTATATTGATTAACTTCGCAAAATACCATGCAAGTTTTCCACACAAAAAGTAAAATTATCATCACCTGTAACAAGCGTTTATCGCCTTATTTACAGCAAGAAGTTCTAGGCTTAGGTTTTGAAATCAGCAGAGCTTTTAATACCGGCGTTGAAATCAGCGGTACGGTAAACGATTGTATCAAACTCAATCTTAATCTCCGTTGTGCCAGTCAGGTTTTGTATTCGCTCAAGGCCTTCAAGGCAGAAAATCCAGCCCGACTGTATAAAGAATTGGTAGAAATGGAATGGGAAAACCTGATCGATTTCAGCGGCTATTTTTCTGTAACATCCAATGTAGACAATGAGCACATTACCACACCATTGTTCGCCAATTTAAAAGTTAAAGACGCTCTGGTAGACCGTATCAAAGAGCAAAAAGGAATTAGACCCAATACCGGCTCAGAATTAAATAAAGCCGTAATCCATTTGTATTGGAAGGATGATGAGGCTGAAATCTACCTCGATACTTCGGGCGAAACCTTGGCTAAACACGGTTACCGCAAACATCCGGGTAAGGCGCCGATGCTAGAGGCATTGGCAGCTGCAACTGTTATGGCTACCGGTTGGGATGGGAAAGGTAGTTTTATTAATCCGATGTGTGGCTCAGGAACCTTAGCCATTGAAGCCGCTTTATTGGCTACCCATCGTAGTCCGGGTTTGTTTCGCATGAATTATGGGTTCATGCATGTGCTTGGCTACGACGAGCAGGTTTTTTTCACCGAGCGCCGTTTGCTAAAGGATCAGGTAATTAAACAAACCGATATGCGCATTATCGCATCCGATATTTCTGCCGAAGCGGTAGATATAGCACAAAAAAATGCTAAAACTGCTGGGGTAGATCAGTTGATTGAGTTTAAGGTTTGTGACTTTTCCGAAACTCCAGTTCCAGAAGGTGGGGGTGTGGTGATGTTTAATCCAGCTTACGGAGAGCGTTTGGGGGTGCATACCCTGTTGGAAGCTACCTATAAACGTATGGGTGATTTTATGAAAAAAGAGGCTAAAGGTTATCGCGGCTATATTTTTACAGGAAACCCTGATCTTGCCAAAAAAATTGGACTGAAGGCTTCGCGTAGAATAGAGTTTTACAATGGAAAGCTTGATTGTCGTTTGCTAGAGTACGAATTATACGAAGGTTCGCGAAGAGCGCCTATTGAAAATTAACATTTCATAAACATAGCAAGCTGAATTAATCCCTATCTTCAAGCATGAAACTTCGGGTATTGGTTTTTTTAAATGCTTTGGCTGTTGCCCTTTCTTTAGCCATAGTAAACTTCTATTTCCAACAGAATTGGCTGTACATGCTAGTTACCTTTTCGGTTGCTTTGCTCATCAGTTTTGTGGTGTTTTACTACCTCACCGAGCGTTATGTGTACAGTAAAATCAAACTGATTTATAAACTGATCCATAATTTGAAATTGGGTAGAGATTTAAAAGATGCCTTGGGTGAATACGTAAGTCCTGATCCAATTAACGATGTAGAACAAGAAGTAAAAGAATGGGCCATCACTAAAAAATCTGAGATAGATACCCTGAAACAACAAGAGCAGTTTAGGAGAGAGTTCCTGGCAAACATCTCTCACGAGTTTAAGACCCCGCTTTTTGCCATCCAAGGGTACATAGAAGCTTTACAGGATAGTGCAATTGTTGAAGACGAGCAAACTAAAAAATTCCTCATCAAAGCTGCAAAAAATGTAGACCGATTAACCTTTTTGATCAAAGATTTAGATGCCATTTCGAAATTAGAGAGCGGAGAAATACCTATTAATTACGAAGTTTTTGATCTGTCCGTGTTAATTAATGAAGTTATTGACTCATTAGAAATGAAGGCCAAAAAGTACCAGATCTCGCTAACTTTTAAGGATAAGTACGATCATCCAACTATGGTTTATGCCGATCAGGAAAAGATTCGGCAGGTAGTGGTCAATTTAATTGATAATTCTTTCAAATACGGGAATACAAATGGCGAAACCGCTATCAAAATCTTCGAATTGCACGAACAGTTTTTAGTTGAAGTTACAGATAATGGAATAGGGATTGAAGAAAAAAATCAGGCTCGGGTTTTTGAACGATTCTTCCGAACGGATCAAAGTCGCTCACGAGAAGTTGGTGGTTCTGGTTTAGGACTTGCAATAGTAAAACACATATTAGAGGCACACGATCAAACCATAACCCTCAGAAGCACAGCAGGGATAGGCTCCACTTTTGGTTTTACCCTACAACGTGCTTAAGCACAATGTTAACATAAAATTAACATTGAACTACTAGCTTTGTGTACTAAACACAATTCAAATGTCGCTAAATAGCATTTTTCAGTATTTTGTACCCAAAGACAAGAATTTCTTTCCGCTTTTTGAACAATCGAGTTCTAACCTCATTGTAATGGCCGAAGCCCTAAATAAGGCGGTAAATACCAAGAACTTAGACGAACGTTTAGAGTTTTTCAAAGAAATTGAGAAATTGGAGCACGTGGGCGATGAAATTACTCATCAAATCTTTCTAGAATTGAGCAAAAACTTCATCACTCCGTTTGATAGAGAGGATATTCATCAATTGGCTACAGCTTTGGATGAAGTGGCCGATTACATCCACGGTTCAGCAAACAGAATGTTGTTGTACAAAGTAGAAGAAGCTACTGAACCAATTCAAAAACTAGCCGAGTTGATTTTACAGGCTTGTACCGATTTAGATAAAGCCGTTCGTGAATTGCGCAACCTGAAAAACATCAGAGCAATTGCCGATTCGTGTATCCGCATTAATAGCATTGAAAATCAAGCCGACTACGTATTCGATAGAGCAGTAGGCGATTTGTTTACCTATGAGAAAGATGCGGTAAAGCTTATTAAATACAAAGAGGTATTATCTGCACTTGAGACCGCAACCGATATGTGTGAAGATGCGGCAAACGTACTGGAATCTATTTTAGTTAAACACGCCTAAGCTTCTTTAGCATCATGGGTTTAACCTTACTTATTACGGTCATTGTACTTGCTTTGATATTCGATTATATCAATGGCTTTCACGATGCAGCAAACTCTATTGCAACCGTTGTATCCACAAAAGTACTTACTCCGTTTCAAGCAGTAGTCTGGGCTGCATTTTTCAATTTTTTAGCCTATTGGATTTTTAGCTTAAATGTGGCCGATACGGTTGCGAAAACGGCAAATACCCTCAAAATTGATTTGGTGGTTATTCTGGCTGGTATTTTAGCAGCAATTTGCTGGAATTTGATTACCTGGTGGAAAGGTATTCCATCTAGTTCATCGCATACGCTAATTGGTGGATTTGCCGGTGCCGCTTTGGCTCATGGAGGTCTTAGCGTAGTAAATTTAGGTGTAATTGGTAAAGTTGCTGCTTTCATTGTTTTGGCCCCAATTGTGGGCATGATTGTGGCTTATATCATTACTATTATCATCATCAATATCTGCCGAAAGGCTAACCCTAGTCGTGCCGAATGGTGGTTCCGTAAACTCCAATTGGTTTCATCGGCCCTCTTTAGTTTAGGACATGGAGGTAACGATGCACAGAAAGTAATGGGTATCATTTCGGCGGCAATTATTGTTTATTTAAATACGTCTCATCAGGTAATTGATCAAATACCGGCTTGGTTGCATATCAGCTACGAAGTTGTAAATGGAAAAACCAAAATCACACACATGCCAGAGTGGATTCCTATTGCTTGTTATACTTCAATTGCCTTGGGTACGATGAGTGGTGGTTGGAAGATTGTGAAAACCATGGGAACCAAAATTACTAAGGTTACCCCGCTAGAAGGTGTAGCAGCAGAAACTGCCGGTGCGCTAACCTTATTCATGACGGAGCATTATAAAATTCCGGTATCTACTACACACACCATCACCGGATCAATTATTGGAGTTGGTTTGAGTAAACGTATATCGGCAGTTAGGTGGGGAGTAACTATAAATCTGATTTGGGCATGGATTCTAACCATTCCGGTCTCAGCACTTTTGGCTACCACCTTCTATTTCCTTCTCAAGTTATTTTTATAAGCTAGAATTCTTTAACATTAAAAAAAGCCTCCCCGAGATTTTCGGGGAGGCTTTTTTATATAGGAAGTAATGTATTATGCTAATAATCTTACCGGTTCTTCCAGTAAACTTTTTAGAGTTTGCAAGAAAGCGGCACCTGTTGCTCCATCAACTACGCGGTGGTCGCAGCTTAAGGTTACTTTCATTACATTACCTGGAACTACAGCTCCGTTTTTAACTACAGGCACTTGCTGAATACCGCCAATAGCCAAAATACAGGCATCTGGTGGATTAATGATCGCTGTAAATTCGTCGATGCCAAACATACCTAAGTTAGAGATGGTAAAGGTAGAACCTTCCCAATCTGAGGGTTGTAATTTTTTGGCCTTAGCACGTTGGGCAAAGTCTTTTACTTCTGCAGAGATGTGCGATAAGGATTTACCATCTGCAAAGCGAACAACTGGAACCAACAAGCCGTCCTCAACTGCAACAGCTACACCAATGTTCACATGTTCATTGTAACGAATTTTATCGCCTAACCAAGATGAGTTTACGGCTGGGTGTTGCTTTAGGGCAACAGCAACAGCTTTGACTACCATATCGTTGAAGGATACTTTTGCCGCCGCGAATTCATTGATTTTGGTACGGGCCTGGATGGCACTGTCCATATCAATGCTCATGGTCAGGTAGAAATGCGGAGCCGTAAACAAGCTTTCAGATAAGCGTTTGGCAATGGTTTTACGCATTTGAGTTACCGGAACCTCGCTAAATTTCTCTTGGCCAACAAATGTTGGAATACTTACCGGAGCAGCACTGCTGGTGCTTGCAGGGGCAGTGCTTACTGCTGGTGCAACACCCGGAACAAAGTTTTCGACATCTTTTTTCACTATACGTCCACCTTCAGCACTTCCAGTTACCTGACGTAAATCAATTCCTTTTTCTTTGGCGATTTTACGAGCCAGCGGTGAAGCTTTTACTCTCGAATCGTCGGCATCGGTGACAGGAGCTGGTGCAGCTGTTACCGGTGCTGCTGCTGGGCTTGCCGGAGCAGCGGCTGGAGCCGATTCAACAACCGGACTAGCGGCAGGTGCAGCAAGTAAAGGACTTACATCTGTTCCTTCTTTACCTACAATCGCAATAATATCGTTTACCTTGGCAGCCTGACCTTTTTCAACACCAATGTACAACAAAGTACCTTCGGCATAAGCGGTTACTTCCATGGTGGCTTTATCGGTTTCTACATCTGCTAAGGCATCATCACTCTTCACTTTATCTCCCACCTTTTTGTGCCATTCTGCAATTACACCCTCTTTCATGGTATCACTAAGCAAAGGCATGCGAATAACCGTTGCACCTAATGATTCAGGACTAACTGTTGCAGTAGTTGGACCAGCAGCAGGCGCTGATGGAGTTTCGACAGCAGGGCTTGGAGTTTCAGCAGCTGGAGCAGCAGTTGTTCCGCCTAATAAAGACTGGTAATCTTCACCGGGATTTCCTAAAACGGCAATTACAGCGTCAACAGGTACAGCCTGTCCTTCGCCCGGACCAATATATAGGATAGTACCTTCCTGAAAGGATTCAAAATCCATAGTGGCCTTGTCGGTTTCGATTTCGGCAACCAAATCTCCGGAGTTTACTTTATCGCCCACTTTTTTATGCCATTTTGCAATCACCCCTTCGGTCATGGTGTCGCTCATTTTCGGCATGCGCACTACTTCGGCCATAATATTTTTTTAAGCTTTTTTCGGTTTAAAACTAATCGCGGATAAACGGATAATCCCCTTGTACGTAAACGTCATTGTATAATTCCGATGGATCTGGCCATGGAGATTCTTCAGAGAAGCGTACTGATTCATCTACAATTGCTTTGATCTTTTCATCAATTTCTTGAATCCAGGCTTCATCTGCATATTTCTTTTTCAGGATGGTTTCCCTAACCTGATCAATAGGATCTTTTGATTTGTATTCTTCAACTTCTTCTTTGCTGCGGTATTTTGCAGGGTCAGACATGGAGTGGCCTTTGTAACGGTAGGTACGCATTTCAAGAAAAGTTGGTCCTTCACCGCGGCGGGCACGGCTAACGGCCTCGTCCATGGCATTGTGTACGGCTACCGGATCCATGCCGTCTACCGGAGCGCAAGGCATATCAAATCCTAAACCAATTTTATAAATATCAACCATATTGGTGGTACGGGCTACCGAAGTACCCATAGCGTATCCGTTATTTTCGCAAATAAAGATCACCGGTAATTTCCACAACATGGCCATGTTAAATGCTTCATTCAAGGCACCCTGACGAACGGCACCGTCGCCCATATAACACACACAAACATTGTCTGTTCCGTTGTATTGTTCAGCGAATGCAATACCTGCTCCTAGCGGGATCTGGCCACCTACTATACCATGCCCACCCCAAAAGCGATGTTCTTTACTAAACATGTGCATAGAACCACCCTTGCCTTTGGAGCAGCCAGTCGCTTTTCCGTATAACTCTGCCATTACTTCATTTGCCGTCATTCCTTTGGCAATGGCGTGTGCGTGGTCGCGATAGGCAGTAATCATCGAATCTTCCGGACGCAATACCGACATTGCACCTGCTACAACTGCCTCTTGGCCTATGTAGAGGTGGCAAAATCCTCTGATTTTCTGTTGTCCGTATAGTTGTCCTGCTTTCTCTTCGAATTTCCGCATCAAAAGCATGGATTCGTACCAGTATAGATAGGTGTCTTTGGTAATTTCTACTGAACTCATTCTCTTCGATATATCTTGTTTATGGGATGACAAATCTAATTATATCTTCTAGAAAAAAGAAGGAGAAAGTGTCCGATTTACGCCATCAAAATCCGCCATCCTAAATGTCAAAAAATGTTAAAAACAGCCTAAAATTTGGTTCCGTAGGAAATAAGCCGTAAGTTTGTCATCCGAAATTTGTTATTATTCAGGCAGATAACTCGGTTTTTAGCCTGAAAAAAACCAAATGCTATGGTAAAAAAGATACTAACAATTTTCATGTTTCTAGCTCTTTTTTCTGCTGCACAAGCACAAACTGCTGATGCGAAAAAAGAAGCTGCAAAGACAGAAGATCCGGATAATTTGATCTCCGGGTATCTTTCTCAAGTGATGGGCGTAGCGCTATCTGCAACCTCCAATCTGAAACTTTATCAATTCATTTACGATTGGATTGGAACTCCCTACCGTTTTGGCGGATCAAGCCGTAAGGGTATCGATTGTTCCGGTTTTACCAAAGAAATTTATTCAAAGGTATTTAACACCGTAATACAACGTAATTCAAGAGAGATTTTCAGTATGACCACCCCGGTTAGCCGTGAAAATTTAAAAGAAGGTGATTTGGTGTTTTTCAAGATCAAAAGCCGCAGCATTACTCACGTAGGCATTTACTTGGGAAATAATCGTTTTGCTCACGCTTCCACATCAAATGGGGTTACTTTGAGCAGTCTTGAAGAGCCGTACTACAAACGCTATTTCTACAAAGGTGGCAGACTAAACGGCAGTTTAGACTAAATCCTCTATTTTTTTATGATTACTCCGGATGAATCTCTTTGAGACTCAACGATGTCATTTTTTTGGTTTTTAGGTACGTAATACCCGCAACAACCAAGGTCATACTGCCACCGAAAATTACAGAGGGAATCGTTCCCATTAATCGAGCAGTTACTCCAGATTCAAATGCACCGATTTCATTTGACGAGCCAATGAACATGGTATTGACTGCTGTAACCCGGCCCCGCATATCATCTGGAGTAAGGAATTGTAGTAAGGTAGATCGGATAATTACGCTTACACTGTCAAACGCTCCTTCAAAAAATAGGCAAATGAGAGAAAGGTAGAAATTTCGGGAAAGTCCAAAACAAATGATACTGATACCGAAACCACAGACGGCCAACAGTAAATTTCTCCAAGGCTTATGCATGGGAGAATACCGGGTCATGAGGAACATGGTTAATACCGCTCCTACTGCCGGTGCAGCTCGTAAAAAGCCCAAACCCTCTGATCCTACTTTTAAGATATCGTTAGCGAAGATGGGCATAAGTGCCACAGCACCTCCAAAAAACACAGAGAATAGATCGAGACTTAACGCTCCGAGTAACATCTTGGTTTTAAAAACAAACCGTAGACCCTGAGTTAAACTAATGTGAATGGGTTCTTTTGGGATAAACTTTGGTGGCTGGTTCTTGATAAAAAAGGCTACCAATAACAAAGAAACCAAAGTAAGGACAACCACGAGCGTAAAACAGGTCACCACACCCGAAAATCCGTAAAGTAATCCTCCAGCAGCTGGACCTAAAATTGAGGCAATTTGCCAGTTGGAGCTATTCCAGGTAATGGCGTTTGCATAATGCTCTTTTGGAACAATATTGGTGATTAAGGGAAAGGCTGCTGGTGCAAAAAAACCTCTGGCTACTCCTAAAATAAATATGGATAAATAAATGCCAGAAATTACGGCAGATTTTCCTAAAAGCGTCAAGGCCTGTGGCAGGGTAATTATTAGGAGAATACTAGAACAAACGAACATGGTTCCGATAATCCAGACTAATAGTTTTTTCTTGTCTGATTTATCTGCAACGTAACCACCATAGAGGGACAGAGTAATGGCTGGAATGGCCTCGGTGAGTCCGATAAGTCCGAGCGATAGGGGATCACGAGTGAGCTGGTAAATGTGCCAACCCACTACCACCGCTTGTATTTGGTAGGCAAAGGTTAGAAAGAACCGCATGCCTATATACGAACGGAATTCGGGAAACTTTAGCGCTATGTATGGATCAGCTTTAGTTTCTTTGCTCATCTCCATTAATTCACCTTAAACCCGGTTTGATCAATCAGGTAAACTAATCCAGTCATTGCGGCAGCACCCAATTCCAATTCTCTACGGTTTACGTTTTCAAATACATCATTTGGTGTATGGTGAATATCGAAGTAACGCTGAGAATCTGGACGGAAGCCAATTAAAACGATTCCAGGGACTGCATTTTTAAGGGGACCAATGTCTGCACCACCTCCACCTAGAGTTAATTTATCGGTATCGTAGGGTTCAAACAAAGGTTGCCAAGTCGACTTTAGTTGTTTGAAAAGTTCAAGTGGAGCATCAATTCCAAATCCACGGGGTGTAAAACCTCCGGCGTCAGATTCCATGGCAGCTACATGTTTTTCCTGATTCAGCTTGGCCAGTTCGGCATATTTCTGTCCACCTCTCAAGCCGTTTTCTTCATTCATAAACAATACCGCTCTGATGGTATGCTTTGGCTTGTAATTCATTGCCTTCAAAATGCGCAACACTTCTACAGATTGCATCACGCCAGTTCCATCGTCATGAGCTCCTTCTGCCAAATCCCAAGAATCTAGGTGACCTCCAACGGTGATAAATTCGTTTGGTTTCTCTGAGCCAGTCAACTCTCCGATTACATTGTAAGAAAGGGCATCTGGAAGGGTTTCGCAATTCTGTTTGAAGAAGAATTTTACCGGAACGGCGCTTTTCACTTTTAGCAATCGACTCAGTTCATTTGCGCCTTTGGTAGAAATAGCAGCAGCCGGAATTTTAATTCCATTGGCTTCGTAACTGGTATTACCGGTATGCGGATAATCATCAATGCTATGCGTTAATGAACGAACGAT
>JACCDJ010179249.1_pt1 | contig 10196 bp, 12 predicted proteins | sample 7444481 | NCBI WGS metagenome assembly JACCDJ01 (sample SAMN15323435, study PRJNA562643) | freshwater metagenome | isolation source: river surface water | place: USA:Blue River Watershed | collected 2017-08-15 | reverse complement strand
CCCTCACGCACAACACCCTTTGCGGTATTGGTAACCGCACCCACAGACTCTTCACCCGCGGAAAGCGCATGGCCGAAAGGGCTCCAGAGGCGACCAAAAAGACCAGAGTGTCTATTCTTACGAGTAGAGCGACGAGCCATCTTTGTTTTCTACAACAGTCGGGATATTTTTTTTAGATACCCATGAGATTATCACGAACATCCATTAATGCAAATCGGGCTTTGGGTGAAATTCCAGGGTAGTCTTCTTTGGGAGATTCAAGAAGTTCATTGAGCAATGGTTGAATCTTCTGGAGTAGGGTTTTACGCAAAGAGATGAAGAAGAGTGTATTTTTCTTATGAAAGACCTTTGACATCCGAACAAGACAATCGGTATATTCTTGAATCTCTGCTTTTTGAGTCTCATCCTTTCCATCTCGTTGAACATTTTCAATAAGAATCAAGAAGGTTTCCTCTAAACTTTTAGAATCCACAGCTTCAAGAATAACCAGTTCTGCTAAGAATTGACTGTATCCCATACGATACTTCTTTTCAGAATTCTTAGCTACAAATGTTTTATAATCAGATTCACTCAAGTGCTTCATATCCTGGAAGATCATCAAATAGGAATGAAAGAGGTCCGCCATTTCCGTTTGAATGACAGGATAGGTACCACGAAGTTCAGACAGAAGTTTTGCATACAGAGGACAGAAGATCTCTTCTGCAGCCGCCTTCTTAAAGACAAGTCTCATGAACTCCTTTGTAAAATCCGTTTCACCGCTATCTAGAATTTGATAGAGGAAGTCACGAATCTCTGTATATGTAGAAGCACTGAACTTATTGAGTTTATTCAAGATAATAGTATTCAAAATAGTATCTTCAACAGCAGCTTCTGAATTTTTAAATTTACTTTCATACTTTTGATGGGGAGATCCATCGCCCCTTGGTGTCTCACCTCCTGCTGAAGATAGGGAAGTATTAGAATTCTTCCATTTTGTATTCAGGGCAGACTGACTTGATTGTGTTTTCTTCATGCTTCCCGATTGCTGGAAATTGGCTCCAGATCGCCAATTGCTGGAGACAACTTCTACTGGATTAAGAAGGGGCTCAATCTTTTTCATATTCATAACGTATTCCTGTCGTGAAGGACCCACACGACTACGGAAACCCATAATGTGTTGAAGGACTGCAGCTGAATTCATGGTCACTACTAAAGTCATAGGTTGTATTTTTAAATGACCCCGCGGGATTCATTCAAATTTAGACTCTTGCTAAACGCTATGGAGGTTCTGGATATTTATAAAGAGATAGGAACATCCTCTTGGGAAGATACATTTGGATTTGAATGCAAGGCAACTCGTCTTTTTTTTCAATCCAAAATGAAACACTTTACAACGGATAAGAAATTCTTGGAGGAATCTCAAAGACAGCTTCGTTTATTTTCAAGCATTAAAGACAAAGAAGTAGTGTCTACACTGTTTACAAGATGTGCAAATCTTGAATCCAAATTGGATGATTTTCAAGTAGATCCAAAGGCTTGGGAACAAGAAGGGAAATCTCAAATTGTCTTCACTTCTGAATGGGCAAAACCCTTCAATCAAATTCCTTACTTGCTTCCAGCAGCAGCTATCTTCAAGCTCTATATAGTTCCTTTTTTTGCGGTTCTATTGCCTCTTTGTGCGTGGATCTTACCCTATGGTATACTTCGTCTTTTTTTCAATATCCCTATGCCCTTTGAGACCTACATTCAGATGATGATGAATATGTGGCTAGGAGGACGAACATGGGCTCAGATGGATCTATGGGGGCAGGCACGAATTGTGTTTCAAACAAGTTGGACAGTCTTTGGCCTTGTTCAAAGTATTTATCAACCTATTCAACAGGCCCTTCACGCAAAAGAGATTGACAAAGAGATTGTCAAACAAGGATTCCTACTTCAAGACTTTATTCAAACGGTCAAGCACCTATTTACGATATTTGAACCCTATACACCCATTCGGTGTTATTGTATAGAAGAGATTCCCCTTGATGAACCTAGGCAGACCTATGCGTATGTGCGCGAACATCCGAATGATTTGAAATGGATCGTGGAGAAATTAGCAGAGCTTGAAGTATCCTGGCGACTGGCTCATTGTAAAGATGTATGTTTTGTAAACTATACTGACAGTAAGGAGCCTTCACTTATTATTCAAGATCTCTATGATCCGAGCATACAGGGAATTTTCAAGAAGGTCTCTTCGTGTGAATTTGGGGGAGACTCTATTCATGCACTCATTACAGGTCCAAACAAGGGAGGAAAATCATCTACACTTCGGGCGATCTGCCTGAATGTCTGGTTAGCGCAAACTGTTGGGTTGGCTTTTGCAAAAAAGATGACACTCACTCCATTTTCTTGGATCCGTTCTGGTCTACGACTTGCAGATACACCTGGCGAAGAGAGTTTATTTGAACGCGAAATTCTTTTTGCAACAAGGACTATACGGTATGCCCAAACTCCAAAAGCAGGACTTGGTTTGATTCTTTATGATGAGTGTTTTCATAGCACAAATCCACCTGATGGTGAAAAAACTGCACGGCTGTTTTTACGAGAGATTTGGTCATCCAGATCAGCCATCAGCATTATCAGCACCCATGTTTTTTCGTTGGTTGAGAGTGCTCCTGCTTCTATTCAACGCCTCTGTGTGCCGGCCATTGAAACAGCAACAGGCCTTGAATACACTTATACGCTGACTCCCGGTATTTGTAAAGTCAGCAGTGTAGAAGAATTATATAAAAAATATGGATTCGGCAAAGTGCGGTCAAAGCAGAAGGCGAATCTTTCGGCACTAAACAGAAAACCCCAATGAATGGACTAAGTGATTCAGTAACAATTGGTATTGTATTAGCGCTTGTCTTTGGTGCCCTTTTTTTCTACATCTACAGTCGTGTTACCCAAAATGAGAAGCGTGTGAGTCTCATTGAGAATATGCTCATTGACTTGAAGATGACTTTAGAGGGTGGGTGGTCCCATGGAATGGCCCACCTACAAGAGGACAATGGTGAAGAGACACTGGAGGCCAATGTCATCAATCACATTGAGCCTGTATCTCCTCCTGAGCCCCTCAACAAAGATGATGTAGATGAGGAGGATATGTATAAGGAGGTCCTTGCGCAGAGTTCAAAGGTAGAGGATGAAGAGGAGGCTGAAGTAAAGACAGTAACAATTGGTGCTCCGAAGTCTTCTTCTGTGCAGGTCACAAAAGTTCAACCCAACTATGAGTCCATGTCTACAAAGGAATTGAAGTCCTTGGTAAAGTCACGGAGTCTTGTGGTGCCGAGTGCTGCTGGAAAGAAGGAGCTCATTGCGACACTCCGCAAGGCCGACTCATCCTCTGCGCCGGTAGCCGTTGAAGGTGGAACGTTTTTGTCTGCAAATGAAGGTGCAACCCTTGAGGAGGTTCCTGAATGAAACTAAAACCTCAGTAGATGGATTCAAGACTCTTTGTCCTTCCAACAGATCCAAACTTTTACACAAACACGCCTGGAGTGACTGTCGCACGGAGGGCTGCTATGGCGGGTAGCTTTCCCGAAGGTCCTTATTACATAGGACCTGCTCCTGATTCACGTTTTCCCGGCTGGGCTGGACCTATGGAGGATGGTCGTCTGGTCACAGATTATCGCCCTCACTGCAATCGCAATATTCCTGCTGGCAAGCAGTTTGCTACTCATCAATGGATGACACGCAACGCGACTGATATTATAAATCTATCGCGCCAGCGCCAAAGTGAAGCTGCTGGGGCATCCCTAGGGTTTGACAATACCATCGTTCCGCCTGCAGATAAGACAGTTCAGTGCAATCCCATGGAATGTCGTTTCTTTGTGACAAGACAGCCCTATGGAATAGGCACAGAACGTCGTGAGCCAGTCCCTGAACTTTTTGGAACCTTTAACACGGATGTTGAACAACAAACCCAGGCACTGCCGCCTATCACAAGGACTTTTGAAGGCGGACGAAATTCATTACGTGGACGTGGATTTACTGATTTAGGAACACGGCCTGTGGGCACAACCAATTGGAACTCTACATATTTACAAGCGGCTTAGTAGAAAATGCCGAATTCTCAAACACGCAAACGATCGTCTGCGAGATCTCCTCGCGCACTCAATGACTTACATTGGTTGGCAAACCCATATGAGCAATTGAGACGATCTACAAGTTTTGCGGAGGGAGGTGTCTCAGATGCTGAGTTTTTTGCGTTTTTTGAACAGATTGGTGAAGTGGCTGCTCCAGGACCTGCAAATCGGAGTCCGCGCAGCAATCGGAACCGAACTCACAGAAGCCCCGCAAGAAGATCACCAAGAGCAGCAGGAGCAGGTGAACCGCCTAGAAAATCCCCCAAAGCCAAAGCAAAATCCCCCAAGGCCGCAGCAAAATCCCCCAAGGCCGCAGGAAAACCCTAAAACCCTAAAACCCAGGTTAAACACAAATATGGTTCACTATACAGATGTCAAACTCTACATTAGCATTTGACATAGGTATTAAGAATCTTGCGTGGTGTATTACAACATTATCTGGAGAGAAGTTGTGGATCAGAGGATGGGGCAATTTCAATTTGCTTGAGGGCAGAGAAACAGAACAACCCGCGCAAGAACGAGCAAAGTGTAAATTATGTTCTGCTGCGCAGAAATACACATCAAAAGCTGGCCAAACGTGTGGAAAACATGTTCCCTCCACACATCCACTCCTGAAAGATGCAAGTGGTATTGTCATTCAGAAAATTCCATCACTACCAGTACTCAAGGGTGTCCTGATGGAAAAAGGTGTGCGACCCCTTCCAAAAACAAAAGATGACATCCTTGAAAAAATCAAGGAATTTTACTCGGTGCCTATCAAAAAGGTCAAGGTACCTCACGCGGCTGCGATTGATGTGTCCGTTATGCATGATGCCCTGCGCAATTTTGTTCAAACTCAGCTGAGGCCTTTTTTCAAAGAGTTGGGAGAGGTTCGGTTGGAGAATCAACCTGTCCTGAAAAATCCGGTAATGAAAACTATTCAGATTCTTCTTTTTGCAACACTACGGGACGCACTGTATGAACATGCGCAACGAGTGCCTATATTTAAACTTGTTCATGCAGGTACAAAAGTCAAGGGCAAAGAGACGGGTGATAAAGGATACAAGGCACGAAAAGAGGGATCTGAGACAAGAGCCTTAGAAGTTCTTCAGCTACCAAAAATCAATGATGGTGTGCGCTGGAAACAGTTCTTTGAGGCGCATAAAAAACGATCTGATTTGGCGGATGCTTTCTGTATGTGTTTGGATGTCTATCCGACAAGTGCGTATAGGAACGCTTAAAAAGTCCCTTGAAACCCAAAAGAAGGATGAGTGCTACGATTCGCGAAATGGAAGCCGTTGCGTTGGGAGCCGATTCTATCGGTTTAAGCAACGACATCGGAAATGTAATTAGTCTGAATGATATGACCGATGATTTCGGTTTGAATTTACTTGCAAATCCGAGCAAAGTGATTTCCTCTACATCCTCCGGCCCTACCATAACCATTCCTGCTGGGATAGAGCGTGCCGATCGTCCTTCGGGCTCTTCAAGTGGTGGGGGTGTAGGATTTTCAGGCCTTCAGGAGATCACTATTGACACTCTTGAACCCATTGAAACAATTCCATTAGCTCCCAAGTCATCTGGTCCAAGTATTGAGATTCGTCGTGATACTGGGGGTGATGTAGGTGCAAACCTATTCTCAAATAGTCAAACGGCTACGGGTCCGACATTTAATCTTGCTGCAACTCGTGATCCAGAGGCTGAGAAGAAGGAGAAGATTGAGTATATTAATAAACTTCAACGACTTGAGGCCAAGGGTTTCCCTGTAGCGAAGCATTTCAGTATGGACAATTCGCTGGATGAAATCAAGCAGGAGTATACTCGGCTTGTAGATGCTCGGAATCTTGAAGCTTCTATGCGATTTCAGCGTCAGATGCTGATGGGAGTTGTTACGGGTCTTGAATGGATGAACAATAAGTTTGATCCCTTTGATCTGAAGCTGGAGGGCTGGTCCGAGTCCGTTCACGAAAATGTAGAGGACTTTGATGAGATTTTTGAGGAGTTGTATGACAAATACAAGGATCGTGGAAAGATGGCGCCTGAGATGCGTCTATTGGTAGCGCTTGCGGGCAGTGGATTTATGTGTCACGTGAGCAATTCATTCTTCCGCTCCAAGATGCCCACAATGGATGATGTTTTGCGGAACAACCCGCAGTTGGCTCGCCAAATGGCTGCAGCGGCAGCACAGCAGGCGGGGCCTGGTTTTGGAAACTTTATGGGGATGGCGATGGGAGTGAATCCGCAGGACACTGCGCCTCCTCCAATGCCCATGGGTCCGATACCGATGCCGACAATGCAGCAGCCGCAGGCACCATCTACAGGGGCATTTATGCAGTCTAGTCGCGTGCCGAACATGCCTGCTTCTGTAGCGTCTGTTGAGCCGCCGAGAACGGCAAGACGTGAGATGCGTGGACCCAGTGGTGTAGAAGATATCTTGAAGACGTTTGAGGAAGTTCGTCGTGCGGAGGCGATGGGTGATGCACTACCTCCTATGATGGCGTCTCAGGGTCCTTCTACATCCCAGAATCAGCCTGCAGTAGCAGCAGCAGTAGAGATCCAGAGCCTTCACTCAGATGAATTGCGAAGCCAGGCGGAATCAACTCGGACTGGAGGTGGTCGTCGCCGGCGTAGAGCCGCAGTTCCTGAAGGGAACACTTTAAGCTTAAATGTTTAAGAGGATTCCTGAAGGACTTGTAAGTTTTCCATATAAATTTGTTCCAAAGGTGTTTCTTTGGTATCTTTGTCTTTCTCTTGACCTTTGGCTGCATATCGCATCTGTTTTTCCGACAAACGACGAAGGATCTCACTTTCTTCTACAGAGAGCCCCTGTAAGGGCTGCTCTTCAGAAGTAGGTACTTTTCCACCCAAATACAAACTGCTGTTTTCATTGAATAAGAAAGACAATATAAGGAGGACAATAACAGTCAATATAAATGCGATCAAAATATTGCGGGTCGCAATAAAGAGCACAGTAAAAATAAAGAACTTGCGAATCCAGGGTTGTTGAAAAAACTTCTCTTGATTCTTGCTCATTTCCATACCCAAAAATCTGCCTCCCAAATTTAACAAAAGCATCATGACCCCAATGAAATAGGGGTTTGTATTCAGAGCATTAAATAAGGCATCAATGGGATTAATTATGACATTTGTTGCTGTGCCCGCAATTAATGCGGCAGGTGCTGCGGCTATGCCACTCATCTAGTTTAGAGTATGTTTTCTTAGTTCTTTCGTTGTTCTTGGTGTGAACTCCAGGGTTGTGTTAAATGGAACATATCTTCAAGATAAAAGAAGAGTGCAAGTGCTACCATAACACCGACTCGGGGACACCACGCAGCAGCGGCAATAGTTGCAAAGACGAGGAACAATCGGAAATAGGGTACAGCATATAAGGAGACCCAATCAACCGGATAGGGTGTGTGAAAAAGTGCGCCCTGATACACATTCCATAAAAAGAACACGGCTACGGCTATGAGTCGGGCAGTTTTGTCTATTGTTCCGCCTGGCTGTGACCAATTCTCCATCCTAATTCACTCTACGAGTTTTATTGAACAGATGTGTTTTGAACTCCACCAGTAAGGGCTCCAGGTGAATCATTTTGAACAGCTTCTGTGACTACCTTCTCTTCTTCAATAGCGATGGGATTTTCACCAAAGACCTTTTCAACAAACCACTTTTTCTCCGTGGGAATGACTTTTATAGAGGTTTCACCGCCACTTCCAAATCCCTCTGTAACGGGGCGAGGAAGTCCTAATAAAAGCGCAAAGGCAACCGCTCCAATAAGTCCCACGATCCATCCATACAGCTGCACAAATGTCACTAAACTAAAGAGTATCAATAAGCGACCAGGAAAAGAATCCAGCTGATTATAAACACCTACAGGAATCTGTTCTTTAAAGACAATCATTAATGTCAAGAGAATATACAAGAATAGTGCTTGTGTAGGTCTTGACTTTTCTAAGAATTCAAGGAGTCCTTTTTTAACACCACCAACTTGAACTTCCATGGGTTTCCTATTCTTGTTGAAAGAATCTAAGTGAAGCACAGAGTAGGCAATGGAGTATTGTTCCTATGAAGATGCCTTCCCCCAAATTGGTGGAGGCCCGAGCAACCCTGGTTGTATTGATCAAACAGGGAGCCAGGCTGCACGCAAAGAAGAGAGGAAAAAGGCAAAAAAATGCAAAGGACCTCCCCTAACGTTTCTTGATTTGGACCCTGATCGCCCGGCAGTACAACGAGTGCCTGCAGTGCCTCCCTTAAACTCTTCTACAGGACTCCGGGAGCATGCTCCTGTTGATGCTCCTCAAAAAGAACCCTTTCAAGATGTTCCCTATGATTTAACAAGTCAACGGCAACCGAATGATGCAGGGCAAGTCGCCCGAAATACATTTCCTGATGTTCCAGGACAGAACAAAGTGCTCAAAAAGGAAATCAACTGCAAAGTTCCTTCCTATTTCGGAGCCAGTGGTGATATGGAAGAGGGCTTTCAAGGAACATTTGGTATGACACCCAAGAATTATGCTCCTCAAGCTCCCTATACAGATGTCATCGGCAATGACGACAATTACAGGCTTTTTCCCGATTTTAAAGATGCGTTTAAGAGAGTTATCTCTGCTGATGCTGCCGCAGGGAAATCATTAGCACCCATTCCCTCTGTCGTGAATGAATGGAAGCCTTTGACACCAACGGGTGCACGAACAGCTTTTTTTGATGAACTTCCGCCTCCAGGAGGTCAATATCCCAGGGGTACCACTGGAGTGTCCATGGAAGATCCTGCTGTGTTGAGCAAGAAAATAGACACATTGTTTACACGTTTGGATGATCTTGAATCTCGTCGTGGTGAGAATACGCAAACAGAGATTCTGTTGTTTGTAATGTCAGGTCTCTTTGTCTTGTTTAGTATGGATATACTGTCCAAGCAGGCTGCTCGTATACGTTTAATGTAAAAAAAATATGACTGTGCCAAAAATTGAACGACACTTTGTCCAATTTTTGTCATTAGAGTGAGAATGTCTACTACCCTGTATGACAACTGGGGTAATCCTGTTGAAATCACGCGTTCATACGTATCGTATCGCAACCGTCTAGTGGATATCCACCTCATCCATACGTTTCAGGCCAAGGGTCGTAAACTCCTCATCAACACGTATAAGCAGAATCAAATGATTCCTACGATGTGTGTCTTCTTTGAAGACAAAGAGAAGGCTCAAAATGCCTATGAACAGATGAAAACGGTTGTGTATACTCAGGGAAATTCAGTGAAAGCCGCCAATAATTGTGATGCGATGACATATGTTGTGGCATCTATTGCGGTTCCAGTTGCGTTCCTAAGTGCCCTTATTCTGCGATCCTGTTAAAATGTGAGGATATCCACAAAATCTATATCAGCAAGGCGACGAGGTGCTGAGCCTTTCTTTTTTATTGGAGATAACATACTTAAGAGAAGATCAATTTGAACTTCTGGAATTCTTGGCCCAGCGGCAGCGGCAGCAGCAGCAGTGGCAGCGGCGGCAGATGCGCCCAATGCAGAGTTAAGATCTGCACCTGGTTTTTTACCTGATTTGCGAGTCAAATCAAAGGATTTGAACAATGCATTGAGATTTTCAAGAAGAGCACCCATGCTCCCTTTTCCAGCAGCAGCGGCTGCAGCAGAGCCTGGAGCACGTACCACTGTAAATGCAGTATCTTCAAAAGTTCCCAAGATTTCAGAAATAGCACGTAATCGTTCCATCTGTCGGATCTCCAAAAGTGATTGTAAATAATCACGAACAAATTCACATTCCGATTTGAGCAAGTATTTCATGTCTTTAAAGCAAGAGCTCATGATGAGGCTCATCAAAAATTTTCCACGGCCCGCTTTGAGTTTGTCTTTTTCTGGGCTTGGATTTTTCTTGAAAAAATCGTCTGTAAGGCCCAGTGAAGTGAACAATGCTTGTTCAGATGGAGTAAATGTTCCTTCTTCCCATTCCGTCTGAGTAGCAACTGTAGCTTTACGAATCTGATATACAACACCGCCAAGATCAAAATCTTCTGTTTCTTTCTTTTTAATGATGTATTCCAGGGGTTTGGGAGGAGGTGGAGGTGTTGATTCTGCAGGTTTGGGAGGGGTAACAGGTGGTGGTGGTGCCT
>JACCDJ011232366.1_pt1 | contig 10197 bp, 7 predicted proteins | sample 7444481 | NCBI WGS metagenome assembly JACCDJ01 (sample SAMN15323435, study PRJNA562643) | freshwater metagenome | isolation source: river surface water | place: USA:Blue River Watershed | collected 2017-08-15 | reverse complement strand
TAGGCAATGTGGCAAAGGTGATGTGTATCAGCGCTACAGCGCTAGGAGCCCTCACTCTGATGATCCCAGCAGAGCTCACCTGGTTCACATATCTATATGCAGCTGTGGGCTTTGGGTTTGGAGTGGCATATGTGGCGGGGATGGTGCGGGGTTCATCTAGAAATTAGCTAACTCCGAACTTATCTTTTAGATGTTCGACTGTACTTCTCCAGCGGGGAGCGGTTGGCTTACACACCGAGTTCTGGTTTCCAAAGAAACCAAGCTCGTCATAAGCCTCCGCTCTTGAGAAAGTCTTAACCCATTTAATCTTCACAAAATACTCCTGGTCTTCTGTGTTTACCCGAGAGCCATACTTTGCAGAGGTGTCGATATCAAAAATCGATACTGACTTACCATTTTCATCTACCTCAAACTCACTAGCTGGAATTGCTCCACTTTCTACAATTCCAACACCTACGTAACCAATCTTTGGAATACGGACCCAAACTCTGTCAGTTGGCTTTAGTAAATTGAGTGTTCTGCTGTACCAAGCCCCCCCACCTGCCGAAATAAACCCAAACTTTCGAGCATCTTCCCAGGAACGAGTTTCATCATCTCCAAATGACACGAAGAACTCACCATTCCATGGTTCTTTATTTGTGGATGAAGACGCCTGAGCAGACTGGATTTCAGCTGGGTCTACAAACCATCGTCTTACTAGGAACTGGTCTGTGCCATTTGAGAAAACCTCGAAGAAAACAGCATTAACCGCAATATCGCGCGCAGCCAAATAGCTAATGATTCTTTCGGTACTTGAATCCAGTTCTGCTGCAACCACCACAATTTGATGTGTTTGATTCAAATTCTCTTCTTGAAGTACCACGTTAAATCTGGCTAAGAAGGCTTCATCGAGACTTCCTCCTGATGAATACTTTTCATAGATATTAGAAATGGCATCTGCTTCTAAATTTTCTACCCAGGATGCATAATCAATTGCCTGAGCAACAACTTCACGTGGTGTCTTGTGCCGCTTAAGTTCGATCACCACTAGTGAGCCGTCGGGAGCGATAGCCAATAAATCTACATACCCACCAAAGGCCGTTTGAACCTGCCTGCCAATTATGAGCCATTCTTCAGCAAGAATTGATGGGTCAGTCTCAATCATATTTTCGAGGAGCTTCTCATCCTTGAGAGAACTCGGGGCTAAAGGAGTTGGTTTATCGCCAACTTTCCATATTGCTTGTTTGATTGGCATTAATTGACCCCTCCTGAAACATCCCACAGCTTTGAAACTGCCTTACGCGTTCTTTCTTCATACGCACTAATCAATTCCCTGAGCGAGGAAACTTGCTTGCGCTCCTCATCGGCCGCAAGACTCACAGCAAGTTGAGCTTCAAGAGAAGCCAGCGGAATTTTAAACTGAAGAATTTGTTCAGCAGAAATATTGCCTTGCGCTCCACCCGTAGCGGTGGCTTGACAGTATGCATAGAACTTTGTGCTTTGAAGTGCCAGACGGACATAATCCAGGGAAACCTTACTATTCAACATTTCAACTTTTCCCACTCGTTGATTTAACAAATATCTACCTGCAGGCATAGTCGCAACTTTTCCAACAGTCGCGCCTGTCATCGCTATGACTATATCGCCTTCCGTAAGAATAAAATTATCCAGTTTCTTAGAATAGAAATGGAATTTGCAATTTGTATCAATTACTCCATCTGCGCCAACATTACCAATCTTTATAACAGGTAGATAGCCTTCCTTATATTCGCCCATCTCCGAACTTGCGAAAGCATAGCCATTCTGAATACGACAAAATTCACCTAACTCAATCAATTCCAAATTCGCGTCATTATCAATCGATGGTTTCCAATTCTCAACAATTTGCCTTGCTCCGGAGATTATTGCAGCATATCCTTCTAGCTCAGCTACGATTTGCTCTTGAACGTCTAGCGGTGGAAGCGGTATTTCGATTGTGACCAAGTCCTTCGGGTAAACATGCGGCTGTCCTCCACCCTGCTGAAACTTGTATATTTCTTCCTGGAGACCCTTCAAAATTAGGTAGATATATCGAGTTAACGATTGGGATTCATCCTTCGATTGAATTGTTGAACAATCTGACGCAAATATGGGCGAAGCAAAATAGTTTACAAATCCCGCATATGCGCCTGAGGCACTTACTGTAATTACATTCCCATCACGATTGGAGACGTTATGAAAATATGCAGGTTTTTGGCCGCCCGCAATTACGGGGATGGTTCCTTCGCTTGTGTCTTTTTGGGTAATCGAAGAACCCTTTTTGATGATTGCAATATCCTCAAGTGTCACGATTGGCCAGTGAACGTGCGAATAGTCCGCACCTGCTTTATATCTTTCGCCTGAAAGGTTGTAGTCGCCTTTTGCTGCAATCTGCTTCTTACCTACCAGCGAGAAAATTGGACTGTCTACAATTTCCCCAGTCGCCCAAGATTTCAGTGATTCGAGCGCACAAGGCAGGTCATTCTGTGTGATTACTCGCTTGCTTGAACCAAGATCAAAACCATCAGCAGAGATCTTCACAAAAGCGATGTCGGATTTCTTCTTAGCTAATTCATTATCCAATAGGAGAATACTTGTTTTTACACCACTGTAGGGTTGAAATACTCCGCTTGGAAGCGATACAACTGCATAAAGTCCATTTTCGACCAGATTTTTGCGAAGTGCTTTGTAGGCATTGCCACTCTGGAAATTTATCCCCTCAGGTACGACAATTCCCGCACGTCCCTTAGGTTTCAAATGGTTGATTATGTAATCAACAAAAAGGACTTCTGCGCGGGTGGAGGTGACACCAAATTTGTTGTGGGGTCGAATTCCACCTCTTGGGGACATAAATGGAGGATTAGCAAGGATTACATCGTATTTGTCATTCCAGCGCTCTTCGCTCGTAAGCGTGTCATATTGAAAAATCTGGGGGTTCTTAAATTGATGCAAATACATATTCACTTGAGCAATACGTACCATGGTGGGATCGATGTCATAGCCCTCCAGGTTTGCCATTAACTTTTTTCGATCATCAGGTGTAAGTTGCTTTTCTTTCTTTTTTGGATCATTTTTACCGTCATGCTGTCCCAAAATGTGGTTGTAAGAACTGATGAGAAACCCACCAGTTCCGCATGCAGGATCTAGAATCCTGTCATCTTTGCTTGGATTAACTACATCCACAATGAAATCTATGATGTGGCGTGGAGTTCTAAATTGTCCGGCATCACCCTGGGAAGACATGATTGACAGTAAGTACTCGTATGCATTACCGAGCTCTTCAGGGTGGGTGTAATCAAAATGATTCATCTCCTTGAGAAACAACCCCAGAGTTTCAGGTGACTTGTAAGGAAGATATGCAGACCGAAAAATAGATCTGAAAAGCTCAGGTAGTTGCTTAGCTTCCGTAAACTTTTCTAGAGCCTCTGCATACAAAGCTAGTTTTTCATGATTTCCAAGTCTTGAATCAAGCACCTTGTCCCATGAATACTTCTTTAGGGTGCCTGTGAAGAAACTAGCCTCACCACCGGCTTTGACGGCAGATTGGTCCATATCGTGCATAAACTTATAAATGAGTGCAAAGGTTATTTGCTCAATCTGCGTTGTTGGATTGGGCGCAACACCGACTAATACATCTCTGGCCGCATCTATTCGTCGTTTCACATCGGATGTAAGCATTTAACTAAACCCCAACTAACCCAGGTGCGTAATCTCGAATGTATTGTGGAACCTTATCTTTAAAACCATTAAGTAGCTCGTAATCAGAGAAGTCAAAAGATGCACAGTGGTAGAACCTTGCAAACTCCTTTGTTTTGACTATATCTCTCACTTCTTCGTCGACCAAGAAGGCTTTAAAGAAATTCTTAACAGGTTGGTAATAGTCTTGCCCAACCTTATGAATTGTCATAAATCTCTCCCACTCAGACTCCAGAAGATCATCCTTCATATCAAAGCTTTCTTTTTCTCCAAAAATAACCTCTAGCAACTCTTTCACGGAAATCTTTCGGTCTACATTAAATATTCTTCTAACTTTCTCAAGATTCAAATAGTCAGCAGGCTTATCAAAAATATTCTCTTTTACGTAGGCCTCTGCAGCTGAGATATCACCATTGGCCCACATGGCCGCGAGTACAGGATCGCTTGCCACATCTGGCGCCACTTTGGTTTTAAAGCCCTCTCGGTCAATCCGCATGATGACTCCCTCAGCCGTTTCGCTAACTGATTGAAGTGGATCCAGAACATCCAGGTCTATTGGGCCAGTCTTGGTTGGTGGGTCATTGGGATCATTTGGTCCCTCTTTAGCCTTCGTAAACTCTGGAAGCTTAATTTTCTCATCATATGGAAAGTCTTTTTCAAAGTACTCGCATGAGGCAAAGAAATCAAAGAATTTGAATTTGTCCTTTTCGATTGCAATTTCAGCATCAGAGTAATTGTTATACTCAAAGTTCCACTTTCGCGTTCCGCGCCCTTTCATTTGAACAAAATCAGTTGGGCTGAACACAGGTCTCATGAGGGCAACATTTAAAAGATCTTGGCAGTCATAGCCAGTCGTCATCATTCCCACAGTTATTGCAATTCGAGTCTTTGAAGATTCATATCCCTCTGGTTTTTTAACATATCCAGACAACTTGTTGTTTGCAAAATTGATTGTCATCTGTTGGGCATCAGTAACATCCGAGGAAATTTGTATAGCAAAATCAGATTGACCATAGACATCGGGCCATTTCTGCAAGGCAATTTCGTTGAGTATGTTAGTCAGGCGCGCAGCGTGCTTTTGAGATACGGCAAAAACTAATGTCTTTCCAAATAACCTGACACCCAGCTCATTTGCAGCTGGGTCAAAGAGGCCGTGCTCTAAGAGAGCCTTACACATAGATATGTTAGTTTCGTCATTAAATACTTTGCGCTCAAAGTCTTTCCCAAAAAGTCGCTGCTCGATTTCATTGCCACTCTCATCTTGGGTACGTAGTGAATATCCTTCATTCGAGAGCAATTGCGCAGTTACCTCAGTTCTAGCATCAACCAGTGTTGGCTTGATCAAATAGCCTTCGTTTGCACCAGTCTCTAGGTCATAGGAGAAAGTTGGTAGCCCTGGCTCACAGCCAAAAGTTCTATAGGTGTCGATCAGAAGTCTTCGCTCGTAATCTCGCTGATCATCGATATCGTCTTTACCCAACCCCTTGAGATAATTCTTTGGAGTTGCTGTCAATCCAAGCTTGAAACCAACAAAATACTCAAACACGGCGCGGGAATTTCCACCGATCGATCTATGGGCTTCATCAGATATTACTAATTGAAAATCAGTTGGAGAGAACTCCTTTTTGTAACGATCATTCGCTAGAAAGGTCTGAACAGTGGAAACGACAACCTCTGCGTTCGCCCAAGAATCAGCGTGGTCTTTATAGATGACGCTTCGGTAATCTTTTCCTAAATAATTGATAAAAGCTTTTTGTGCTTGATTTTCAAGCTCAATTCGATCGACTAAAAAGAGGACACGCTTTGCGTTTCCTGATCTCAAGAAAAGCTTGATGACTGCAGCAGAAATAAGAGTCTTTCCTGACCCCGTGGCCATCTCGAACAGAAACCTTTGATTGCCCTCGCTTGCTTCCTTTTGGAGAGCATGTACCGCATCCACTCCATAGGGACGCATTTGAATGAGATTGTTCTTTTTGAGAAATGTTTTCCTTTTCTTTTCATCCTGAAAATCAGGGTCTGAGGCAAATTTCGGATATTGGGATGCAAGGATAAAGTTCTCATCAACTTTTTCACTTACCAGCGCCTGGGGGTCTGGTTTGTACTCTTCATATTGCGTTATAGAACCAGGGCTTGGAAACTCCCTTATGGTCTCCGGATTTCCAAAATTTGTATCCCAGAGATAGTGAATATTGCCATTACTCAAAATAATGAATCGGGCCCCAATGCTTTGGGCGTACTTTCTAGCTTGCTCCTTGGCAGATAGTGGCTCTATAGATTTTCGCTTCGCCTCAACAACCACGAGTGGCTTTCTGTCTTTATCGAGAAGTAGGAAGTCAATTGCCCCACTGGTTCCATTCCGAGAGACAGCTTTTTCAAAATCATCACCAAGATCGCTGAATTTAACTCCAGCTTCTAATCGAATATTTGCTGGTCCATCGGCACTATCTTCAAAACGCCAGCCGGAAGCCTCGAGGAGTCTGTTGATCTTGATTCGCGCTCCTGCTTCGTTTTCCGAAGATGACCTCATGTGAGCAGTCTATTTTAATTCGTACCGAAGCGACACTAAAAGCTACTAAGTGACTAAATTTCTAGCCTTGACCACCTAAAAGCATGTTTACATAGTCCTCCGACTCCAGTCTTACGTAAAAAACAGGCTTGGACTTATCTTCTACCAAGGATTTATAGGCCATCGCAGGGTCGCCCTTTTTCTTCGCCCATTCACTATCTGGCCGCTCCCAGCTCCAATCAATATTGATACTACTGGCAAGAGAAATAACATTTGGGAAAGAGATATTTAAAACATGACCCATAACATCATTTTCCAGGTTTAAGCGATAAAGGGTGCAGGCCTTACACCAACGCGTGTAACACTTCACTCGACCCTTGTCCCTCAGTTCTGAAAGTTTTGCATAGGCTACTTTGAAATCCTCAATGCCATTCGATTCACCCAGGAGTGATGAACCTTTGAATGTCACTTGATATGGCTGGTATGGTTTTTTATTGGCCGAAGTTTTCACACTTTGCCCTTCCGAAGTCTTACTCTCTTGAGTGAGCAGGCTCCAAGTCTTCTTTGCATAAGCATCGATTTCCTCCTCGGTAATCTTTGAAATATCTTCTAGCTCCACTAAATTCGCTCTCCTCTTCCAGCCTACGAGGGTAGCCTGTAACTTATTCACAAGGCCTTATGGCCCGGTAGCGGACATTTAGCTCAAAGATGAATCAGGCTAGCAACTAGTTATCTTGACTTGGTTTTTCAGGCTTTGAAGGGGTGAGGGCCAGAATTATGTTGTAAATAGGCACCAAGATAAACCAACCGCTTTTACCGACGTCATTCATTCGCCGTACCGCAACCGCAAGGTAAGGAAGGATGATTGCAAGGACAGTTAACGTCCCAATGAATTCTGTACCCATAAATCCGTCAACGCCACTTGCGATGAATGTGGTTACGTAGAAGAATGCTAGAAAGCTCCAGAATTCTTTTCTGCCTGCTTTGCCTTGAAAATCAACATACTTCGACAGTGATATTCCTATTAGATTGAACATTTCTTTCTCCCTAGTTTCCTATAGTTAATTGTCGATTAAATGTTTGCTCTCCGAGTGACACGATATAGTCAGAAAGCTGCGATGCATAGTCATTCTTTTCAGCTTTGTTCATCTTTCTCAGGCATCTGTAGACGGGGCTATATACGCGCGAGTTTGCGTTGAAGAATGTTGTTGTGATCATTTATCGCAGCCCATGCCGTCACCATCACCGTCAAGTTTATGGATATCTTGACCAACAACTCTGACTGGCGCGAGATCCAACTGCTTGATGTCCTTACAGTTTATATCGCTAGCAAAGACAGGGATACATCCCGCATAATTTGGATCACATTGCATTGCAGATGCATTTATGGGTGATGTCGTGGCACTGACAGTCCTTGTCGTTCTCACTGATCTAGTTGGCGTGAGTCGGGTTCCGGGGCATTTACTCCAGATTCCGATGGACTTTGATTTTGCAATCTGTGCCGCCCCAAGGATCTGAGCTGAGTATTGCCCTCTATCCCCTTTATAGAAATATGGAACTGCTGCACCGATCTCAACTAGTTTGAGATTGATGTTTGTCTTTCCAACGAAGATATATCGCAATAGCCTGCCGTAACTATCCTCCGTATCGAGACTTGGATCGGTTTTCAATGAAATCTGACCTGGTGAACTCAGGAGTGAAATCAAGGCCGCTCTTGCTTCCTTTCCGTAACACTCTACTGGCGAGAGTTCAGGAGTATCTATTTGTAAGAGCCTTACCCTCTCGCCAGTAGCCAAGGTAACTGTGTCTCCGTCGTAAACCTTGGTGATTGTCGTGACAGCATTCGCCGAATAGGTGTTTGAAAGCGATACTGCGATCAACAGCAAAGTAGCGGAAAACGCCCTCCTCTTAGTCATCGTGAGTTCACTAACTCTGCTGTACTGAATTCAAGTCCCGAAGTACGAAAATCCAACTCCGATGCTTGAAGAGCTGAATGAGCGCCACTCATCTCATCACGGCGAGATTGAATGTTTGCATCACGATAGACAGCTACGGCTTCCTCATACTGTGCACGGAGAAGGATTTTCTTGCTTTCAAGAACCTCGAGTTCGTGATCAAGCAACTTGGATGTATCAATATCTGATTCTTCAACGGATGCACCAGACTCAAGCTTTGCGCTATTTCGACGATTCTGCAGATTACGAAGGAACCAAACTTTGCGCTTAGCACGTGCAACCGCGCTTTCAATCTCTGAATAGTGCATAAAGGAGATCACAATTCCGACACCAATAAAGGTTAGTTGTAAGAGTGTGTAGAAGATCCAAAGATAAAGAATTTTGCCATCTTCTGACATCCCGGTTAGGTTTCCAGAAGTGAGAACACCATTACGAGCACGAATGTTTGATAGGAATGTGATTGTTGCAGTCACTAGTATGCCGACTACCGCGAACATCACATGGTAAATGCCAGACTTTGGGCGATTGCGGTCAAATAGAGATTTAAAGTAAATTCCCAAGATGTGGGCCGCACCCACTGACAGACCACTGACCGCCAAAGTGACTATCAAAGAGGTTCCAACTTTTTCTCCAAGAAGAACTCGAAATGCTGGTGCAGTGATTGTGAACTCGCCAATAAAAAGCAAGAACAGGAATGGAAGATAGAAGGTGTTTCCAATTTGACGGATACGGGCAAATTTCGCCATTGGGACCTCTTCTGCTCCCCCATCAAGCTTTGCCTGTACTACTGCTAGCTCGGCCTGCGCGATCGCTAGATTATCCGCAAGAGCCTGGGACTTACCCTTCTCTTGGATTTCATTTCGAATCGCATTGACCTTCAGTGCTTCCTTGTTTAGCTTCTTCTCTTCTAGCTCAAGATCCAGCTCGCGCCCGAAAGCTGCATATTGGCGTTGCAACTGCATCAAGTAAGGAACGCTGTTGTGCTCCCACTCTTGACGCGGGATCTGATTTTTTCCATCACGTCGTCCTTGCTTACGTGCATCCTTGATTACTTCCTTTGGTGCTGATGATGTTGACTTGCTTTTCACTTTATTTCTCCTATTTCTATTGGATTGGATGGTTAGAAGCCTGAGAGATCAGACTGCTCTGTTACGTTTGTTATGCCGATCTGATTTAGGTAACAAGTCCAGTACGCCTGAACCTGCTCTAGGGTTTTTGTGTTTACTTTTGAATTGCGAGCGCCAACGATTACTACATTCACAGATGAGTAATCAGTTGCAGCAATTCCTGCGTCTTGTACTGCCATATCGCACACGCCTTTGGCATCGACTCCAGTTAGACGTCGAGGCAGAGTGAGTGAAACTTCATCGACCATGTCAGAGGCGATTACGAGCGAAAGGCGCGCCGATGGATTCTCTGCTTTTGCCGTTGCTAGATTCCTCAGACTGGCTTCAACTGCGCCTTTGACGTCAGAGCCCATTTCAATTCCTGGGTCTGCTACAAAGTCTTGAAGGCGCTTGAAGGATGTTGCTGTTTGTTTTGCGTCTTGACAGATGATGCCTGCTGGGTACTTGAGAGCATCAGGGAGCAGTTGTTGACGACCCAACAGCTCCACGACCTTATTCACACAATCTGCCTGATTGGCTTCAAGTGCTGAGTCCTGCCAAATCTGTGTACGTACGTTTACTAGGCCGTCCCAGAGTTGCAGCGCACCCTCTAGGTTTGGAGTCTTCTCCTTGATGTACTCGTAGAGGCTCTGGCTTGTCTTTGTTGAAACGAGAAGAATTCGAGGAGCTTGGGCTGAGTTCTGGGTAACGAACTGAATGCTTAACCCCCGAGGAGCTACAGGTGACTGGGCGAATGGATTACCCAGTGACTGTCCTGCGATGAAATCAGTGATTCCTGATCCCAAAGCCTCCAACTGAGCGGTTGGATATGTGGACCCCGACAAGTCCAGGACGTATGTAGCTACCTCGGGAGCTGGCATCTGAGGGAAAGGCTGACCCTCATAGGCTGATTTGAGTGAGCTCACAGGAGAGCAAG
>JACCDJ011316097.1_pt1 | contig 10200 bp, 8 predicted proteins | sample 7444481 | NCBI WGS metagenome assembly JACCDJ01 (sample SAMN15323435, study PRJNA562643) | freshwater metagenome | isolation source: river surface water | place: USA:Blue River Watershed | collected 2017-08-15 | reverse complement strand
TCATGCGATATTTTTACCCACTCAGGCGGTACTGCCGCACGCTCCTGCTCCTCGCATTGCTGTCCTTTGCTGTTGGCGTGTCCGCCCAAGTCGTCGATTGGCCCTTGTGGGAAAATTTTCGCCGTCATGCGATCCAAAGCGACGGCCGGGTGATTGAGCGTCGTGCCAACGACAGAACCACATCCGAAGCCCAAGCCTATGCCTTGTTTTTTGCCCTCGTCGCCAACGACCGCGGGCAATTCGAGCGCTTGCTGTCATGGACCCAAAACAATCTGGCCAATGGCGACTTGCGCAAGCAACAGCCCGCCTGGCTATGGGGGCCGGATATGGCATCCCGATGGCGCGTGCTCGATGCCAATCCGGCGGCGGATGCCGATTTCTGGCTGGCGTACACGCTGCTTCAGGCGGGACGTCTGTGGCAGGTACCGGATTACATCACTATCGGTCGGGCGCTGTTGCAGCAAATCCAGACGAGCCAGCAAGTGGAGTTACCGGGCTTTGGGATGACAGTGCTGCCGGGCAGGCACGGCTTTGTGCTCGATAAATCCCGCCTGCGCATCAATCCCAGTTATCTGATGCCGCAGCAGTTGCGTGCATTTGCCCAAGCGGATCCGACGGGTCCCTGGCAGGCCATGGCCGACAGCTTGCCAACGCTCATCCGCAGAGCGAGCCCCGCCGGATTTGTACCTGACTGGATTGTCTATCATGCAGACAAAGGCTGGGTGACGGATCCCGCGACCGGACCCATCGGGTCTTACGATGCGATTCGCGTGTATTTATGGTTGGGCATGATGGATGAGGGTGACCCTGCGCGCGCTGCCTTATTGACTGCCACATCGGGCATGCGGCGTGCGCTGCACACCTCGCAAGACAACTTGGAAACGATCAATACCGTCACCGGTGCGGCACGAGGCAAGACACCCGCCGGCTTTACAGCGGCCTTGCTGCCCTACCTCTGGACTTTGCAGCAGTCGCAAGCGCTCGAGCGCTTGTACCAGCAAGTACAAGCCACGCAGCAAAAGGCATTTTTCAGTGCGCAAAGCCTGTACTACGATCAGGTGCTGGCGCTATTCAGTCTGGGCTTCATGGAGCACCGCTTCCGTTTCGATGCACAAGGTGCATTGCTACCCGCGTGGGCTTCAGCCTCTGGCCGACCTCGGTAAGCTCATCTCGGATCAGAATGTTGTTGCTATCGCGATGCCGGCGTACGTACTGGCGTTGCGGTCGTCCGGTTCTTCTCTGCCACCATTGAGTTCCAGTGTCAGTTTTTGGCTGAACTTCAGCGCAACGAACAGACCTTGTTTTTTTACACGGTAGTTGCGTCCATCAAGCCACTTGCCTTCGATGCCCACGCGATAGCTTTCCGATGGATGCATGCCGATTCGCGCGCGTACAAAGCTGCTGGATGTGCCGGTCGCATAGTTTGCGATCAGGTCAGTGTCTACGCCACGCCCTAGCTGGCGCCACAGCATGAGCTGGGGATTGAAGGTCAAGCGATTACCCGCTTTGTCACTGGACGGTGCGTAAGGAGAGAGCCTCACTTCACGGTAGCCAACCGTCGCTGACAAGTCGAGCGAGGAATTATCAAATCGCCAGCCACGACCCATACCAGCATCAATGCCGTTCAATCTTCCATCGATATCAACAACCGGCCCTTGCTCGCTATTCTGATAAACATATTTAGTTGAGCTCCCAACGAATTTCCGATACCAGCCGTTCCCCAAACGCTCACCCTCTGCCGGCATGATGAAACCGAGGTAAGCATGCGTCGATAATGAAGACCCCTCGACACCCGAAAAAACAACGGACTCAGCGAACGCGACCGCCGGTAACAGCAAGCTTGTCGCGAGCATCGGCATTAGGGCGATTGAGCTCAGATATTGACGAATTTTCATTTTTCTTCTCCCAGATTAAACGAGGCGTTGACTCTTTGATGTGATCGAGCCTGCGCTGAGGTTTGGCCAATAAAACAAGATGGCTAAAGCCGAGTACCAATGCCTTATGCATAAGCATCAGACTCATGGTCAGTACATTTTTTCGACGCTGGCGGCGCAGCAGATTGTGTTGAAGTTGAGTGCTTGAACCAAATGCCAGTGCGACAGCTGATCGTTCGCTGGTTGTGTTATTCAGCTTGTAGGACAGTCCGACTGCAAGGCGTCCATCACGCAGTTGCGTGACTTTTTGTACTCTTGCATCGAAATCCGGTCCGCCACTCACCCGTAATGTCACCGGCTGCTTGTGTATGAGCGCAAGCCAGATATCGCTGTGATTGTCCGTTTCAATGCAAGCACCTGAAGCAGATGCATTTGTGAGTACGCCCGCCTGACTGCGTTTAGATACAAGCGCTATGTGAGCGATTGAATCAACCCTTGGGCGTGGCTCTGTGCGGCGCTGTTTGCGCTCAAGAGTGACGCCCAACGCGCACAGCAGAAATATAAAATCTGTCAGCGTCCAGAAACTGACGAAAAGCAGCATGTCGCGGTGTACAGGTTCGTGGATGGCGCGCACGGTGCCTGCCACAAGCGCTGCTATGCTAAGGCCAAGGAGGATATAAAAGGGCTTCGCCAATAAGGAAATAAAATCTTGTTCAAGGATTTCATTTTTTGGCGTCACCGCGAACTTCGTTACTCGGACATTACCCAAAAATCTGAGTTCACTTGCTGCCAGATGCGCCGACTGTATAACTTCATAAAGGTGGCTAATGAATGGCCAGCGAAAGCGGCCGTATAAATGCTGGCCTGCAATCAGTGAGCCAGCGATTGCTGGCAGGCAGTAGGAAAGCACATCGGGTACTGAGGTCTCAGCCAGCGTCACGCCCCAAAGCAGCGCAATGATGGGCATGAACATCAGGCACAAGCGCGATCCGGGGAAACCCCAGAACAGCGCGAAGTTGGTGAACATCAAACGTTGCATTAAAATCAAGCCTTTGAGACGCCAGGGGTTTTTCAGAAGGAAAATCTGCCACATGCCTTGCGCCCATCTTGAGCGCTGTTGTATGAAACCGCTGAAGGTTTCCGGCTGAAGGCCGGAAACCAAAGGCATGTCCAAGTACACCGAGGTGTATCCGCGGCTGAAGGCCTGTAAGGAGGTTTCCGCATCCTCGGTGACGGTGTCAGTGGAGAATCCGCCTATTGCATCCAGTGCCGAGCGGCGCAGCATTGCTGCAGACCCGCAAAAAAATGCAGTTCCCCAGTAATCCAGCCCCGGCATGATCGCGTGATAAAACTTTTCGTTTTCTGAAGGTGATTGCACATTCGCCAGCAGATTGCGCTCAAGAGGATCGGGCGTCACGAAATTGTGTGCGGTTTGCACCAGAAAAAGCTTTTCGTCTTTGAGAAAAAATCCTAGCGTCTTCTCAATAAAATCGGCAGCGGGCACGTGATCGCAATCCAGCACAACGATGAATTTTCCTTCCGTGAGATGCAGCGCATAGTTGAGATTGCCGGCTTTGGCGTGACGGTTTCTCTGGCGAGTGAGGTAATGGGCACCGTACCGAGAGCTAATGTCCTTGATGCGCTGAGCTCTCAACAAGGCTGCTTGGCTGCGTGCGGGATCAGACTGATGCAGTTTTTCATGAGTGCCGCCATCATCCAGGACGTAAACATGTAGTTTTTGAGCGGGATAACGCAGCTGTGTCGCGGCTATGAGCGTTGTCTGGAGTAGTTCAGGATCCTCGTCGTAAGTCGTGATGTAGACATCGATATCAGGTAGCAGAGAGGCGTCGGCAGGCAGCGGCGGAGAGCGCCGTTGTGTGTTTTTCAGCTGAGGTAGTAGACCCAGGGTTCCTACGATGAAGACATAGCATTCGGCGATGAACAAGGTCAGGCCGCATATCGCTGAGGGAAGGCCGGATTCCAACGGCAAGGATTCTGAACCACGCCAGATCAGGTATCGGAGAGAAAGTAAGGTCGTGCAGAGAATCAGCAGTAGTCGAACGATGCTGGCCGATCGCAGATGCTGGCGGTCACACCAGAACAAAGACAGGGCCAGCATGAAGCCCAGCACGCAGACTGAGCTCGCAATCTGTATTTCGCGCGAAGCATGCAGGCTTGCCACCAGAGCCAGTGCCCCGATAAGGCCCACGGCGGCCAGGCCGAATTGCGCACTCGAGGGCGGGCGGTGCAAACGAGGTGCCGTAGCCGGACTTGTGATTATTGACTGATCGCACATATTTTTTATTTTTCAACTATGTTGCTAAATTTGCATAATATGTTTACGCGATTTTATCCCCTTTTGTTATTTAACTGTCAACTTATTTATTAAAGTAATAATACTTCCGGCTTTTGGCGTAGAGAAAATAGCGGCTAAGCCATTGATTTTTCGTGTCCCGGCATCGTGCGGCCGGCCCGGTTTGCCTCATAAAAGGATTGATTCAGTGTTTTATCCAGCGAACGTTTTCACTCTGAATGTTTTATTGTGGAAATAGTTGATCTGACAAAATGCGGTAAGGCGGCCGATGATTGGCGGCTTTGCCATAGAGGACAGCAGCGGGAACCTGATGGGACAGGTTCCGCGTCACTAACAAGGAGTACACATGAAACTATTAATGGTTTGTTTCGTTTGTGCGGTGTTGAGCGGTTGCGGCACCGTAGGTGGAATGATCTCGGGAATGGGGCAGGATTTGCAGAAGGCGGGTGACTGGATGCGCAAGAAATAATTTGGTTTTGGCTCTGCGAGGTTCTCAAATCCGGAAATCTGCATGCGGATGAATTATCCTGCAGTAATACCAGCTATTAATTGCAAGCTTGGCGGGATTATTCTATGCCTCGAAAAAAATTACTGACAGGCTCGGCCACTGACAGTGCCACAAAAATTTCTGGTTTTATTTGATCAGTGCTTCCTTAGATTCTCGGAAAATCTGTGTCCTGAACCTTAACCTGAGAGTTGTTTGGAATTCATCAATGAAAAAATTAACGTTGCTCTGTATTTCTGCCGTATTGCACATACAAGCCTCTGCACAAAATCTTGAGAGCGCAAATGCAGGTGACTGGCCCCTCTATCATCGAACTTCTGAGGCCTGGAGACACAGTCCATTAGATGCAATCAATAAAACGAATGTAAAAAAACTCAAAATTGCATGGACCCATACCCCCATTGATGTATCAAACGGCTTGATGGCGACCCCCATTGTTGTTGACGGAATCGTCTACTACAGCGACTCAAGAAATAACGTTTATGCGCTGGATGGAAAAACGGGAAAGGAATTATGGCGCTATATCGCAAAACTCGATAGTAATCATAAGCGCGGATGGTATGGGCCGGGTTCGCGAGGCGTTACTGCAGGCCGCGGAAAGATTTTTGTCGGAACACTGGATGGTCGATTTATCGCGCTTGATCAAGCCACCGGTAAGGAAGTCTGGTCAAGTCAGTTGATTTCTCAGTCAACTGACTTCTACTCGTTGTTCATTTCGCCTCCTCAATTGGCGGGCAACGTGGTTTTTGGTGGTTCAACAGGCGGTGACCAGCCACGGCAAGGAAAAATCTATGGAGTCAATGCTGATACCGGAAAATTGATTTGGAGTTTCAACACGATTAAAGAGGGGGCTGCCTCGTGGCCAGGCGAAAGTGGAAAGTACGGCGGTGGTGGGGCGTGGATGCCTGGCGTTTATGACCAAAAAACTGACACGATCCTAATCGGAACGTCCAACCCTGCACCAGACTATTTTCCGCAAGAACGACGCGGAGATAACTTGTACACAAGTTCAATATTGGCACTTGACCCAAACACAGGCAATCTGAAATGGCATCGTCAAGAAATTCCTAATGATGCTTGGGATTTCGATGCTTCAAACGAGATAGTATCGTTTCGACATGACGAAAGAGATGTCGTGATGCATCTCAATAAAGGCGGTTTTTCGTTTGTAATTGATAAACTGAATGGCGAGTTGCTCAATGTATGGCGCTTGAATGATCATATAAATTGGGTAAAAAATATCGACCCGAAATCCGGTGCGCTTATTGGGAGGATGGACCCTGAGGCCGGCAAAAAAGCTGTTTTTTGTCCTGGAGTCCATGGCGGACGAACATGGGCCCACGGTGCTTACAATCCAGCGATCAAGCTGTGGTACACCACGACAGTTGAGATCTGTTCGGAAGTCGTTGCTGCAAAAATCGACGCCCAAAAAATCCCTGCGAATGGATTGCATTTTGGCGTGTCCGCTGCCAAAAATGTTGTAACTCCCGATGGCTCCGCTTATGGAAAACTAGTTGCCGTCGATCCGATCTCAGGCAAGCAGCGGTGGTCTGTGAAATTCGCAACGCCCAGTCTGTCCAGTGTTTTATCTACGGCGGGCGGCCTGATATTTAACGGGGATGCTAAAGGCGTTTTCACCGCGTATGACGCCGAATCTGGTGACGTGATGTGGAAGCATAATACTGAGTACGGTATGCGAGGGAGTCCGATCAGTTATCAAGCAGACGGTCAACAATTTATTCTGACGCCAGTTGGGATGGGTTACACACAAAATATGCAAACCGTTGATTTCATGACAAATCTATTCCCCGATTTGAAGCGTGGAAAAAAAGGAGGGCAATTGATAGCCTTCAGACTCGGAGAATGAGCGTGCCAGGTAATTCAGGCTCGGTACAAGTTTAGGCAAGTGCTCTCCGCCTGAATGGCAGTCGGTGTAAAACTCGACTCGCTTGAGATATAAAAAAAGCACGTAGATTTCTCTACGTGCTTGCGCAGCTATGATATTTTTAAAAAATATTAAGGCAATCGGTTGGCGTCGATTTAGACTGTACGTTCTCTCGTTATCAATTCCGTGAGTAATCGATCTATTAATGCTGACCTCTGATCGATCCAGGAGTTACGCCAAACTTTTTCTTAAAAGCTGTAATGAAATGATTCACATGTGAGTAGCCAATTTTATGTGCGAGGATTTTCATTGGGATATCAGTTTCGCGTAAGGCTTGAAAGGCTTGATCCAATCGCTGATTCCACATAAACGAAAAGATGGATTGACCATATTTTTTAATGAAGGCTTGATTTAGCTTTCCGGGGCTAACGTTATACTTTTTTGAAAGTTCGGCTAGATTGGGTGTATCTGTCGTAATTTGTAAAAGTTCTGATCGTAAGGCGGTGACGTTAAAGTCATCTTTTTCTAAACTCTTTAAAAATTTTTTTGAAGACGAAATATAGATATTGATTTCGAGAAGATACTGGAGGATGACAGACTGCGCAAATAGAGAGCGCATATTTCCCTCGAGATGATCGGGGGTGCAATTTGCAATTTTATTTGAAATGGCTTGGGGTATTTTTACTTCATTGAAATTTGAGGCTTCAGTCAGGTCTAAATTTTTGTAGAGATTTTCGGCGGCTTCTGGTCCCAGTAAATTGAATAATTCAGTTTCAGAAATAAAAAGGGCGGATAAGAAAATATCTTCTTCAGTAAATAGAGTTTGTTCGACGTCAAGAAATTCAAATCGGCCCAACATATCAACGTTGGGTGTTCTTTTGCGACGAGCTTTTGTATTGTTATCAAAAAAAGCTACGCGCCCACAGTGCATCATGTGTGAAACAAAGGTGGGAGATGAAAACTCTACTCGATACTTACCTAAAGTAAATTCAGAGGGTCGATCTTCATTTTTGAACTGATGGATCGATTTAATCAGGGTGATGTCGTCATAAATCTCGAGATGCTCTGTATAGCCAGTCGCTAGTTCGGCAGGATAGGGAAATTGAAATTTTCTTATGGAGCCAATAATTTCAGAAGTGTGTATCTCCTGTTCAAATAGCCATTCAATTTTGTGCCCTAAAATTGCCATTTTGCCACATTTATAATTGAAGAATTTCGTAGTTATATTTAAACATTTCGTAGAAAAATATGCATCCTCAATTGTGTCGTAGTGAGATGTCGATTTTTCGGTGCAATTAGTGAATTACTTTAACTCAATTAAATCATAAGATTGATTTTTATTTCAATCTAAGAGATGAATTGGGGGCTAATTATGCTTGCCGAGAACCAGCTATCCACGATAGGGCTCGAACTCAAAAAACATAGGGAGCAGCTAAACTATTCCATTCTAGATATTTCTAGACAAATGGGAGTGTCTCCGAAATACATTGTCGCAATCGAAGCCGGCAATCTGGGTTTCTTCGCTGGTGCCAAATCAGAAATTGAACGACTGATCAAGCTTTACAGGCGTAAACTTCACATGAAAGCAGATTTCCTTGATTCGGCACTCGCTGCCCTTGATGAAAAAAACGACAAACCAGATTCGGAATCGGGCTTGCCTTCATTTTTGGTGAAAACGATCTCTGCAGGGTCGAGGGCCTCAACAAAATTAAAAATGCCAGTTACAGCCAAGCTGAGTACTGTTATCAGTAACAATGCTTCAAGCAAGGGAGGAAAGAGTACTCCTAATGTACTGGAGCTCAACTAGGACTTTTTAGCGATTGAGAAAAAGGTCCGTTTACATATCAAGTTTTCTTAAGTACAGCTAATTGAGATAACAGAAGTCATTTAGAAGAGATGGCTTACATTAAACAACTGATATGAATAACCGGCATAAAAAATTGAAATGATTATTCGATTCAAGTATTTGCAAAGTTCAGATGACGCTCTTCAAATAACTTCAATGCTCAAGGTGGCTGGCCGCAATACAAGCGATGGTCTTCGAATGACCGCAATGCTCAAGGTAACTGACCGTAATATCACTGTAGATAATGTTCTTGATTATTTGGCTGAGCGATATCCTGAGCGAAAAAATATTGAAATCGCCGAGATCATTTCAAATTAGCAATCATCGCCAATGAGTTTCACCTGGCCCAGTCGTCCGGTAGTCCTTTATATTTAGATGACGCCACCAGGGACCTTGTACGGACACGATTTGAAGTCACGCTGATTTGGCATGGCGCCAGACAACGCCATGTTTTAACTTTCATGACTACTGTAGGGCCTTATCCAGAGCGTTGCCTTGGTAATCCCCCCATTTTTAACGGACGCCTGAAGTAGCGTTAAGCGGCCATGGCCAGCCGCTGATTGGGGGTGATACCGCCCAAGGCCATGTTCGGGCGTTCGTGATTGTAGTGCCACATCCAACGGGTCGCCTGATCCTGCACATCATCGATCGTGTCAAACAGCTCCTGCGCCAGCCAGTCGTAACGAACCGTTCGATTAAAGCGTTCAATGTAGGCATTCTGCTGCGGCTGTCCTGGCTGAATGTATTCGATTCGGATCCCGTGCTTACTGGCCCAGGTTTGCACAGCACCGCTGACATTCTCGGGTCCGTTGTCGCACCGTATCACCTTCGGTTTCCCGCGCCAGCTGATGATCTGTTCCAGCGCCCGAATCAATCGCTCTGCCGGCAATGAGAAATCCGCTTCGATACCCAGTGCTTCCCGATTGAAATCATCGATGATGTTCAGCAGCCGGAATGCCCGTCGATCGGTCAACTGATCATGCATAAAGTCCAATGACCAGACTTCGTTGATTCCCTCGGGGACGCTCAAGGCCTGAGGCGCCTCTCTGCAAAGCCGCTTTTTCGGCTTGATCCGCAAGTTCAGCTCTAATTCCTTGTAGATCCGATAAACCCGCTTGTGATTCCATCGATAGCCCTTCACGTTGCGTAGATACAGATAGCAAAGACCAAAGCCCCAATTCCGACGATTTTCTGTCAGCCGAATCAACCAGTCGGCAATCAACTCATTCTCCGCACGGCGCTTGGGTTGATATCGGTAGCAGGTTTCGCTGACCTGAAACGCTTCGCACGCCAGCTTGATCGATACGCCTCGCTCTTGGACTACCTGCCTGGCCATCTCGCAGCGCTGAGATGGCCTCAGAACTTTTTTGCTAACGCCTCCTGAACGATCTCAGCCTTCAGACGTTCATCAACGACCATCTTCCGAAGCCGCCGATTCTCTTCTTCCAACTCCTTCATCCGCGACATCATCGAGGCATCCATTCCGCCAAATTTGGCGCGCCAGCGGTAGAACAAAGCGCTGCTGATACCCAGTTCCCGGCACAGATCCGGCACTTTGATTCCGGCCTCAGCCCGCTTCAGGGCATCCATGATCTGGCTATCCGTAAATCTCGACTTCTTCATGTAGAACTCCTCCTATTGAGAAAATTCTACTTCAGACCTCCGCTAACCTGAGGGAGGATTACCTTTCGAGCCGCGTCTTCAGTTCACGGAATTTTTTTTCAGATCGCCGTAGGCAGCGACTTTGGATGCGGGCAGTTTCTTTTCATGCTTGCT
>JACCDJ011761585.1_pt1 | contig 10201 bp, 9 predicted proteins | sample 7444481 | NCBI WGS metagenome assembly JACCDJ01 (sample SAMN15323435, study PRJNA562643) | freshwater metagenome | isolation source: river surface water | place: USA:Blue River Watershed | collected 2017-08-15 | reverse complement strand
GTAAGTCATAAGATGTTTGCTAATGCGGTGGATGAAAGATTAGACGAGAATTAATTAAAAAGGGCAAGCGGACTTAAATTCTACCAAGGGGGCAGCTTTCGAAAGTTCGAAGGAAAGGATTGAGAAGTCACAAGTAGAATTAAGCCAGTTGGATAATGAAATCAAAACCCTGCTTGACTCGAATGAAGTAAAAGATGAAGAGCTCATAGAGCTTTATACCGAGAAGGAAGGAATTGAAATTGGGGTTACGGAAGCTGAAAAAAGCTATTATGGAGGAAGAGGGGAAATTGATGAACTTGATACTCGGATTCGAAGTTTGCAAAAAGCCAAAGAAGGATATGACGAATTGGTCATTGCCCTACAAAATCAAGTCAATGAGTATCGTCTAAAAATGACCGGGATGAAGGAACGACTCAGTGTTGAATTTGACATTGACTTGGAGACCTTGATGGCAGAAAACCCTTTGGTAGATGCGGAATTTGAAGATTTCAAGGAAAGTGATTTAAAAGAACTTGTACAGAAGCAAAAAGAAAGACTGGATCGAATTGGCCCAATTAATCCCATGGCCATGGAGGCATACGATGAAATTAAAATTCGCTACGATTTTATCTCCAATCAAAAAGAGGATTTAATAAAAGCTAAGGAATCCCTCTTAGCCACCATATCAGAGATTGACTTAGTCGCAAAAGAAACCTTTTTGGATGCTTTTGGAAAGATTAAAGAAAACTTTGTTCGCGTGTTTCGCTCCCTCTTTACAGAACAGGACGATTGCGACCTTACCTTGGTAGATCCAGAAAATCCACTGGAATCTGCCATCGAAATTATGGCTAAGCCTAAGGGAAAGCGCCCATTAACAATTAATCAACTTAGTGGAGGCGAAAAAACCTTAACTGCTACCTCTCTCCTCTTCTCGATTTACCTCCTGAAACCTGCTCCATTCTGTATTTTTGATGAAGTGGATGCTCCTTTGGATGATGCCAACATTGACAAATTCAACCAGATTATTCAAAAATTCAGCGCGGAAAGTCAGTTTATAATTGTCACCCACAACAAGCGGACGATGGCGAGCACGGATATTATTTACGGCATTACAATGATTGAAGCGGGGGTATCTAGAGTAGTTCCAGTAGACCTCAGAGAATTGGATTAACTTCCATAGCATTCAATTGAGTGGTGTGCCTGATCAAACCCTTTAATTCAAACAAAAATGAAGCTACTTTCCAATCTTATCTTTAGAGAAACAGTTACCCTCCTGTTTATTTTTTTGATAAGCTTTTCTCTAAAAGCACAAGCACCTATTCCTCCCCTTCCCATGGAATTGATGTTTGGCCACGAACGAATGGATTATCAACTGGTGATGAAACGGAATTTCACTCCAACTAGCAAGTTTAGTGTCTTGGCAATAGCTGTGTTTTCTGAAAATTATGGCAAAGGAAAGAAACTTGGCGATTCGGTTGTGATCCCATTTCAAATAAACTATGCTTTGGGTAAATCCGGTTTCTCACTTGCAGCCGGCGGTGAAGCAAATTCAGTTGCTGGTTTTGGAACAACTGTTGGGCTCACCCATAGCAAGGCAACCAAGGAAATTCTAGCTATAAGTGTACTTTCTTACCAATTGAGCAGTGCACAGAATGTTAAGTTTTTTGGACTTTACGAGTACAAGCCTGCCCTTAACGAGAAATGGTCCCTTTACAGTCGTCTGCAACTCACCTACAATCAAGGCATGGCAGAAGGATTTCACAACAGAAGCTTTCTTTACTTGCGTGCGGGTTTTAAAAAAGGTCCGGTGGGCTTTGGGCTAGGTGCCAACTTTGATGCCTATGGACCAAACAAAGTGGCTAGAGAGAATTACGGGGTATTCACACGCTGGGAGTTTTAATCTGTTAGACTTAACTAGATGCATTTTCCCCCTCCAATACTGAACAATGCACCTCGATTTTGTTCGCTTATGGACAGTCACTTATTTCTAAAAAGGCGTATATTTAAATTAGGGACACATTTTTAGTTTGGTCTATTTTTTGGCATAACCTGTTCAACCTTAGCACGACCCCTATGAAAAATTTCCTCTACTTACTTGTACTTCCTTTCTTGCTCTTGTTCGCTTCCTGTTCCAAAGGCATTTCTTATAACTCAGAGGAGGACATCAGCGAAATTAAGCCTCTTAATGGAGTGACTCGATTACAACTGGATGGGGTCTTTACACTAATTCTCAAGCAATCCGATAAAGAGTCCATTCAAGTTGAAGGTTCATCAGAGCTGATAGACAAACTAGTCATTGACCAACAAGGCGACTTGCTGGTACTTGAAATGGAAAAGATGGGGGGATTTAACTTCAATAAAGGAGATTTTAAAATCACACTGTCCCTTAAGGATCTAAAAGAATTAGACTACGAAGGTGTAGGGAATGTCAAAACAAATGGATTATTCAAAGTAGATAACCTGAAGTTATTGGGCAATGGAGTTGGAAATCTAGAATTGGAATTGGAAGCCAAAGAAATCGATGCAGATTTTGATATGGTCGGAAACATTACACTTCATGGTAACGCCTATCGGGCCACTTTCGAAAACAATGGAGTTGGAAAATTGGATGCTTCTCAACTAATTGTGGAGAACATGGAGGTAAAAAGTTCGGGTATTGGCAAAGTGGATGTCCACTGTAAAGGAGACCTATCCTTAGTCGTGGATGGCATCGGAAAGGTAAGCTATTCCGGAAATCCTCGAATCATTAAAAAAGAAGTAAGCGGAATCGGAAAAGTGGAAGAAAACTAAAATAAGTGGAAATACCACTGGCCTATTCCAAGTCTTCCCTCCTCTTTTATTTTGATTTTTCCGATAATAGCATGATTTTAGGGCAATGGCTTCATCCGATGCGCTAGATTCAGTTCAACTCAATTTTTCTCCAGACAACCTGCTTGGGCTCAATATTGCACTCGCGATTATTATGTATGGAGTAGCATTGGAGTTAAAATGGGCAGATTTTAAATACCTGGCAAAAAACCCGAAAGGCTTTTTCATAGGAATCTTTTCCCAGTTTTTTGTTTTGCCTTTCCTTACCTGGGTGTTAATCATGCTGCTCGATCCACCTTCAAGCATAGCACTTGGTATGTTTTTGGTTGCCGCCTGTCCAGGTGGAAATGTATCCAATTTTTTGACTAGCCATGCCAAAGGGAATGTCGCGCTTTCAGTAAGTTTAACCGCTACATCTAGCGTTGCCGCTATTTTTCTGACCCCATTTAACTTTTCATTTTGGGCAGGCAACTATGCCCCTACAGCTCAACTCCTTAAAGAAGTTCGGCTGGACAGCCTTAACGTCTTCTTGACCATAGTTTTACTATTGGGTATTCCATTACTGCTTGGGATTTTAACTACTTCCAAATTTCCAAACCTTGCCGAAAAATTGGCTAAAGCGATTAAACCACTTAGTCTAATTATTTTTGGTGCCTTGGTTTTGCTTGCGCTGCTTGGCAATTACAAACTCTTTGTCGCCTACATAGGCGCCATTTTCCTGTGGGTATTGGGACATAATTTTGTGGCTTTAGCAAGTGGCTTTTTTACGGCCAAACTAGCAAGATTACCAAGCCAGGACGTGAAAACCATTGCCATAGAAACGGGAATTCAAAATTCCGGACTTGGGCTTGTTCTGATTTTTAGTTTCTTCTCGGGTCTTGGAGGAATGGCTTTAATTACAGCTTGGTGGGGAATTTGGCATTTGATTTCAGGGATCATCTTAGCTAGTATCTGGAAAAACACACCATGAAAAGAGGGATTTATTTCATACTTCGCTTTTTTTTAAAATTAGCTTTGCACGGCTATTACAAAAAAATCACAATCGAAGGAATTGCAAATCTCCCTAAAAATCAACCGCTGATCCTAGTTGCAAACCATCAAAATGCACTTATTGACCCTCTTCTTGTTGCGACTCACCTTCCTATTCGCCCCTATTTTTTGACCCGAGCTGCTGTATTTAAAAACCCAATTGCGGCTTACCTTTTGAACCTAATTCAAATGCTTCCCGTGTATCGGATACGGGATGGTTTTTCAAAAATCACTCAAAATCAAGGTACTTTCCAAAAAACAAACCAAATCTTAAAGCAAAATGGTTCGGTGTTGATTTTTGCTGAGGGAAACCATAGTTTGGTACGAAATATCCGTCCTCTAAGCAAGGGATTTACTCGGATGGCTTATGGGGCATTGGCACAGTTTCCAGAAATTACTCCAGCCATCGTCCCAATTGGAATTGAATACAGCGCCCATAAAAAGTCAGGAAGCAAGGCGAAAATTAGCATTGGAAAATCGATTCTTGTTGACCCAAACCCCACACAAGCAGGAAAGCTAACCAAGCAAGTAGAAAATGCATTAAAGTCCTTGGTGGTAGACCTCCCAGATGAGGACTACCCAAAGACCTTAGAAATACTTCTATCAAACCAAGTGGATGTCTGCAGCAAACAAGAGGTGAATCGGTTTTTAGTCGATCACCAAGTAGTTCATCCTGTCAAACCAGTAGGTTACCTCAGCAATAAACTGATGAAGATTTTTCATTTCCCCTTGTATTGGATTTGGCTAGTTGGGATCGCTCCAAGGATAGAAGATGAAGTGTTTACCAGTACTTTTAAGTTTTTAATTGGATTTGTATTGGCTCCCTTGTACTACTGCTTGATTCTATTCTTATGTTTTAAATCCGAATACAGCACCTGGGCCATTTCCTTTTTATTGATGGCTTGGATTAGTGTCTATTGGAATCAAAATTCTCAGGAATAGTCGATACTAATCGAAAATTTTTTGGGAGGACTTTTTTACCTTTGAACCCTGAATTAACCCAAATACAACCCATGACTGAAGACTTTCTCCCCATCAATGGTACCGATTATGTGGAACTTTATGTTGGCAATGCCAAGCAAAGTGCACTCTTTTACCAATACGCATTTGGATTTGAATTAATTGCCTACGCTGGTCCTGAGACTGGTGTGAAGGACCGGGCTTCCTATGTACTTAAGCAGGAAAAAATTCGACTAGTACTGACCTCTCCTCTTTCAGCTGATCATCCAATCAACGATCATATTCGGAAACATGGTGACGGAGTAAAAGTTTTGGCACTTTGGGTGGATGACGCAGAAAAATCATGGAAGGCAACAACTAGCCGAGGGGCTATTTCTGTTGAAGCACCAAAAACACTCCAGGATAAACATGGTGAAGTAAAAGTAGCGAGTATCCAAACCTATGGTGATACAATTCACACCTTCGTGGAGCGAAAAAACTACCAAGGGGCTTTTTTGCCAGGTTACCAACCTCGAAAAAGTAGCTATTCTTCAGTACCAATCGGCTTAAAGTACATCGACCACTGTGTAGGAAATGTGACGCTCGGTGACATGAACCGATGGGTCAACTTTTACGAGGAAGTCATGGGATTCAAGTTGTTGTTGACCTTTGATGACAAGGATATTTCCACGGAGTATTCTGCTCTTATGTCCAAGGTAGTGTCCAATGGCAATGGATATATCAAATTTCCAATCAATGAACCTGCTGAAGGCAAGAAAAAATCCCAGATTGAAGAATACCTCGATTTTTATGGTGGACCTGGAGTGCAGCACATCGCCATCGCTACCTACGATATCATCCATACCGTTGGAGAGTTGCGGAAAAGAGGGGTTGAGTTTCTGGAGGTTCCTAGCTCCTACTACGATGACTTACTGGATCGAGTGGGCAAAATTGATGAAGATCTAGCACCTTTAAAAGCGCTAAATATCTTAGTAGATCGTGATGAGGAAGGTTATTTACTCCAAATTTTCACCAAACCAGTTCAGGATCGTCCAACCTTATTCTTTGAAATCATTCAGCGAAAAGGAGCAACTTCTTTTGGAAAAGGAAATTTCAAAGCCCTGTTTGAAGCAATAGAGCGAGAACAGCAATTGAGAGGAAACTTATAATTTCTAGTTTGGAAATAGTGGCCTTTGCCATACTATGGCCTTCTGTTCCATTTTTCCTAACTTGTCATACTTAACTTAATTTTTCAATCCCATGAGTAGCATTGATTCTTCCATATTAAAAAAGGCAGAAAGCTGGTTAGCAAGCTCAATCGATGAGGCAAGCAAGGCAAGCATTCGACAATTGATCGCTAGCAATCCAACCGAGTTGGTGGATTCATTCTATCAAGAATTAGAGTTTGGTACTGGAGGATTGCGTGGTTTGATGGGTGTAGGAACCAACCGGATGAATGTTTACACCGTAGCTATGGCTACACAAGGCTTGGCCAATTATTTGATTGCCTGTTTTCCAAATGAAAAAATAAAAGTAGCCATCACCCACGATAGTAGAATCAACAATACCTTATTTGCCAAAACAACTGCAGATGTATTTACTGCAAATGGAATTGAGGTCATGTACTTTAGGGAAATGCGTCCTACTCCAATGCTTTCCTTTGCCGTAAGACATTTTGGATGCAAATCTGGTGTCATGATTACCGCTTCACATAATCCCAAGGAATACAATGGTTACAAGGCCTATTGGGAAGATGGAGCACAAGTAGTAGCTCCCCATGATAACAACATCATCAAGGAAGTTCAAAAGATTACCTCTTTCGAGCAAGTAAATTGGAATAAGCAAGACGAGCTAATCCATTACATTGAAGAAGATTTTGATGCGATATACCTTGAACGTGTTAAAGAGCTGAGCTTATCCAAGGAGGCTATTCAGACACAAAAATCAATGCCTATTGTGTTTTCTCCTATACATGGAGCCTCTGGCAAAATGGTTCCTGCAGCGCTTAAAGCCTTTGGCTTTGAAAATATCCAGGTGGTCAAGGAGCAAGCGGAACCAGATGGGAACTTTCCAACGGTGATCTACCCCAATCCAGAAGAAGCTGAGGCATTAACCCTTGCGGTAGCTTTAGGAAAAAAAGAAGGTGCAGCGCTGGTGTTGGCATGCGACCCAGATGGTGATCGCTATGCAGCTGTAGTACCGAATGAATTTGGCGAATATGAATTGCTCAATGGCAATCAAACAGGAACGCTCCTCGTGTATTACTTGCTCTCTCGCCGTAAAGAGCTAGGCCTTGCCAAATCGACTGATTTCATGGTTAATACCATCGTGACCACCGAGTTAATCAATAAGATCGCGGAAGGCTTCGGAGTACCCTGCTACAATGTCCTTACAGGGTTTAAGAATATCGCTTCCATAATCCTTCAAAAAGAAGGGAAAGAATCGTTTATTGCTGGCGGTGAGGAATCGTTTGGCTTCCTGGTGGGTGACTTTGTTCGTGATAAAGATGGTGTCAGCGCTTGTGCCCTTGTAGCAGAAGCTGTGGCTTATTACAAAACGAAAGGGAAAACCGTATTTGATGTGCTTGCAGAAGTATACCAGCGTTTTGGTTTTTACAAAGAAGCACTCATTTCGGTGACTAAGAAAGGAAAAGATGGGGCAGAACAAATCCAACAACTGATGCAACAGTACCGTACAAATCCGCCGCAAGAGATGAATGGCTCAGCGGTAGAGATGATTTACGATGTGAAGAATGCGCGCATTAGCTATCCGAAAACTCAAAAAGTTGATGTTTTAAATCTGGACAAGTCCAATGTCATGCAATTTTTTCTAGCCGATGGAAGTAAAATTTCTGCAAGACCTTCTGGTACTGAACCCAAGATAAAATACTATTTTTCAGTAAACACAAGTATCTCTAATTCAAAGGATTATCGTAATATTGAAAAAGTATTACTTGATAAATTGGAAGCACTAAAAAAATACTTTAGTTAAAAATGAAATAGGTCTCGAGAAAACGGGACCTGTATTAGGTTTCTATAGAATTTCAATTTTTCTAGTTATACATTTTTTCACCACAAATCTAATTAAAAGCTTTGGGTTTCAATTTAGTGAGCAGTGTACCGTTGACCGCCTGTGGCCCGTGGTTCATGGGCTGTAAACGATTATCCGCAGTTTTAAATTGGCTATTTAAGTTGCCTGTAAGACTGTGGTTACTTATTTAATTTTTTTACTCCTCTCCAATATGAAGTAAGGCATCACCAACATTGACTACTGGATTATTATTGACTCCGATCAAGTGTCCAGTACTCGAAGCAAGCACAGTGACTACCACCTGCCCATAGGGATCAGAAATGGTGGCTAGCTGTTCTCCTTTGCGTACAAAATCACCCAACCTAACGATGCAGGAGAAAATGCCAGATGCTTTGGCCCGAATCCAGGTGCTTTCCTTCAAAACAAGGGTGGTTTGTGGGATTTGAGGGGCATGAATCATCTCTAAATGATGTAGAAGTCGTTTGGTCCCCGAAATCCCTTCGGCAATTGCATAGGGATCTAAGCGCATCGATTCACCTCCTTCATACACCAACAAGTGTTTTTTACCTTTGTAGGCCGTCTTTCGAAAGGATTTATCAATATGCTTCGAATGCACGACATAATGTGTTCCAAAGGCCTTGGCTAATTCTACCCCTACTTTATCCTTGAAGTCGACCCGAATTTGGGGATGATTTGAAATCATTCTACCTCCGGTATGGAAATCAATCCCAAAATCAATCCATGGCAGAATTTCCTCACTAAGGATATGGGCAATACGAGAAGCAAGAGAGCCTTTTTTACTTCCTGGAAAACTACGATTCAAGTCGCGCCCATCAGGAAAAGTTCGGCTATTGGATAAAAAACCATAAATATTTACCAAAGGGATGACAATCACAGCACCACGAATCAATTCTAACTCTTGATCAAAGGCTTCCAAAAGTTTCTTAGCGGTAGCAATCCCGTTTATTTCATCCCCATGTACCCCACCACTGATCAGCACTACTGGTCCCTCAACTAAGGAAGAGCGGATAAAAATAGGTAAATCTATTAAGGTATGGGTGGGAAGTTTAGCGATAGGAATTTCAATATTAGCCTTATCCCCAGGTCTAACTTTTACTCCATGAATGATTAATTCTTTCATAATTGAATGTATCCATCTGCAAATCCATTTCACAATGGCATAAAATCTTCTTTAATTCGCAGGACAAGTCTTGGCCTATGAAGATACAAGAAAACATTTCTTTGAAACCCTTTACCACCTTTGGAATTGACAAAAAGGCAAAATTTTTCACAAGGGCTAGTACTTTGGCCGAGTTAAAATCAGCGTTAAATACTGCAAAGGAAAAAGAATCCCCTGTTTTAATTCTGGGAGGAGGGAGCAATATTTTACTGACTCAAGATGTTGAGGCACTAGTTATTAAATTAGAAATCAAAGGAATAGAGGTAATTAAAGAAGATGCCGAGCACATTTGGGTTGAGGCAGGTGCAGGTGAGGTTTGGCATGATCTCGTACTCCATTCCATCGCTCAAAACTGGGCGGGTTTAGAAAACCTTTCCTTGATTCCTGGCACCGTAGGTGCATCACCCATGCAAAACATTGGGGCTTATGGAGTAGAAATAAAAGATGTATTTCACAACCTTCAAGCCATGCATCGGGAAACCTTTGAAATCCATTCGTTTGATTCAGAAGCTTGTCAATTTGGATACAGAGAAAGCGTATTCAAGCAAACCCTAAAAAATCAATATGTGATTACATCAGTCACTTTTCGCTTGTCCAAAACTCCTACTTTCCGTTTGGATTATGGGGCAATTCAAGAAGTGCTTCAAGCCAATGGAGTGCAACACCCCACACTTCGTGAAGTGAGCAATGCAGTAATCCGAATCCGCCAATCCAAACTTCCAGATCCCAAAGAAATTGGAAATGCGGGTTCATTTTTCAAAAACCCTACCATCTCAAGTGTTCATTTTGAGCAATTGAAAGCACAATACCCTACCCTTCCAGGTTATCCCAGTTTGGAAGGCGTAAAAGTAGCAGCGGGCTGGCTGATCGAACAAGCAGGATGGAAAGGCAAACGAATTGGTGAAGTCGGAGTACACGCCAAACAAGCCTTGGTGCTGGTCAACTATGGAAATGGAAGTGGGGAAGAAATTAAAAGCCTAGCGCAACAGATTCAGGCCTCTGTACTTGAAAAATTTGGGATTCAATTGCATCCCGAAGTCAACTTTATTTAAATCAAGGTATCACTAACTTCCAGTGACTTGCTGTAACGCTGCACATTTACTCCAAATTTGACCAAGAAGTCAACGCCCTCATCCGATCCGATTCCCTTGTATTCGGCATAGGAAAAAAGGTAAACCACTTTGGAAATTCCCATGGAAAAAATGATCCGAGCGCAAGCCAAACAAGGCGCCAAGG
>JACCDJ010258168.1_pt1 | contig 10201 bp, 9 predicted proteins | sample 7444481 | NCBI WGS metagenome assembly JACCDJ01 (sample SAMN15323435, study PRJNA562643) | freshwater metagenome | isolation source: river surface water | place: USA:Blue River Watershed | collected 2017-08-15 | reverse complement strand
GCGATCGGCCGAACAAACCAGTGGCATGGTGCCCTTTGGCTCGGAGCGATATTTAGAGCGCAATGGCCAGCCTGTGATTGTCAAGAAGCAAGTGATTTTGACAGGCGATAACTTGACGGATGCTCAGCCAGGATTTGACAGCCAAACACAAGAGCCCGTGGTGAACTTGTCATTAGACGGCAAAGGCGCGCGCATTTTCAAAGACGTCACGCGTGAAAACGTGGGCAAGCGCATGGCCATTTTGCTGTTTGAAAAAGGCAAAGGCGAAGTGGTCACAGCGCCTGTCATTCGAACTGAGATTGGTGGCGGCCGTGTGCAAATTTCTGGCCGCATGACCACCGCCGAGGCCAATGACACGGCTTTGTTGTTGCGTGCAGGCTCTTTGGCTGCGCCTATGGAAATCATCGAAGAGCGCACCATTGGCCCTAGCTTGGGTGCAGAAAACATTGCCAAGGGTTTTAACAGCGTCACTTGGGGTTTCTTGGTCATCGTTGCCTTCATGTGCATTTATTACATGGTGTTTGGGCTTTTCTCTAGCATCGCATTGGGTGTCAATTTGTTGCTGTTGGTGGCAGCACTCTCAATGTTGCAAGCCACACTCACCTTGCCAGGCATGGCCGCGATGGCCTTGGCTTTGGGCATGGCGATTGACTCGAACGTACTGATTAACGAACGTGTGCGTGAAGAGTTGCGTTTAGGCGCTTCGCCGCAAGCCGCTATTCATGCGGGTTACGACCGTGCTTGGGCCACCATTCTTGACTCCAACATTACCACCCTCATTGCGGGTGTGGCCTTGTTGGCCTTTGGTTCTGGCCCCGTGCGCGGCTTTGCCGTGGTGCATTGCTTGGGCATTTTGACCAGCATGTTCTCCGCCGTATTTTTCTCTCGCGGTTTGGTCAACCTTTGGTATGGCCGCCAGAAGAAACTCAAGTCAGTGTCCATTGGCACGGTGTGGCGCCCTGAGGGTGCTGCAGTGCCAGCCACGACTGAAGACAAAGCATAAAGCGGAGCAGCATCATGGAATTTTTCAAAATCCGCAAAGACATTCCTTTCATGAAGCACGCGTTGATCTTCAACGTGATTTCGCTTGTGACTTTCTTATTGGCCGTGTTCTTTTTGTTCAGCCGCGGCTTGCATTTGTCGGTGGAGTTCACGGGTGGCACCGTGATGGAAGTCAGTTACAGCCAACCGGCTGATCTGAACAAAGTTCGCGGCGTTGTATCGGGCTTGGGTTATACCGATGTCCAAGTGCAAAACTTTGGCACAGCGCGCGACGTGATGATTCGATTGCCTGCGCAAAAGGGTGTGAGTTCAGCACAGCAAAGTGACAAACTGATGGAGGCCTTGAAAGCCCAGAACGCTGAAGCCACCTTGCGCCGTACAGAGTTTGTCGGCCCGCAAGTGGGTGAGGAGTTGGCAACAGACGGCCTCAAGGCTTTGGCCTTTGTGGTGATCGGCATCATGCTTTATTTGGCGGTACGCTTTGAGTGGAAATTCTCAGTGGCGGCCATCATTGCCAACTTGCACGATGTGATCATCATCTTGGGCTTTTTTGCCTTCTTCCAGTGGGAGTTTTCATTGGCTGTGTTGGCGGCTGTGTTGGCGGTGTTGGGTTATTCGGTGAACGAATCGGTGGTGATCTTTGACCGAATTCGCGAAAACTTCCGTCGGTATCGCAAGATGAACACAGTGGAAATTATCGACAACGCCATCACGTCCACCATCAGCCGAACCATCATCACGCACGGCTCCACCCAAATCATGGTGCTGTCGATGTTGCTGTTTGGTGGCGAAACGCTGCACTACTTTGCCATGGCCCTGACCATTGGCATTTTGTTTGGCATTTATTCGTCGGTGTTTGTGGCCGCGGCCATTGCCATGTGGTTGGGCATTCAGCGCGAAGACCTGATCAAAGCAGCCCCTAAAAAAGACGAAGACCCAGACGATCCCAACTCTGGTGCCGTGGTTTAAACGGCAGCGGCAGGCAAGCAAGCATGTGTTTAACGTGTGCCTTGCCTGCTAAGTTGTTGGTACATGCCGCCAGGCAATCGGCCTAGTTTGCCGGCCATTTCCATTTGAAACAGTTCTGCTTGCAAGTGCGAAGTGCTTAAACCACTTCGCCGTTGTAACTCGTCCAGTCCAATGGGCTCGTGTCCTAAGTGTTGGGCAATGCCATTGACGTGTCCTTGCGTTGGCTTGCTACTTTGTGGGTGGACGTTTTGGTTTTCAAGGGCGAATGAGCGCACTGGCAAATTTTTCATCTCTTCTAAGATGTCTTGTGCACAGTCGACCAACTTGGCGCCTTGCTTGATGAGGTCGTGACACCCTTTGGCCACCGTGGTGTGAATAGAGCCAGGAATGGCGAACACCTCTTTGCCCATGTCCACGGCTTGCTTGGCTGTGATGAGCGAGCCCGAGCGCGTAGCGGCCTCTACCACCAAACAGCCTTGCGACAAGCCGGCAATGAGCCGATTGCGTTTGGGAAAGTTGGCTGTGATGGGTGGTGTGTTGAGCGGGTACTCGCTGAGCAACAAGCCGTGTTTCGCAATGTGTTGGGCCAGTGCATGGTTTTGATGGGGATAGACGCGGTCGAGGCCAGTGCCCACCACCGCCACTGTGTGTAGGGGGTTGGCTGAGGAGCCCCCTTTCAAAGCGCCAAGATGGGCGGCAGTGTCGACACCCAAGGCCATGCCCGACACCACCGTTAGGCCGGCCTGTGACAAAGCAAAGGCAAATTCAGTGGCGTTCAAAACACCTTGAGGCGTGGGGTTGCGACTGCCCACAATGGCCAAGGCAGGTGGTGCCTGCAAGGGCGGTGGGCTGAGTTGATGCAGGTGTTGCGTTTGACCCAAGGCATACAAAAGGCAAGGCGGGTCGGGCGTGAGCAAAAGCGAGCTTGGATAGTCTGCGTCTGCCAGAGTGATCAGTCTCTTGCCGATGCCAAGTGACGGTTTGTGAGCCATTGCAGGTGTTTGCAACCATGCCCAGGTGGTTTCTAAGACCTCCGCCAATTCGGGGGGAGGCGTTAACAGGTGCTGGCACATGGCGGGGCTGACAAGCGCTCTCAATTCGCTGGCGCTGCATTGAAAAATTCGCTCGGGCAAGCCAAAAGCCTGCAGCAGTGCACGGGCGGTGATGTTGCCAACACCGGGTGTAAGGCTGAGGCGAAGCCAAGATTGCAAACTTTCACGCGTAGAAACCATGCTTTTTCCTCTGAAACGAGTGCCAATGAAGAAATCATTGTGAGAATCAACGGCCAACTTGGGCAAGGCTTCTTCAAATTAGCGAAAATAGAGGAATTGCTGAATCCAAATCACCATGGCTCTTTTAAACATCCTTTGCTATCCTGACCCCCGTTTGCATACGGTGGCCAAACCCGTCACACAATTTGATGACGCCCTGCGCACCTTGGTGGCCGACATGATCGAAACCATGTACGAGGCACAGGGCATTGGCCTTGCCGCAACGCAGATCAATGTGCATCAACGGGTGGTTGTGATAGACACGTCTGAAGAGCGCAATCAACCTCTTGTTCTGATCAATCCTGAAATCACATGGGCCAGTGAAGAGCGTGTCAAGGGAGAAGAAGGTTGTTTGTCGGTACCTGGTATCTACGACGGTGTGGAGCGCTCGGTCGCGGTGAAGTTGAAAGCAGCGGATGAACACGGCAAGGTTCGTGAATTCGACGCTGAAGGTATGTTGGCGGTCTGCATTCAACACGAGCTGGACCATTTGATGGGCAAGGTCTTTGTGGAGTACTTGTCGCTTCTAAAGCGCAACCGCATCAAAACCAAACTGCTGAAAGCCAAGCGCGAAGACGCGTGATCACGCTTTCAAACAAAAAGACCCATCAGAAAGTAGCCACATGCGCGTGATTTTTGCGGGCACCCCTGACTTTGCTCGCAGCGCATTGGCGGCCTTGCATGCCGCGGGTCACGACATCGTTGGGGTCTTCACACAGCCCGACAGGCCTGCGGGCCGCGGCATGAAATTACAAGCATCTGCTGTCAAGCAATATGCACTTGAACATGGCATGACGGTGGTGCAGCCACACAGTTTGAAACTGGATGGCAAGTACCCTGATGAAGCCGCTGCGGCAAAAGCCTTTTTGGCACAAGCCCAAGCCGATGTGATGGTGGTCGCGGCCTACGGTTTGATCTTGCCGCAATGGGTACTTGACGCACCCAAACATGGCTGTTTGAACATTCACGCATCTTTATTGCCTCGCTGGCGCGGTGCAGCCCCGATCCATCGCGCCATTGAAGCAGGTGATGCGCAAACCGGTGTCACCATCATGCAAATGGACGCGGGCTTAGACACGGGTGACATGTTGCTTGAGGAAGCATTGCCTATTTTGGCGCAAGACACCACCAGCACCTTGCATGACAAACTGGCCAACTTGGGTGCCAACTTGATTGTCAAAGCATTGACGCAAGTGGGTCACTTCAATCCTGTGAAGCAACCTAGCGAAGGCGTGACTTACGCCCATAAAATTGAAAAAGCCGAAGCAGCCATCGATTGGACTTTAAGCGCCCAGTTGTTGTCGCAACGCGTCCGCGCCTTTGACCCGTTTCCTGGCATGACAGCGCAGATCAGCGGTGAGTTGGTCAAAGTGTGGCGAGCACATGTGCTCACAGATGAGCATAAAGATGAGCATAAAGATGAGCACAAAGATGCGCACACAGATGCGCAGTTGAGCGCCAGTAATGCGAAGCCTGGCACCTTGCTCGCCGCGAACGAAGCGGGTTTGCAAGTGGCCTGTGGTGACGGAGTGTTGTGTCTTACACAATTGCAAAAACCAGGTGGCAAGCGCCAGTCGGTTGCAGATTTCGTTCGCCATTTCAAGGGCTCGGTGGGCGATGTTTTTCAAAGCTGAAAATTACCGTCACCCCGCCTTCATGGAAGGCCTGCGAGATTTGGCACCGCAAGCACCAGGTGTTGCGGCATGGGGTTTGATGACGGGCGTGGCCATGGTGAATTCGGGCATGAGTGTGTTCGAAGCCATTGCCATGACACTCTTTGTGTATGCGGGCAGTTCGCAGTTGGCGGCCTTGCCTTTGATTGTGGCGGGTGCACCCGTGTGGATCATTTTTGCCACGGGCTTTTGTGTCAATTTGCGCTTCATGGTGTTCAGTTTGCACCTGCGTCCATACCTGATGCATTTGCCTCGCCTTGAAAGAATGGTGCATGGGTACCTCACCACTGACATCAGCTATGTGTTGTTCACACGGCGATTTACCCAACCAAGTGATGACCCTGCTGAACAAATGACACAAGCGGCTTCTTTGGCCGGCAATACCTGCATCGTTTGGATCAGCTGGATGGTGGCCAGTTTCTTTGGTATTTTTTGGCCAACATCATTCCAAATTCTTGGGGCTTGGGCTTTGCAGGCACTTTGTGTTTGGTGGGTATTTTGTGTTCATTGGCCAGCACACGCATGCGCATTTTTGCGGCAGTTGTGGCTGCAGCCACTGCCATCATGGCCTATCACTTGCCCCTGAAGTTGAACATTGTGTTGGCCATTGGCGTGGCCGTGATCCTGAGCATGTCGCTGGAACGTTTTCAAGCCAAGCGCGAAGGACAAGCCGCATGAGTTTTTTTGAAGGCACCGACCTCTGGACCTTGTCGGTGATTCTGGGTTTGACGGGCGTGACTGTTCTCACGCGCAGTTTCTTTTTCTTCTCTAGTGAAGAATGGGCCTTGCCAGATTGGGCGCAGCGGGGTTTGCAATATGCACCCATTGCCGCCATGGCTGCGGTGGTGTTACCCGAAGTTTTGATGCAACAAGGTCATTTTTTACACACCTGGATGGACGCGCGTTGGATCGGTGCGGCGGTCGGTGCAGTCGTGTATTTTTGGCGTCGCAACGTGCTCTTGACCATCGTGGCTGGCATGTTGGCTTACCTGCCGTTGCACCTGCTGATGGGCTGGTAATTGGCGGGGTGAATTACGAACAGGGTAGGGAACGCAGTAGGTAAGTTTGCGCAAGCTTGCCAGACTAAAATTCTGATTGTTTCATGAAGCCCATTGCGGCTTCATCTTCCTCCATATTTAAGAGAATTTTCATGAACGTCATTCGTTTTTCCGATTTGTGTCAGCAAGGCAAAGTCAAAGGCCAGCGCGTCTTCATTCGCGCGGATTTGAACGTGCCGCAAAACGATGCGGGCGACATCACCGAAGACACGCGCATTCGTGCATCCGTGCCGTGCATTCAAATGGCCCTAGACGCAGGTGCAACTGTCATGGTGACAAGTCATTTGGGGCGCCCCACAGAAGGCGAGTTCAAACCAGAAGATTCATTGGCACCCGTGGCCAAACGCTTGGCAGAATTGCTTGGCCGAGATGTGGCTTTGAAGGCCAACTGGGTGGACGGCGTTGAGCTTGCCGCAGGCCAGGTGGTGTTGCTTGAAAACTGCCGTGTTAACAAAGGTGAGAAAAAGAACAACCCCGAGTTGGCGAAAAAAATGGCCGCGCTTTGTGACATTTATGTCAACGATGCCTTTGGCACGGCACACCGTGCAGAAGGCACGACGTATGGCATCGCTGAATACGCCAAAGTGGCGTGCGCAGGCCCCTTGTTGGCTGCAGAAATTGACGCCATCACCAAAGCTTTGGCGCATCCTGCCCGTCCCTTGGCGGCCATCGTGGCGGGCAGCAAAGTTTCCACCAAGCTCACCATTTTGAAGAGCTTGGCCGACAAGGTTGATCAACTGATTGTGGGCGGCGGCATTGCAAATACCTTCATGCTCGCCGCCGGTTTGAGCATTGGCAAAAGCTTGGCAGAGCCCGATTTGCTGGCAGAAGCCAAAGCCGTGATCGCCATCATGAAAGCCCGCGGCGCTGAAGTGCCCATTCCAACAGATGTTGTCACTGCCAAGACTTTTTCAGCGGATGCTGTGGCCACTGTGAAGAAAGCCACTGACGTGGCCGATGACGATTTGATTTTGGACATTGGCCCCGAGACGGCCGCCAAATTGGCGGCGCAACTCAAAGCGGCTGGCACCATTGTGTGGAATGGCCCTGTGGGCGTGTTTGAATTTGCAGCGTTTGAAAACGGCACGCGTGTCATTGCGCAGGCCATTGCAGAATCCAAAGCTTTCAGCATTGCTGGCGGTGGTGACACCTTGGCGGCCATTGCCAAGTACGGCATTGAAAAGCAAGTGGGTTACATCTCAACCGGTGGTGGCGCTTTCTTGGAAGTGCTGGAAGGTAAGACCTTGCCGGCCATCGAAATTCTGACGCGCCGCGCGCATTGAGAGACGATCACCCAAGGCGCTTCTGGCATTTGAAGAGCGCATCAAAAAAGGCCGCAATATTGCGGCCTTTTGAATGTCAGGGCCGATGCATGCGCCGGCCTTTCCATTGCCTTAGCTTGTCTTGGCAGGCAAGTTGCCCCGCACAGGGCTGGTCATCTGCCCTTTGAAGTCGGTCCAGCATTCACGTGAGAAGTCGTACAGCTTGCAAGCCTTGGCTGTTTTGAAATACCAGTTCCAAGAGAAAGGTTGAACAATGATGCGACCCGGCAGCATTTCTTCCAACTTGGCTTGCGCTTGCTTAAGACGATACAGCGGAATGCTCATGTCCACGTGATGCGCCGTGTGCTCCATGATGTGGTGCACCATGTTGCCAATCTTCATGGGAAAGGTCAGGTGCACAGTGGTAGAGACAAATGGTTGAGCTTTGGTCCAAGCCGATTTTTCGTTGTGCCAAGACACGCGCACGTGCGTGTGATGAACATAGACGACAAAGCCAATCATGGTGTTCCAGAAAAAGAAAGGCACCAAAACGCCCATCAGCAATGTGAGCCAAACGGACTGACCGGTGGCGATGGCAGCATAGGCCATCACGCCAACCCACAAAGCACCAAACACGGTTACCAACAAGCTGTCCTTCAAGAAAATAGGACGACGGGTTGGCATGTGTGTTTTGTTTGGAAAAAATTCACGCTTCCACCAAATTTCAATGAGGTAGTAAAGTCCCGGGGCCCAGCCGCTTCGATAGAGGCGTTGCAGCAAGCGCTCAACGGGGCCTAATTCGGCAAACTCTTCTGCTGTGAGGGGTGTCCAAACAAAATCGACGCCCTTCAAATTGGTGTAACCGTGATGCACCACGTTGTGTCCGGTGTCCCACAGGCTATAGGGTGTGAGGGAGTACAAAAAGGCATAGCGGCCAATCCACTTGTTCAACTCGCGATGCGGTGTCAGACTTTGGTGACAAGCATCATGGCCAATGATGAACAAACGGCCAATGACAAAACCTGCAGCCAAGCCGCACAAAAGTTTGGCCCAAATGGCATCCAAGACCACTGTACCCGCCACCAAGGCCATGAACAAGGCCGTGTCAAAGGCCAGCAACACAAACGCACGCAAGGTGGAGCGATGTGACAAAGGCGCCAACCATTCGCGAATGATTTTGCGATGCGGCATGACCTGATCGATGGGGATCGGTTGCAAATTTTCGGGTGTAGAAGAGGTTGTCATAAACAGGGCGCAGAAGCAGTGCTTGGCAGCCATCAGGAGGAATGTTGTGAGTTTAAACCGACCGGCTTTTCCTGTGGCTGACATGGGTCAATGAGAACAGGGAAATTGAGCACAAGACAAGCCAGCCATGGGGATGGGTCAATTGTGAGGAAAACTCAAGCAATTTTGTGCGCATTAGGCTGTTTTCTGGTCCTACTCTGTGAGTCAGTCTGTGAAAAATCTGCGTTTCCCCTATGATCTGCGCTCCATTTGTCTCAATTATTCAAGGCTCAAAGCCCTATTTCGAAATGACCGCTCGTAACACCACCGTCGTTGCCGACGCCAACGCTCCCGCCATTACCCAACTGTTGGCCGAATTTGTCGCCACCCACCCCTCCAAAGGATGGTCTGATGCTGTTGAAGCCCAAGCGCATCGCACTTTTGCCAATTGGGCGGGCTGTGCTGTGGGGCCTAGCACCCACGAAACCATCGAGGCTGCTTTGGGTGCAGTGAAAGAGTTGGCCCCTTCTGCGCAAGCTTCCGTCTTGGGCCGTTCTGACCGCGTTGACATGGCCAATGCCGCCTTGCTGAACGGCATCAGCTCGCACACCTTTGACTTTGATGACACGCACCTGAAAACCATCATTCACCCCGCCGGCCCGGTGGCTTCAGCCATCTTGGCATTGGGTGAGCACCTGGGTTCTACTGGCCGTCAACTGATCGATGCGTTGGTACTGGGTGTGGAAGTGTCTTGCCGCGTGGGCAATGCGGTTTACCCCAACCACTACGACCGCGGCTGGCACATCACCGGCTCCACTGGCATGTTGGGCAGTGCTGCAGCGTGTTCACGTTTGTTGGGCTTGAACGCCAAACAAACGCAAATGGCCTTGGGCATTGCGGCCTCGCAACCTGTGGGATTGCGTGAGCAGTTTGGCACCATGACCAAGCCGTTCCATCCGGGCGGTGCAGCCAAAGTGGGTTTGATGTCTGCCTTGATGGCCAAGCACGGTTACACCGCCTCAGCCCGCGCACTTGAGGCGCCGCGCGGTTTGATGCAAGTGTTCTCTGACAAAACCGATTGGAAAGAAGTCACTGAAAACTTGGGAAGCTCTTGGGAAATTGAACTCAACACCTACAAGCCCTTTGCTTGCGGCATTGTGATTCACCCCGCGATCGATGCGTGTGTGCAGTTGCGTGAGAAGCACAACTTGAAGCCAGAGCAAGTGGCCAAAGTAACTTTGAAGGCGCACCCACTGGTGCAAGAACTGACGGGCAAAAAAACACCGACCGATGGTTTGTTGGCCAAGTTCAGCGTTTTCCATTCTTGTGCCGTGGCCCTCATTTATGGCCGCGCCGGCGAGCACGAATACGCCGATGACGTGGTGCGCTCACCTTTGGTCATTGGCGTACGCGACAAAGTGGATTTGATTGTGGACCGCAGCATTCACGAAGCCTCTGTGGACGTGACCTTGGAAACCACTGACGGTCAGAAGCACCACATCTACATTGAGCGCGCCATTGGCAGTTTAGAAAAGCCCATGAGCAACGAACAACTCAAGGCTAAGTTTGTCGATCAAAGCACGCCTATTTTGGGCGCTGCCAAAACTGAAGAAGCTTGGAACTTGTGCATGAGCTTGGCAGCGCAAAAAGATTTGAAAGCCTTGCTCAAAAGCTTGACCCAATAAGCTGACTCAACCCAATCCCGACGGTGCAGACCTCGGGATTTTTTTTGCGAGGCGGAG
>JACCDJ011001220.1_pt1 | contig 10204 bp, 8 predicted proteins | sample 7444481 | NCBI WGS metagenome assembly JACCDJ01 (sample SAMN15323435, study PRJNA562643) | freshwater metagenome | isolation source: river surface water | place: USA:Blue River Watershed | collected 2017-08-15 | reverse complement strand
TTCTCATCCAAGCCATGACCCAAGGAAGTGACGATGTGGCCAAGGTGCACATGCGTCTGATCAAGTCTGACAAGCCCTACTATGGCTTTGCTTCCAACCAAGACATTGTACTCGCTTCTGCGCAAGCATTTGTCGATGCGCTCAACAAAATTCCAGTCAAAGAATACGCGACTGCCTAACTATGGAAAAGAATACCTTATTTGATAAAATCTGGGATGCACACGTGGTCAAATCCGTGCCTGCAGGACCCGATGTGTTTTTTATTGACAAGCACTTCATTCACGAAGTGACTTCACCGGTAGCTTTTCGCAATTTGGAGAAAAGAGGCATCGGCGTCAAATATCCACACCGAACCATTGCCACCCCCGATCACAATGTTCCTACGGTCGATCAGGATCAGACCATCAAAGACAAACTTTCGCGCATGCAGGTAGAAAAGCTGCGTGAAAATTGTTCAAAATACGGAATTGAACTCCATGACTTGGGTTCTGCCCACCATGGGATCGTCCACGTCATTGGCCCAGAATTGGGAGTGACCCAGCCCGGGATGACTATTGTCTGCGGAGATTCCCATACCTCCACCCATGGTGCTTTTGGAGCCATTGCTTTTGGCATCGGGACTTCTGAAGTGGAAATGGTCCTTGCCACACAATGCATCATGCAGTCGAAGGCCAAGAAAATGCGAATTTCTGTAGAGGGTACCCTAGGAAAAGGAGTGACCTCCAAGGACATTATCCTGTACATCATTTCTAAAATATCTGCAGCAGGAGCCACAGGCTACTTTGTGGAATATGCGGGTTCAGCGATCCAAAGCTTATCCATGGAGGCGCGAATGACCATTTGCAACATGTCCATCGAGATGGGCGCGCGTGGTGGTCTGATTGCACCAGATGAAACCACCTTTGCCTACCTCAAAGGAAAGCAATATGCACCAAAGGGTGCGGATTGGGAGAAGGCAGTTGCCTACTGGAAAACTTTGAAAACCGACGATGGGGCAATTTTTGACAAGGAATTGGTTTTTGAAGCGGCAGATATCGAGCCGATGATTACTTATGGAACTAACCCAGGAATGGGAATCAAAGTATCTGGGACTATTCCATCTACTCAAGGAATGGAAGGATCCAACAAAACTTCTTACCTGAAATCACTCGACTACATGGGCTTTGCTCCTGGTGAAGCGGTGAAGGGAAAGTTGGTGGATTACGTGTTTGTCGGTTCTTGCACCAACGGCCGCATCGAGGATATCCGTGCAGTGGCTGGGTTTGTAAAAGGGCGCCAAAAAGCTGAAAACATCACTGCCTGGATTGTGCCAGGATCACGTGAGGTGGAGAAAATGGCCCACGAAGAAGGCTTGGTAAAAATATTGGAAGATGCGGGTTTTGAACTGCGTCAACCCGGTTGTTCTGCCTGTCTTGCCATGAATGACGATAAGATTCCTTCAGGAAAGTATGCGGTATCTACCTCCAATCGAAATTTTGAGGGCCGTCAAGGTCCTGGAGCGCGAACGATGCTTGCCTCTCCCTTGACCGTAGCGGCGGTAGCGATTACCGGCCGAATTACGGATCCGCGGGAAGTATTTGGAAAATAAAATACGAAGTGGGAAGTACGAAATACGGAATGCAGGGAAATACCCCCAGCAGTCTAATTTGAACCTTTGAACTAAGAAAAAATGGCTTACGATAAATTCACGATCCTAAAAAGTACGGCAGTTCCCCTGCCAACCGAAAACGTAGACACCGACCAAATCATTCCCGCTCGTTTCCTGAAGGCTACCGAGCGTGAAGGATTTGGGGACAACTTGTTTCGTGACTGGCGTTACGATGTGGAGGGCAATCCCAAAAAGGATTTTGTACTAAACGACCCGACCTATTCTGGAAAAATTCTGCTCGCAGGAAAAAACTTCGGCTCCGGCTCCAGCCGTGAGCATGCCGTTTGGGCCTTGTATGACTATGGATTTCGCTGCGTAGTGTCTAGCTTTTTTGCGGATATCTTTAAAAACAACTGCTTGAATATAGGTGTACTTCCAGTGACGGTGACGCCTGGGTTTGCAGATAAACTATTTGCTGCGCTAGCAGCAGATCCGCAAACTGTGGTGGAGGTAAACTTACCCAAACAAACGATTACTCTGCTTGCTACGGGGGAGTCTGAATCCTTTGATATCAACGAATACAAGAAGGATAACATGCAGCATGGGTTTGATGACATCGATTACTTAATCAACATGGCTCCTGAAATCGAGAGCTTCGCTGCCAAGCGATAAGCTGAGAATAGCATGGAGGTACGAAGATTGGAACTGATGGATACTACCTTGAGGGATGGCGAACAAACCTCAGGCGTATCGTTTTTGCCTTCCGAAAAACTGCATCTCGCCAAGGCACTCTTGGAAGAATTAAAAGTAGATCGCATCGAAGTAGCTTCTGCTCGCGTATCTGCAGGAGAACTAGAAGGCGTACAGCGCATCACCCAATGGGCGTCCCAAAAAGGGTACTTGGACCGGATCGAGGTACTCGGCTTTGTCGATACCCCAATCTCGGTGGATTGGATCGTCCAAGCTGGGGCCAAGATGATCAACCTGTTGACCAAAGGTTCACTCAACCACCTAGTTCACCAATTGAAGAAAACGCCTGAAGAACATTTTTCCGAAATTCGTCAATCTATTGCCTATGCTTTGGAACGGGGTCTTCAAGTGAATGTGTACCTGGAAGACTGGTCCAATGGGATGCGCAGCTCCCCAGATTACACACTTAGCCTCATCGACATGCTTGCGGAGCAACCCATTCAGCGAGTGATGCTTCCGGATACTTTGGGAATCCTTTCACCTGCTGAGGTCCGTCACTTTTTAGGTGAAGTGGTCTCCAAGTTCCCTGACTTACGGATAGATTTCCATGGACACAACGATTACGATTTGGCGGTAGCCAATGTGCTGGAAGCGGTGCTTCAAGGAGTGTCCGGAATACATAGTACCATCAATGGGCTTGGTGAGCGGGCTGGAAATGCGCCTTTGGAATCTGTAGTGGCGGTAATTAAGGATTTTACCGATTTGGAAATCGGCGTACAGGAACAGAAGATCTTTCGGGTGTCCAAGTTGGTGGAGCAATTTTCCGGACAATACATTCCAGCAAACAAGCCTGTGGTGGGAGAGAATGTCTTTACCCAAACCGCCGGGATCCATGCCGATGGAGATCAAAAAAAGAGTTTATACTTCAATCAATTGCTGCCCGAACGATTTGGGAGAGAGCGAAAATACGCCCTAGGAAAAACATCTGGGAAAGCCAATATTTCAAAAAATCTGGAGGCCTTAGGAATTTCCTTGGAGCCGGATGAACTGGCTCGCGTCACCCAGCGGATCATCGATTTGGGGGATAAAAAAGAGCGCGTCACTCCCGAAGATTTACCTTACATCATTTCAGATGTGTTGCAAAACACGGCGCTGAACAACCATATCCGGATCGAGGGTTACCACATGACCCAGTCCAAGGGGCTGAAGCCTTCCGTCCAATTGCGACTCCAGGTACATGGCAACAGCTACGATGCTGCTGCCACAGGTGATGGACAGTACGATTCTTTTATGAATGCCTTGACTGCGATTTACTCCTCGCTGCACAAAGAACTTCCAAAGTTGGTAGATTACCATGTGACCATCCCTCCAGGAGGGAAAACAGACGCCTTGGTAGAAACCGTCATCACTTGGGAGCACGGGCATCGCTTCAAAACCAAGGGACTAGATCCCGACCAAACCGTGGCCGCCATGATGGCCACAGAAAAAATGCTTAATATCATGGATTCAATCACGACAGCACCTCAATCCACCAGTTCCCTCGTATGAAAATAAATATTGCACTCCTTCCTGGAGACGGCATAGGCCCAGAAGTTATCGCGCAAGCCGTGAAGGTGGTCAATGCCATCGGTAAGAAATTTGGCCACCAGATCAGCTACCAAGAGGGTTTGGTAGGCGCCTGTGCGATCGATGCCACCGGTGATCCTTATCCAGATGCTACCCATGAAATCTGCATGGCGGCGGATGCCGTTCTTTTTGGTGCCATTGGTGATCCCAAGTACGACAACGATCCCAAGGCCAAGGTTCGACCCGAACAAGGCCTGCTTCGCATGCGACAGAAATTAGGATTGTTTGCGAATGTGCGCCCTACCTTCACCTTTCCTTCCTTGGTACACAAGTCCCCATTGAAGCTCGATCGAGTGGATGGGGTAGACTTGGTGTTTTTCAGAGAACTCACTGGAGGCATTTATTTTGGGGAGCCTAGAGGAAGAAATGAGCAGGGTACCAAGGCCTTTGACACCAACGTCTACAGCAAAGAAGAGATTGTGCGTTTGGCACGAATGGGTTTTGAAGCGGCGCAAAAGCGTAGAAAACTGCTGACCTGCGTGGATAAGGCAAACGTAATGGCCACTTCCAGATTGTGGAGAGAAACTGTCCAAGAATTGGCGTCTGAGTATCCAGATGTAAAAGTAGAATATGAGTTTGTGGATGCCGTAGCCATGCGATTGATTCAATGGCCCAAGGCCTACGATGTGTTGATCACGGAGAATCTTTTTGGCGACATTTTGACGGATGAGGCTTCCGTAATTTCTGGATCCATGGGCTTGATGCCTTCAGCTTCCCTAGGAACCAAGGTGAAGCTATTCGAACCGATACACGGTTCCTATCCGCAAGCCGCAGGTAAAGACATTGCCAATCCGCTGGGTACCATTCTATCTGCCTCCATGCTATTCGATTATGCATTTGGATTGGCAGCCGAAGCCAAATTGATCAGCGACGTAGTCAATCAATCCTTGGCCGAAGGTATCGTCACCGAAGACCTTGCCGAAGGAGGCAAAGCTTACAAAACCTCCGAACTGGGCGACTGGCTGGCAGCACGGATTTTGAGTTAAATTTTAAACTAAAAAACCACCTGGCCAGGTGGTTTTTCTTTAGAAACTACTCCTTCTCCTGTTTTTTTGCTAATACAAAAGGAGTACTAGCCTAATTTAAAAAAATTAGTTGCTATTTATATTTGTTGCCATGCAGTCCAAACCCTTCTCCTACCTTTTTTCCATTTCCTACTTTGGGGCACGCTTCAAAGGATGGGCCAAGCAACCCGAGCAACCCACGGTGGAGGGAAAATTGGAGCGTGTGCTTCGATTCGTTTTGGAAGATCGGAGTTTTACCCTGATCGGATCCAGCCGAACGGACGCTTACGTGAGCTGCCGCAAAGGCTACCTGCAGCTTTTTGTAGAAGAGAAAATTGCCTTTGAAGACCTGCTCCAGACCATCAATGCTCACCTCGGAGGAGAAATCCGATTAGATCCCATGCAGGAAGTGCCTCGGGACTTCAACTTGATCCAGTCGGTTCACCAAAAGACCTACCGCTATTTCTTTGCCCAGCCGGAGGAATTCCATCCTTTCGCTTCTTCCTTTGTTTCGGCGGTTACTTTTGCCAATACCCTAATTCAGATGCAGGAAAATGGGCAGCTATTCGTTGGAAGGCACAACTTCAAGGCTTTTTGTCAGTCTACCGCTACCAAGTTGAGCTACGAACGAGAGGTGGAATCCCTGTCCGTATATGAAGTACAGGACATACCCTCCAGCTTTGCACCGTCTCAAGTCTATGGGGTGGAGGTAATAGGGAAGGGGTTTTTGCACCACCAGGTGCGCAAGATGGTCTATGCCATTTGGAACTGGAACACAGCCCAAATCCAAGAGCGCCTTGCCCATCCAGAAAAAGATTGGCCTGCTGTGCCTACCGCTCCCGCCCAGGGCTTAATACTTTGGGACACGGTCCTAAAGCTGGAGTAAAAATCAAAGTGAAAGCTCCATCACATCGTCGTCCATTACGTAGCCCTGACCAATGTCATTGACCTCCTGCCGAATGGTCACAAAGCCAAGGGCTCGGTAAAAATCAATGGCTTTTTTATTGTACTTGTTTACATTCAAAACTAGGCTTTTTTGTCCCGACACTCGCGCTCTTTTGGCGACTTCCAAAAGAAGTGCTTTTCCCACCCCTTTTCCTTGGCTGCTTGGCAGCAAGTACAACTTGTGTAGTTTGGACGTGCTGCTGGCCAAGTGATTGAGTTCGTAGCCTGCAAATCCGATGGCATTTCCTTCCTCCTCGGCAACCAAAAATCCATGCCCCTGTTCCACTTGTGATTCAAGCATCGGCAATGCATACATCCAATTGAGCATGTAGGCAATCTGTTCCGAACTCAATATGCCCGCAAAGGTCGATGGCCAGGTTTGATGCGCAATACGTTGAATTAGGATCAACTCTTCTTTGGCTAGGAGTCTTAGGTGTACCATAGTTTGAGAGGTAAACTTTTTTAGGCGATGTGCCTTCAGCAGGCAAGTTTAATAGGCAATCAACTCCTGCAATTTCACCTTAAATCGATCTATAGGCAGGAATTGCTTTTCTAGATTCGGAGCGAAGGGTACCGGGGTATCCAAACTCCCTTCTCGCATCACGGGAGCGTCTAGCGAGGAGAAACAATGTTCCGAAATCCAAGCGCAAATCTCCGCGCCAATCCCACCAGTGAGGGTATCTTCTTGTAGGAAAATGACTTTGCCCGTCTTCTTCACCGTTTCTGCTACCGCTTCCATGTCCCAAGGGAGCAGCGTGCGCAAGTCTAGAATATCGGCAGAGATGCCGAGTTCTTCTACCGCTTTAAGAGCCCAATGTACGCCCATGCCGTAGGTGATGATGGAAGCCTGTGTTCCCGTAGCAGCTAAAGCAGCTTTTCCAACCTCCACCGTGTAGTAGCCATCAGGCACAGGTCCAGAGATGGAACGGTACAAGAGCTTGTGCTCAAAGTAGAGGTAGGGGTTCGGATCCTCCAAGGCTGCATTGAGGAGGCCTTTGGCATCGTGAGGATTGGAGGGATACACTATTTTTAGCCCAGGCGTATGAAAAAACCAGGCTTCGTTGGATTGGGAATGGAAAGGACCCGCAGCGGTACCTGCACCTGTAGGCATGCGAATCACTACATCGGCATTTTGGCCCCAGCGGTAGTGGATTTTGGCCAGATTGTTTACAATTTGGTTGAAGCCTACGCTCACAAAGTCAGCAAACTGCATTTCCACCATGGCCTTGTAGCCTTTGATCGAAAGGCCGAGCCCTGCGCCAATGATGGCACTTTCGCAAAGCGGGGTGTTGCGGACTCTTTCGCCGCCAAATTGGGCTTTGAACCCGTCCGTGATTTTAAATACGCCTCCATATTCTCCAATGTCCTGCCCCATGAGGACCAGGTTGGGGTACTTTTCCATGGACTCTCGCAGTCCATCACTGATTCCATCAATAAAGCGTTTTTCTGTGGTGGTGCCACTCGGCTCCACGACGGTTTGGGTAAAGGGAGCATACACATCGCCCAGTTCCTTTTCTACGGATGCTTGTACCGCTTCTTCTGCAAAGGCGATTTCGAGCGCATCGTTGATGCTCTTTTTTACGCGTTGGTTGATCTTTTCCTGTTCTTTCGAGCTAAGTACTCCTTCGGAAATTAGGTAGTCTTCGTAGCGGTCCACTGGATCAAGCTGGGCCCATTCCTCCATCAAAAACTTAGGAACATACTTGGTGCCCGAGGCTTCCTCGTGACCGCGCATGCGGAAGGTGATTGCCTCGACAAGTACCGGTCTGGGATTTTCCCGCAGGTCTTCGGCAAGCCGTAAAATGGTGTCGTACACTTCAAGTACGTTGTTGCCTTGGATGCGTACGGCCTCCATACCGTAACCAGGGCCTTTTTCGGTGAAGTATTGGAAAGCAAACTGTTCTTCACTGGGGGTGGAAAGTCCGTAGCCATTGTGTTCCACCACAAAAATCACCGGTAACTTCCAAACTGCAGCCACATTCAATCCTTCGTGGAAATCCCCTTCCGAACTCGCTCCATCTCCAGAAAATACCAAGGTCACTTTTTTCTCTCCCGCGAGTTTGTGTGCCAATCCGATGCCATCGGCAATAGCCAGCTGAGGTCCCAAGTGGGAAATCATGCCTACCACATGGTGATCGATGCTGCCAAAGTGGAAGGAACGGTCACGACCCTTGGTAAATCCCAACTCTTTTCCCTGAAATTGGGCGAATAGACGTTCCAAAGGCATGTCTCTACCCGTGAAAATGCCCAAGTTGCGGTGCATGGGAAGGATAAACTCATCCGAAGCGAGGGCATTTACGGCCCCAATAGAAATCGCTTCCTGTCCCCATCCGCTAAACCACTTGGAAATCCGTCCTTGGCGAAGGAGAATCAACATTTTCTCTTCGATTCTCCGAGGAACAAGCAGGGATTCATACAACTTCAGTAGGGTGGCATCCGAATATTTTTTTCGGTCAAAAGTTAATTTTTGGGCGTTGGGGGCAGTAAATTCCATAGCGGGTAATTTTCGTACCTAAGGTACGGCACGGGAACAAATCCCCCAAGGGTTTTGTGCGGTAGTCGCCGGGATAGGAAAAGATAATCTTCGTCCTGACTCTCCTGCACAGCGCCCCGACTTCCATCGGGGGCCAAAAAATAAATGCAAGGAGTTAAAAAATTTTGCTGTATGCGACGAAATTAGGGATTACTAGAACCCTACTTTCAATCTTAGCATTAAGGTTAGTTTATCAATGTGTTAAGAAGGAAAGAGCTAGCGGGGAAAAGGCAGCGTCCAAACAAGAGTCAAGTACGCTAACTATTCTTTTTCAAGCCTTTTTACCTACCTTCGTCCTCCCAAATCGATGTAAATTCTGTGAAAGCAAGAACATTAAAAAAGGATAAAGTCAACATCATCACGATGGGCTGCTCCAAAAATCTGGTGGATTCTGAGGTACTCCTTACCCAACTCAAGGGCAATGGCATCGATGCCAGCCATGAGTCTGATCGTCAGGACAACAACATCATCATCATCAACACCTGCGGATTTATTGACAATGCCAAGCAAGAATCCATCGATACGATTTTGCAATATGTAGATGCGAAGGAAAAGGGCCTGGTAGACAAGGTCTACGTGACGGGTTGCCTTTCGCAGCGGTACAAGGATGACTTGGAACAGGAAATTCCTCAAGTAGATGCATTTTTTGGAACACGCGATCTGCCTGCCATTCTGAAAAAATTCAAAGCCGATTACAAGCATGAATTGGTAGGGGAGCGCTTGCTGACCCATGCCAGCCATTATGCGTACATGAAGATATCCGAAGGTTGTGATCGCCCTTGCTCATTCTGCGCCATCCCATTGATGCGGGGAGGCCATGTTTCTAGACCCATCGAAGAACTCGTCAAAGAAGCCCAACACCAAGCTGCCAACGGTACGAAGGAATTGTTGCTCATCGCACAAGACTCTACCTACTATGGCTTGGATTTGTATAAGAAGAGAAACCTTGCTGATCTCCTTCGCAACTTATCTGATGTGGAAGGAATCGATTGGATTCGGCTTCACTATGCCTATCCGACAGGTTTTCCGATGGACGTCATCGAGGTCATGAAGGAGCGTCCCAACATTTGCAAGTACTTAGACATTCCCCTCCAACACGGTTCGACAGATGTGCTCAAGGCCATGCGTCGAGGAACTACCCGCGAGAAGCAGGAGGAATTGATCCACAGCATTCGTGACCTGATTCCTGAAATTGCGATTCGGACGACCCTCATTGCGGGGCATCCTGGGGAAGGGGAAAAAGAATTCCAAGAGATGGTGGACTTTGTGGAGCGCATGAAATTTGAGCGTTTGGGGGTATTCACCTATTCGCACGAGGAAAATACCCATGCCTTTGGGATGGAGGACAAACTCTCTCAAGAGGAAAAGCAAGCGCGAGCCAACCACCTGATGGAGGTGCAGGAACAGATTAGTTACGACCTCAACCAAGAAAAAATTGGCAAGACCTTTAAGGTATTGATCGATAAAAAGGAGGGCGGACACTTTGTGGGACGTACCGAATTTGATTCTGTGGAGGTAGACAACGAAGTCCTGATCGATGCAGCTACCCAGTACTGTCGTGTGGGAGATTTTGTAACTGTCAAGGTGTACGATGCCACCGAGTTTGATTTGTATGCCACAGTAGTGGAATAAAACAGAAAAGGAGCAACCGCTCCTTTTTTTATGGAGATCATAAAAAGAAATAGAAAACCTCAAGGCAGTTTATTAGTTCTATATGGTATTACTGGGATTATTGATTTCCCATCGGCTCACTTATGAAAATCTTTCAAACATTCGTCTTTCTTGTTTTTCTAGGCACCCAAGCTGCGCAAGCGCAAG
>JACCDJ010890324.1_pt1 | contig 10208 bp, 10 predicted proteins | sample 7444481 | NCBI WGS metagenome assembly JACCDJ01 (sample SAMN15323435, study PRJNA562643) | freshwater metagenome | isolation source: river surface water | place: USA:Blue River Watershed | collected 2017-08-15 | reverse complement strand
GGCAAAGTAGATTTACAAGATGTAAAAGAAGCAGTTAAGAAAGTACGCACTAGAGCTAAAAAAGCAGCCGATGTCGACGGTGATGGTAAAGTTACTACAGCTGATGCAAAAGCAGCCGTTAAAAAAGTAACTGCAAAAGCTAAAAAAGCAACAGGTCGAAAACCAAAGGCTTAATATAGTTAAAAAAATAAAAGGACCTTCGGGTCCTTTTATTTTATAGAGTCAATTCGTTTATAGAGTTTTTCAATCTCGTCTTTAATTTTTAGTTTTTGCTTTTTTAAAGACTCAACTTTAATATCATCAACTCTTTGTTCAAATAAGCGTGTGATTTCTTTATCTAAGTCATCATGGCGCTCACGTAGAGTTTCGGCATGATGAATTAGTTTTTCTCTTGTAATCATACTATTCCCTTCGCTTGCTTGTATAGTTCCATACTGGCGAGGTTTTTGCCCTTGCTTTCGCACATTATGTCGAACTGGTTTAGAAAACTTATTGCCCAATTATTAACTTCCTTATTCCAATAAAAGTCAGAGTGTGCCCTGAGCTTTTGTTTTTTATGTCCTGATTCTAGTAAAGTCCGATAATCCGGAAGAGTGTTTGGACAATGTCCGGCCAGGATGTCTTCTCTTGATACGGAGTAATGCATAGTAGGACAAACACCGCGCCAGCTGTCAAGAACCCGTGAAACTCGGGCATCGCTAGGATCCAGGTACTCTCCTTCGCGAACCCAATGGTGATGGATGTCAAGAACAATAGGTAGCAGATCGCTAAGACTGAGACAATCATCTAACCCCCAGGCGTTTTCTTCGTTTTCGATGGTAATGGTGTTACGGGCTTCTGGACTGAGTCTCTTATAGGCTTGTCTAATACCTTCTGGACCGGCTCGACCCGAGATATGGACGTTGATTTTAAAGTCTTGGAATGATTTACCGTAACCCATGTAGCGGGCCATATCTGCATGATATTCAAACTCCTCTATACTCCGACGAACAATGTCTGCATTATCACTAGCCAAAACTGTGAATTGCCCAGGATGAAAAGACAAACGAACATTACGGCTGCGAGCAATGCGCCCAACTTCAGCAAAGTGTTTTTCAGCATAAGCAACAACGTCAGGCTGGCTCCAAAACCAACTCCAAGTAGGCTCTGTATATACTGGTAGTATATCACTTGATAAACGAACCATTCGACAGTCTGCATCTAGATTGCCTACCCTTTCAACAAGCCGACGTGCGGCTTCAATATTTTGTTTAGTTAAAGACCATAGTTTTTCAACTGCAACGTCTTTACTCTGTCTATTTAACCAAGCTACAGTAGTAGACCCAGTATTGTAAACTTTACATTCATCTTTTGGTTTAATACCATCAACTTGATCCGGACGATCAATCCATTTGCAAGCAAAACCGATTTTACCCATTCCAGTGCCTTATAACGTTAGCGATAATAAAGAAACATGTGACTACATGTATTATAACCCAGAACGTCTTTAAGAACAAGGCAATTCGAGCTTCTCGAAGCGTTAAAATTGGTATATCTGGCCGATCTTCGTCGGTATTGCCCATTAAGTGACCTGTAGCTCTGGCCCAGATCTTTTCAAAACTATTCATGTATTTTAAATGTGAAGTTGATTACAAATCGAGAAGTGTTATTAATTGGATTAGAACTTGCGTGAAATCTATTGGAATCGAATATAACTGCACGGCCTTTACGAGGTGACACTCGCTGTTTTAAGGTAACCTCTGTTACTTTATTTGAATTTTGAAATTCATTAAACAAGAACGTATCTCCATCGCTGTCATTGACGTAGTAAACCATCGATAACAGCCCGGGCCCAGGTACGTCAACATGGGGAATATTATAGTTGTCTTTGGTAAAATTAGGACCATTCCTAGTCATGGCATTAATTTTTACTCTGCCAACATCAGTTACAATCCAATTCATCTTTTTTTCTGCAAAATATAAAATTGGTCTAATTGTTTGAAGTGCAGGACTAGCCTGACCATTTAGCAATGCATAGTGTGTGAATTGCGGCCCATCAATGGTGTTCAAATCTTTAATAACATCATAACCTTCTATAAAGTTATTGTCACCAGAACCCATAGATGTGGCTGGTTCATATTGCCAAGTAACTTGCGACTGTATAGCCGCAAGTACTTCGTTTTGAAATGACTCGGGTATTAAGTTATCTAAAACGATTGGTTCTATCACGCAAACAAGTCCTCATTCCATTCGCGATGGCCTTCTCGGAATGCCATATTACTTTGTGTTTCACGAACTTCTACGCGATAACACCATAATCGAGCTGCTTCACCGGGGCCCCACATTTCAGGAATGTATACTCCATTTACATATTTGTAAAGTTGATCTGCTAAACTTTCACAGCCTAAGCGGGGAAGAATAACAATCTTTGCCATCTTCTTTTCTTGTAACATTTTGAAAGTATCCAATTCAGGATCGTCTTGTGCTACAATAAGTGTGTGATCAAATTGATCTTCTAAAATCTTTTTAAGTTCTTTGAGCCCGCCATAGTCAGCGGCCCAGTTTCTTACATCTAGTTCATTTGTGCCAAAATAGAACTTCATTGAAAAACTGTAACCGTGAATCAAGTTACAGTGGCTATCAGCTCTCCATTGTCTGTAGGCACAGGGAAAAGCGTCGTGATACTCTTTAGTTGATGTGTACTTATAAAGTACGGGTTGTAGATTTGCCATCTCTAGTCTCCTTTGTATAAAGTAGCAAGTTTGATGGCATGCAGAATTTATATTGCGGGTTGAATGCCTAAGACCGCATGTACTAATTATACATTTTTTAAGCAAGAAGTCAACGTTATTGACCAGCAATATTGCCAAAAGGTAACCAATGACCTGGCTCTCCAGAAACAACGCATACCCAACCAATATAACTGTGAGGCTGTGGATTGTCGTTCCAGATAATGTCGCCTTTTTTGTAAATTCCATTTGTCGGTGCAACAGAACCAGAACTAAACATTCTGCCTGAAAACTCAACATTTCCATTTACTGCAAGTGATACGCGACTATCGGCACTATTGGAACCAATGCGTACTGGCCCAAATATTTTAACAGGACGCTTTGGTACTGAAGGATTGCCCAGCATAATCTCGCCTGGGTCAACGTAGATTGCATCTTGATTTCGAACACTGACACGATATTGATTTGATGTTTCAAGTTTTCTAACATCAATACTCACTTGTTGTGTACCGTCATTGAATGCTAGAATTTTTGTCTTTACTAGACTATTTTCTGCATTAACTTCGTCGTAAAAATCAACCTTGCCAGATACTGCTAATTTTTCCAAGGTTCCAACAGTATTTAGGTTAGACTTGGTAATTCCCGTTCCTAATCCAGAAGATGTTAACACTGATCTACCACCAATGCTGTAATGCTTGTCTTCTGCAAGATCAATTATTTCTGAAGAGTGTAATCGATCAGGACCATCTTCCATTACAAAATGTTTAGAAACTCCGTTGTCTGCCCAGACAAGTCCTAGACCTTTTAAGGGTGTTGCTCGTGTGGCAGTAAATGTTAGGGGGCTAATAGTATCTGTTCTTGTATCGGTTGTTAGTTTCTCTACAAACAATTCGCCGTAAATCCTAACAACGCTATTTTTAGCATGTTCATCGCCAAATAATATCTCGCCGTTGTGTCTTGCTGTAATTCGTGCTTGGTTATCTGTGCCAATAACCAGATCGTGGTTTGTATAAGTTCCAATGTAGGCTTTACCTATTTGCTGACTACCTAATACTATTTCAATATCGTTTTCTACAATACTCAATGTACCATTAGGTGTTTCAGTATTAAGTCCTAATCTTCCAAAATTACTGCTAAAGACAGCAAAATCTCCAAGTACAGTATCACCGTGGACATGTAAGTGATGTAGGTTGCCTACTTCTCTTAATTTACTTTTTGTAATTTGGTTGCCGAGTGCGGTTTTTGATATAACTTCACTGCCGTCGATTAGGTAACTTTTGTCTGGAGCTAGATCAAGGTTTGCGTTGGTCCATAGATTGCCACCTGTTCTGTACTGAAGGTTAGTGCTACCTTCTCCCCAGACCCAGCTGAATCCTTTACCGTTAAGTTGTTGTTCTACATTAACAACCCAATGTCCGGTATTATGCTCGCTAGCGCCGTCTCTTATTAAATTTTTGACATTTAATGTATCAACAGTTAAGGTACCGCTAGAAAGATCTGCAACCGTAAGGGTTGCTACAGGTTCTGTAACCTTAAGTTTTGTAATAACAACTGTATCTTCTTGTATATTAAATGGTGTACTCATAAGAAATCTCTCGTCTTGTATTTATCAAGCACGAGAGATCCTTATAAAGTTGGTATTTTATGCTACTTTTAAGAGTACAGTTTCTTCGTTAATGCGTCCGTTCATCTTGGTATCAACAGCGTTGATTTCATCCAAGAACTTGCGTAGTGCAACCTTACCAGCAGCCTTGAACTCTTTAAGTTGATCTGCGGGCTTACGAAGTGTTTTCTGCACACTCTTAGCTTCGTCAAAGCCAGTGATTGTAGTACCTTTGACACCCAAGTCATGGAATTCTGCGGCAACATACTTGCCCAGCTTACGGGTCTTAGTATTGTAAACCCACAGTTCTTTCATACCAATAATGTCTGCAGGGTTAACACTAACCAGCTTGAGAGGCTCGTCAGTTTTCTTATACTTGAGCTTACTAACAACCTTGTCTTTGCTAACTGCCTTGACTTTACGAGGCTTTTTGTTAACCTTAGCTTCTTGCATCAGCATATTGCAGGCGCTTTCAATTTCCTGCAAGAATACAATAAAGTTTTTGATCTGCTTTCGACTACGATGGCTGTAACCTTCGCGAAGTTGTTCGTCTGCCTTACCGCTAGCTAGTTCCAGCAGTTCTGCTAAATCACGACCGTAGTAGTCACGAATAATACGTGCGTGAGCTGCCTTGGCACCTTTGCCCTTAAGAAGATTCAAAATCTTAAATGCCTTAGGGTCAAAGTTCTCAGGATCAGTATGAAAAGACTGATAAGCATCTTCGAGCTCGTCCGTCATAGCATACGCCGCATCGCGAGTACGTTCTTGAATGCTAGGCGTGTAGACTGCGGGCTTTTCTTCTTTAGGAGCGTCTTCGTCGTCTTCAAGGTCAGCACCACCTTCTTTCATAACTTTTTCAATTTCGTTACGAAGCCAGAGCCCAGTATCTTTCCCGCCGTTAAATTCTGCATGAACTTCGGGCATGCCTTTAACAAGGCAAGCCGCAACACCGACCATAGTGCCGTTGAAGTATTTGTCTTTGGTTTTACGAATAGCACGGATATCGGCCCTGTCGTAGCCCTGGCTGGGCATCCATTCGACTACTTTAACTTTAAGTTCTTTAACTGTAGACTCAAGACGATAGTAATCCATTGCCTTGCGAAAATTGGCATTAAACTTATCGCCGTCCCAATCACTTGCGCCGTCCCAGCTGGGGCTATTATCTCTTGATGTTTTGGTACGATGGGCAATAACTTGTTGTTTAGTAACTCGTGTTTTAGTAGCCAATTTTCACTCCTGTTGTGTTAAACAATGTGTATATTATACAGTCAGTTGGGCGTGTTGTCAACTAGTATTGGTTCGATATCTGGAACCATTTCTAATACATTTAATTTGCGCTCATTGGCTAATTGTAGTGTTTTTGCTACAAATTCACCCAAATTACTTTTTGGTTGATCGTCTAACCGTTCGATACTAATCAAAAATGGGTTACCTTTAAACTCATAGAAGTTTCCATGTACGGTTTCCGCCCAATTTAATAATTTTTCTTTTAGTGATATTTTTAGATCATCCGGAATAATGGACAATGATTGCCAATTTGGAACTATTACCCAATCAAAATCTAATTTCCATTTTGGAAAGTTTTCTGTCATAAATGATACAATTTTGTCTAAGGTCCAGATATTGTAGATATTAATAACCACGTGAATATTTAATGCAAAATTCGTCTTGTTACCCCACCAATCATCGTACTGTTTCATAACCGAAACAACTTCTGAGAATTTTGATGGCCAACGATACCAATCATTAACCGGTCCTATTCCATCGAGACTTACATCTAATACTAATTTCTTACATTGGTCGATTAGTAATTTAAGTTCTTCATTTGGTAAAACAGTTCCGTTAGTGGATACTAGCAATTCTAAGTTTTGTAAGTTTGATTTTTTTATCAGCTTTATAAATTTTTGCTGATCCATAAAAGGCTCACCACCAAACAATTTCAATTTAATTAGATCTTTTAGATCTAAGTTATCAATAATATCGTCGGGGTATGTTTGTAGTAATTTAATAGTTTTAGGAATTCTGCCTGCTTTATAGTCTTCTGCTCCCCAAGTAGAAGAGTAATCTCTACTACAACTAACACAAGCAAGGTTACAAAGATTACTAAAAGCAATGTCTAGGAACTTAATAGGTTGGCATTCTGTACTAGTTGGTAATTGATCTAGATTTTTAAGGCCTTCCTTTCTTAATGAAAATATCCCAGAGTTTTCGTCTCTGTAGCATTTATTACAACTAGCGTCCGGAATGCCTGCTATCAGTTTTTCTTGTAATACTTTCCAGCTTACACTATTACGAAAATCTTTGTGTAGACTCACTTCGTGGAGCCACTCCTCTCGTGGGAAAAATCTACAACAGGGTTCTGCTCTCCCCGATGCTCTTATAGCCAAGCTATCCCAAGGAAGCATACAGAAAACTTTATTATCTTGAATGTTGTTCATAGACAGTATCTAATAAATTATTTTCTTTTATAAAGTTTGTAAGTTCTTCCGCCCAAACTTTATGATACCATTCTGGCGCATGGTTAGCCCATCGATCTCCGCCGTCCCAGTATTCTAATTGATATTTCCTCCAGAAGCTTTGATCGTTATCTCCGTATTTGAAATACCTACTTAGATCTATTAGGTTGTTAGTTGACCATTCATGATTACTACATACTGCATCAAAAAACAAATAAGATATTCCTAGTTGTTTTAACAAAGATTGCATACCTATGATTCTTGAATGCTCCATTTGTGTTGAAACATTTAGAGGAATAGATGTTCCGTAAAGATGATCGTATGCTTTTTGTATTGGCTTACTAAACACTTCAAGGTTTCTATGATTAGGACACAAATGTACTACTTCATTCTTTTCATAGCAAAAGACAGGTTTACGCATAGAGTTAGTCCAGCCAATGACTACAAACCATTCTTTAGGATCTCGTAATCGTGCTAGATATTCTACCATAGTATGATAAATCCATTCGTTACTCCAACCCGGGCCAGCAATGTTTACATACTCTGTAAATCCTAAATTTTTGTAAAGATACCCACCGTATGCACGTTCAGGGCAACTTGGATGCCATTGTTCTACAATTTCTGATCCGGCACTATGACTGCAACCAATTACTAGTAATTTCATTTGTCTATCCAGGGCATATACTTTTTAGTGTCATGCCCCCTGTAAGCATCTATTTTTTTAATTAGACGAATAGCTTCGTCTTGTTGAGTTGGTAACGATCCGACCATAATGTTGGCAACTGCTTTTAAGGTTAAGACTTTTTCTTTTAACAAGTTACTGTGTTTATTATCATTTTCAGATATCCACTTTTCGATACTTACAAAAGTTTTTAATTTCTCGTCAAAAGGCAATTCAGTTGGTGACGCATAAAATGGACTATGCACATAGTTAAAATGCGGAAGTTTACGAATATTTTTGTTGTTTGGTAATGTTACAAGATAATCTAATAAGTCAATAATACCGTTGTAATTAAAAATTGAAAGTACTGTATGAAATTCTAAGATAAAATTTTCACCCCTTGTAATACGATCAACTAGCTCTTCGATGTTTGATTGTATTATTGACCACTTACCTGGATATCGTATATATTCGTAACATTCTCCGATTCCATCTATACTAACTTTAAACATTACTTGTTTAAATTTTGCAAATACATCTAACCATTTTTGAGGCATAACAGTTAAGTTAGTGTGAAAAGATAGTTCAATATTTTTTGAATATCCCGATTCTACTAACATGTTACAAAATAAAAAGAATTCATTATTAACTAATGGTTCTCCTCCTGTAACTAAGACTGTATCTAAATTTGATGTGATAACTTTTTCAAGGACAGGAATAATAGTTTCATAAGACCATTTTTTACTCCAATCAAACTTAATTTCTATTTCTTCCATCCCTGGAAAAAGATCTAAGTCTTTATATTCTTTTATCAGTTGGTCACTGGCATATGGGCTACACATTCTACATTTTAAATTACACTTATTTGACCATCCAAGATCTAAATAATTAATGTTAACCTCAGATACTTCTCCTGTATTGTTATCTGTTGTATCTTTAAAATTTTCAAAAGGGTATGCTTCGGCAAAGTATTGCCGCATACTTTTTCCTTTATTACGCTCAACATCATAGCAAAGTTTGCATTCAGAGTTTTCTACTCCGTTTATCATATTGCGCCTAATTTCTTTATATTTTTCTAAATTAAAATACTCTAGTAAATTAGTCACAGTACCAATTTGAACTTTTTTACCTTCATTATCTTTCATAAAGGTGTTACTCTGGACATTACAACAGAGTCGCATATCTCCACTAGGGTAAGCAGAAAAATGATTCCAAGCCAACGGGCAATAAGTATTAGACATATTAGATTGCATTATTATTAGAATCGATAGTCCAATCAATTTCTTCTTGCGAGTATGGAAGGACTTTCTTATTACGGTCGTGTATTAGATCAACAGTTACGTTTGAAGTGATGTTCTTACAATCTTGTTTCAGCTGTTTTGCAAGGTCTAATTTTCCTGGTTGTAACATTATTCGTACACCAAGCCAATTCATATTGGCAACAGGATTGCTTTGTTTACTCTCATAAGCACTCTGTACATTCTTTACAAACTTTTTATAAATTTCAGGTCTTTCTATATAACTTAAATGAGCACTGAAACCAATGTCGCTGACTTTCATTAGTTTAGCGTAGTAGTCCGGAGTATGACTGCCGTTTGTTGTAGTATGAACAATATGGAACAAGTCATTTCTTAAGTGTTCGACAAACTCTAAATAGTCAGGGTTGAATGTAGGTTCTCCTCCTGTGAAAACAAACTTCATTTTAGTGTCAGCACCCCAGAAGGTACTGAGGTTTTTCAGTCCATGTTTCAGTGATCCTAGTGTCTTATGGCCTTCATAATTGTTATGGCTATCAGGAAAGCAGTACCAGCAGTCATAATTACACCTACGTCCAAGCTCCCATATCACCAGTTTGTACTCATTAAATACACCAGAGAACGTTATTGTTGGATCTTTGACAAGATCTACAGGTTTTAATGCATCAAGGTCGAGATTTTTAATCTTACGTGCTGTAACTATGCCAATATCGTCGTAGCTTTTTACTTTAGGTGTTTGCATGTCAGTTCCACATGCACACAAATCCTTATCACACTTTACCCAAGTAAAGAGTTCTTCGATATTGTCAATTCCTTGGTTATATATGCTCCCATATGATCCGCCAACCTGGCATGTTCCTCTGTATACTAATCCGTCATGATGCACATAAATCGATCTCATACCAACCGAACACCACCAATTTTTCCATTTGTTTACCTGTAGAGAATGCAACTCATCGGGCGTGTGGGATGATATTTCTTCTTTGTTTATGAAAAGTATTTTCTGTTCGTCGTATGTCATACTAATATAATGTCCTTAACCTTTTGAAAAGTTGAAAAAACTTCTAGGTTCCATTTCTTTTTAACTTCGTGATTGGGCATAAGCCAGTTGCTTTTCTTAGAATCAAATCCTAAAAAATAATTATCAATTACAATTTTACCTATGATAAATTTTCCTAGAACCATGTTAGATAATTCTTTTATAGGCACCATTTCTTTCAAATCAGGGGCAAGACCTAAATACCATTTTTCAAAAGATGCTGTTGTATCAACAGCAGTTCTGTTTCTTTCGTAAAAACTAATCCATAGTTCGGCTGCAAATCGTTGTTGCGGTCTAACGTTATCTCGCAACAACACTTCTATGTCATTACCTGATGCTACAGTAAGCCACTCTTTGCCAAGAGTATTATATCCAAGATATAAATCTCCCCAATCGTACCAATTTGATACATGCAATTTATCAATTGGATCAATATCTCGAAAAATTGTTTGTGGGTAATAGTCAGCGCAGGCATGCATACTAGG
>JACCDJ010257184.1_pt1 | contig 10208 bp, 12 predicted proteins | sample 7444481 | NCBI WGS metagenome assembly JACCDJ01 (sample SAMN15323435, study PRJNA562643) | freshwater metagenome | isolation source: river surface water | place: USA:Blue River Watershed | collected 2017-08-15 | reverse complement strand
TACATATCCTTCTCCGTTCATTTTTCCAACACCTACGCGCATGGAATCTTTCAAGTCTGTTTTTGAATGAATTTCATCCAAACGTTTTTGATAGTTTTTAAGGTCGGTGAAGTTTAACGCATCCTTGCTTACTATATTATCATATAGCACTTCGAATTGTTGATCGTCGAATAAAATTTCAAAGTATTCTTCACTTCCAATTCTATGATGATGATTACATTTGGTGCAAATGTATAAGCTCTCTTTTAATTCAGAGCTGGTACAAATATGGTTACAGGAAGGACACTTGGTCCACAATCCTTCTGGTGTTTCTTTCTTATCAGCAGTAGAAGTAGTAATACCTCTTTTGATTCTATTAAACCATTTTGGTTTGCCAGTTTCATTGCTGGTAGACTCGTCACCTGTCAAATTCACTTCAATATCTTCTTCTCTGTTTCTCATAACGTGGCGTTTAATTGAGCAATCGGAAAATTATGCGTTTCTGTTAAGGCAGTTTAAGTCCTCAAAAGATTGTTCTAATCTCTTAATAAAAGACTCTTCACCTTTTCTTAACCAAACTCTTGGATCGTAGTATTTTTTATTTGGCTTGTCAGCTCCTTCTGGATTACCTAATTGTGTTTGTAAATAGGCTTCATTCTTTTTGTAGTATCCTAAAACACCTTCCCAGAATGCCCATTGCAAATCGGTATCTAAATTCATTTTAATGGCACCATATCCAATGGCTTCTCTAATTTGACTTTGAGCAGAACCGGATCCACCATGGAATACAAAGTAAACTGGTTTAGGAGCGGTACCCAATGTTTGTTCAATATGTACTTGGCTATTGTGTAAGATTTCCGGTTTTAATTCCACATTCCCTGGACTATATACACCGTGGACATTTCCAAAGGCAGCGGCAACTGTAAACAGATTGCCTACTTTACCTAATTCTGTATAGGCATAAGCTACGTGTTCTGGTTGCGTGTATAATTTGTCATTTTCAACACCACTGTTGTCTACACCATCTTCTTCGCCACCAGTTACGCCTAATTCAATTTCAATTCCCATACCCAATGGAGCCATACGCTTGAAAAATTCAACAGAGGTTTGGATATTTTCTTCAATTGGCTCTTCCGATAAATCCAACATATGAGAACTAAATAAGGGCTGGCCGTGAAGTTGGTGGTATTTTTCACTTTCATCAATCAAGGCGCTAATCCATGGCAACCATTTTTTAGCTGCATGGTCTGTATGTAATACAACTGGAACGTCGTAGTATTTAGCTACTTGGTGTACGTGTAAGGCACCAGCAATAGCCCCTTGAATATTGGCCTGTAAATTATCATTTGGCATTCCTTTACCTGCAATAAATTGCGCACCGCCATTTGAAAATTGGATGATAATTGGAGATTTCACTTTTGCAGCGGTTTCAATTGCTGCATTTATTGTATCTGTTCCGGTGGTATTCACTGCTGGAATTGCGAAATTGTTTGCTTTTGCATCGTTGTATAAAGCTTCTAATTCTTTGCCAAATAAAACGCCTGATTTGTACTTGCTCATAGTTTAATTATTGAGTAACAAATATAGTATTTATGCCCCAAACAGGCGTTAGCCTAGACCTTGTAAATAGGGTAAAATAATCCCCAAAAATGGTCCGAATACACACATTTAAGTATTGAAGAATAAGCAGTTAGTGTTCCCTATAAAAAACCCTTGGAACGCATCCAATCGTCATTATACACCTTGCCTACATAACGACTGCCATGGTCATGAAAAATACAAACAACAAGGTCTTTATCTGTCAAGGAAGAGGACAATTGCAATAAGCCCTGTAAACAACTTCCTGCACTATAGCCACAAAATAGTCCTTCTTCTTTTGCTAATTGTCGGGTCATTAAAGCGCCCTCTTTATCGGTCACTTGTTCAAAATGATCAATCAATGACATATCATAATTAGCTGGCACAAAATCCTCTCCAAAACCCTCGGCAATATAAGGGTGTACATAGGACATGTCCACTTCGCCGGTTTCAAAATAATGAGTTAACAAAGAACCTACCGGATCAATGGCCCATATTTTAATATGGGGGTTTTGTTCTTTTAAATATTTTGCAGTGCCTGTAATGGTTCCCCCAGTCCCCGCAGTGCAAACTAAGTGTGTAATTTTGCCCTCAGTTTGTTTCCAAATTTCAGGACCTGTGGTTTCGTAATGTGCTAAACGATTGGCTAAATTATCATACTGGTTAAAAAAGAAGGAGTTGGGTATTTCTGCAGCTAATTTTCTGGCTACCGAATAATAACTTGCTGGGTCTTCTGGTTCAACATTGGTTGGACATACAATTACTTCGGCTCCCACAGCTCGAAGAATATCCATCTTCTCTTTACTTTGTTTATCGGTTGTCGTGAAAATACATTTATATCCCTTTACCACACCTGCAAGTGCAAGTCCCATACCTGTATTGCCACTGGTACATTCAATAATGGTACCTCCTGGTTTTAATTTTCCTTCGGCTTCTGCCACTTCCACCATTTTTAAAGCCATTCGATCCTTGATGGAATTACCCGGGTTAAAATAGTCCACTTTTGCTAGAATAGTAGCAGGTAAATGGGCTGTAATTTTATTAAGTTGAATCAATGGCGTATTGCCAATAGTTTCTAGGATATTCTTCTTCCACATAGTAAGCTTCGCGTTTATTTACTTTGGTGAAATTAATATAAAAGAATGAAAAACTAAGGAATGTTAGCAAAATCTAACACGGTAGGTAAAAGGGAAAGGATCTATGAGAAAGGAGAGAGAAGAAACGAGAAATGAAAAAAGGCTTATAAATTCTCGAAATTGGTAGTAATGATTTCACAGAATTGTGTTTCAATCATCTTTTCGCCCAAAGCAATCATGTTACAAAATGCTTTTGCATTGCTGATACCGTGGCCAATAATTACGGGTTTGTTGACACCTAAAATAGGGGTACCTCCATAATGCTCAAAGTGATAACGGCTAAAGAAAGAATCGTTGCCCAGGCCTTGGTGTACTGCTGCATCGTACATAGCTTCTGCCGTCTTTAAAATAATATTTCCAGTGAAACCATCACAAACAATTACGTCTGCTTTGTCATTGAAAAGATCACGACCTTCTACATTACCCATGAATTCAATATGGGTATTTTCTTTTAAAATAGGATAGGTAGCCTGTGCTAAAATATTTCCTTTACCTTCTTCTTCTCCCATGTTTAATAATCCTACTTTAGGATGTTCAATATTGAGAATATGCTTGGCATAAAGGTTACCAAGGATTGCAAACTGATTTAATTGTTCAGGTTTACAATCTGCATTTAAACCCACATCCACTAAAATACCCGTCTTGCCGTCTAATTTAGGAAGTAAGGTAGCAATAGTTGGTCTTAAAACGCTTTTGATGGGTTTGATGCTAAACATAGCACCCACCAACATAGCCCCTGTGTTGCCAGCACTTAAAAATGCATCAATTTTTCCTGTTGCCAATAATTGGAATCCAATGGAAATAGAGGAGTTGGGTTTTTCTTTTAAAGCCTTAGTAGGATGCTCGTGATAACCAATTACTTCTGATGCATGTATAATATGCAAAAAAGGTGAAGATACCCCGTGTTGTTGAAATAATGCTTTCAACTGGGTTTCTTCACCTATGCAGAATATGTTATGCTCGGATTGAGTAAGATATTGTTGTACACCTTTTACGGCTTCTAGTGGTGCGAAATCACCACCCATCATATCAATACCGATATTCATTTTAATTAGGCTTTTAAAGGAGCTTTTTCAGCTACTAATTTTCCTTTGTAGTACAATTTACCTTCTTGAACATGCGCGCGGTGACGTACATGGATTTCTCCTGTTGTACCATCTGTGCTCAATGTTACTTCTTGTGCTACATAGTGAGTTCTTCTTTTTGCACTACGTTGTTGTGAGTGTCTGCGTTTAGGATTAGGCATCTCTTATGTTTTAAATTTTTACTATTTATTTTATTTCAACTTCTTTATCTATTCAGTATCCTTTTCAAGTCCTTGTTTGAATTGGTCTAGTCCTTTCCACAAATTTTCATTTCTGGTTTCCAAAGGAGCAGACATGAGTTTTTGTAATGCAGCTAGCGCCTCTTGATTGCAGGTGGATTCTCCTTTTTCATTTTCCGGACAAATGTGTTGTAACGGAAAACTCAATGTGATGAATTCATAAATCCAAGCAGCGATACTAATATGACTTTCATTTCGGTCAATGTAGTAGATGTCTGGATCTTCCTCTTGGCTATTCATGGTGTCGGGATCTTCGACCAATTTAATGATTAAATTAAATTCATCCCACAATTGAACCGTTAGGGGATTTCCGCAACGATCGCATTGTGTGTCTACTTTCCCATCTACATCAAAATGTAATTGCATAAAGCCTTGATGCTTATCCAATTTCAATTTGATTTTAGTATCACAATTACTAAATTCCTGAGGCCCAAAATCAACAAAGAACTTATCCTCAATCTGGTATTCGAACATATGTTCGCCGGCCGTTAAACCTACAAATGGTATTTCAAATGTTCTGTTTTGGCCCATAACCGTACTTTAAGGGTTGGCAAAGTTAGTAAAAACCTATCAAAAGACAAAGTTTATCCTAATTTTACAGCATAATTAATAGCATGCCCAACGGAACTAAATTAAGCCAAAAACTGCCATGGAACTACCCAGTCTATCTTTTTGGGGTGGTTATTTTTGTTTTAGGTCGTTTTCCGGACTTAATTAGTGCCTACTACCTGCCTTATTGCTTTAAACCTTTGAGTCTTTTATTGCGTACCATTAGTGGGAGATTTGAGATCACTCTTGGGGAAGTGCTTTATTTGTTGTTTATTATATCATTGATAATCAATTTGATACAAAATTTATGGCGTAATCGGACCCAATTAACGATACCTAGGTTTTGGCTATTTCAGGGTGTAGGTTTACTGAATGGATTGGTGAAATTGTATATTCTTTTTCAATTGTGCTGGGGTTTTAACTACCAAAAATATAGTCCTGCAGCCGATTTTAAACTAAACGTTCCCAAGCTATATACCGAGGCACAAATGGACAGTTTAAGCCTCGATTTAATTGCTCAACTCAACCAATCAAGGGCCTTATTGACCGATTCCCAGCTTAAAGGGTTGAAATTTGAGGAGGTAGCAGCCCAAACTATGGACCAATATGACAATGTCGAATTGGAATATCCTTTTTTACAATACCGTCGTTCTGTCATCAAAGAAGCGATTTTCCCAAACTGGGGGGACTATTTTGGGTACACGGCTTTTTACCAACCTTTAACCGGAGAGGCCATTGTAAGGGGAGATTTACCCCTCTTGACACAGCCTTTTACGATGAGTCATGAAATAGCACATCAATTAGGGTATGCTTCTGAGGCGGAAGCTAATTTTATTGCCTATGTGATTGGAGTGAAAAGTAAGTCGCCCTTATTTAATTATTCAGCCGCACTTCAACTATTTAGCTATGCACAAATTGCCCACTTAAATAGTATTGCAAAAAGAGGAGACTTTACCTTATTTGAAAGTACCATCGCCAGGAATAAAAAATTATTAGATCCAAAAGTAATTGCTGATCGGAAGGCGATTAGATTATTTTTTGAACGTAAACAAGATTTACAAATTCCTGGTAGTACTGCTTTTTATGATCAATTCCTGCAATGGAATAAACAAGCAAATGGGGTAGAGAGTTATAACGATGTCTTGCTATGGGCACTTGCCTATCAAGGCAAAAAAAATCCTTAGTGTTTACTAAGGATTTTAAATTACGTTTAAAACTTATTCTTCCACATCATGCTCTCGATAGGCTTTTCAGGTTGCCCACTGTATTTAGCATTTGATTTTTTATTGTAAGCAATTTCGATTTCACCATCCACTGGGAAATAAATAAGTTGACCAATTGGCATTCCTTTGTATACACGCACAGGTTGCTTTACTGAAATTTCTAAAGTCCAAAATCCACAAAATCCAACATCTCCTTTACCGGCTGTTGCATGTATGTCAATTCCTAAACGACCAGTGGAAGATTTTCCTTCTAAAAATGGAACATGTGCATGGGTTTCGGTGTATTCTAAAGTTACGCCTAAGTAAAAACCAGTTGGTTCTAATACATAACCTTCGTCCGGAATTTCAAAATAAGAAATGGTGTTGTGTGCTTTAGCATCTAACACATTATTATCATAGGTTGCCAACCATTTTCCTAAATGTACATCGTAGCTATTACTTCCTAAATCCTTGCGGTCATAGGGTTCAATTTTAATAGTTCCCTTTGCTATTTCCTCTAAAATTCTAGAATCAGATAAAATCATCTTAATGTATTGAATGTATTTATGTTTATTTTGCAGCACAAACCGCGCTGCAATCTAACTCAAAGCTTTTTTTTATGCCTTTCTTTTATCAACAAAATATTAACGAGACCCGACATTTGGCCATTTGGTCAATCACAGAGCCCGTTTCATTTTTTGAGACGGATGTACAATTGGCGGTTGATATTCAAAATGAAGAGCGTAAAATTCAACATTTGGCAGTGAGGTTGCTATTTAAATTGATGATGCCTGAGGCAGATTTAAGTAAAATGGTGATGGCAGATAACGGGAAACCTTATTTACATGGGGTCCCTTTTCATTTTTCCTTTTCCCATTGTAAGGGCTATGCTGCGGTTGCGGTAAGTGATACGGATCCCATTGGAATTGACATTGAAATTATTCATCCGCGTATTTTGAAAGTGGCGCATAAATTTTTAAATGAAGCAGAAAAAGCAAAGCTCGTTGGATTGGATGAAGCAGATCAATTAAAGCAGATGGCCTTTTTTTGGGCGGCTAAAGAAGCCATGTACAAACAGCATGAACAATTAGGCATCGATTTTGCTAAAGATTTCAATGTTTTGAATTTAGCTGCCAATGACAAAGGGGTGGTGGCTGCAAAAATTGAACACAAAGGCGTTGAAAAGAAAGTGAACCTAGATTATCATTTCGGGGAAGACTATGTTTGTGTTACATGCGTTACAGGAGATTAATTTATTTAGCTAATGCTTTGCATTTAGTAATTCAATTTTTAAATATTTATAATTGAGGAGATCAGCCTCTGAGATCAGCTCACTTTGCTCGCTGATCTCAGAGTGGGGTGCGTACCCAAAGCCTTTCAACCAAATGCTTTGCATTTAGTTGGCTTTTATCATTCTCACCTGCTCATTCAAGCAAGCTTGATTCGCAGTCTTAAATGATAAAAGCCTGTCACATTCGTGACAGGCTTTGTGCGGAAGAGGAGATTCGAACTCCCACGCCCGGGTATGGGCGCTACCACCTCAAGGTAGTGCGTCTACCAATTTCGCCACCTCCGCTGAGGTTGCAAATGTACAAAAAAAGCCCTCCCGAAGTGGGGAAGGCTTTTTTATAAAAATAATATTTTATAAAGATTTTAAGATCTCATCTGCAGATCTAACATAGTCCATATTTTTAGCTTCTGTTGCAAGTTGCTTACATGCTTCTGCTGCAGCTTTTGCACCTTTTTTATCTTTTAAAGCTACATGCACTTTTGCTTTCATAAGTTGAAGCCAATATGCTTTTGCATTGGCTGCAACCGCTTTGTCTGCATATAATAATGCTTTATTATAATCATGATCTATTTCTAAGTAAAATGTCGCAGCAGATTGGTACATGTTTGGATTTACTGTTGTTGCACTTGCTGCTGCTTCAATTTGGGCACGCACTGTTGTTTTGATATCGGTACTAATTGGGATGTTGACTTTTGTCTTTCCCCAATTCAAGCTAATCGTTGCTGTTTGTGCAGTGATATTGTCAATACTGATTGTAAAAGTTTCAGTAGAAGTTCCAGTAGCTTGAGGCGCCACTTTAAAACGTACAATATCCTCTGCTTGCTTGTAGTCAAAACTTCCCCAGCCTTTTGAATTTGTGTTTATAATAATTGTCCATTCTGTTTTACCTGGAATTGTAAATAAGCCATAAGATCCAGCAGGTATTGTCTTGTCTCCAATAGTTACGGGATCAGAGAATGTCAATTTGGTTGCTCCATTTGCACCTGTTCTCCATACATCTCCAAAAGGCGCTAATAAAGAGCCAGTGCCAAAAACGGAGCGACCTTTTAAACTAGGTCTTGAATATACAATTTCGATTTTGCCCAAGCCAAAATCTTGAGATAAAGTTTGGGTAGGACTTGCAGCAGGCATTTTAATTTGTGCTGATGCCGATAATCCAATAAGGGTTAATACAGCAAAAAGTATTCTTTTCATAATAGGTTTGATTTAATTGAATAACAAACCTAAATGATTTTCGTTTACGAAAAGTTTATTTTTTTTGAAATGCAGGGTGAAATCTGTCCAAAGTATCCCTTAAGAATTCTCTATTAATGTGGGTGTAAATTTCAGTGGTTGTAATGCTCTCATGACCTAACATTTCTTGCACGGCTCTTAAATCTGCACCGCCTTCTACTAAATGAGTTGCAAAGCTGTGGCGAAAGCTGTGGGGAGAGATTGATTTCTTTATGCCCGTTTTTAAGATTAAGTCTTTAATGATATAAAAGATCATAACACGACTTAGGCCTTTACCTCGATTGTTTAAAAACAGAATGTCTTCACAATCCTTGGCTGGGGTTTGGTGCACTCGAATGGTGTCCTTGTATAGTTTGATGTATTTAATGGCGTCGGATCCTATAGGTACGAGTCTTTCTTTATCTCCTTTGCCAATTACTCTAATAAATCCAACATCTAAGTACAAACAGGAAATTTTCAAATTAATGGCCTCTGTTACGCGTAAGCCAGAACTATACATGGTTTCAAGAATGGCTTTATTGCGGCCTCCTTCCGGTTTGCTTAAATCCAAATGACCAATCATCTCTTCAATTTCTTCAAAGCTTAAAACGTCGGGTAGTTTACGACGGGTTTTGGGGGTGGGTAGAAGCGTGGTAGGATTGACAGTGCATATTTGCTCTAATACACAATATTTAAAAAAGGCTTTAATCCCTGAAATGATTCTAGCTTGGGATGTTGCCGCCATTTCCATTTCGCCAATACATTGAATGAATTTTTGTAAGTCGGGTAGGGTAACCTCTGATGGACTTACCTCTTTGCCTATGGATTCAAAGTAGTTGGTAAGCTTATCAATATCTCTTAAATAAGCTTCCACTGAATGGGCGCTCAAGGATTTCTCCAATTGCAAAAAAGCTTTAAATCCTTTTTTATAGCTTGACCAATTCATTGCTTATGATAAAAGATTTGATTGTTAATAGAGAATGAGTTTATTTCGCATCAGATTTAAACAAAGATATGCAAGTAAATTTAAGGTCATTTAAGCAAAAAGTAACTAAGAACGCAAAACAATTCAGGTCATTTTTGACTAAGTTAGAAAAGCGTGCACCAAAGGGGTTAGATAATTTGGCCGAATACTTAAGCCCACAAGTATGGGCTGAAACGGATTGCTTGAGTTGTGCAAATTGTTGTAAATCGATGACGCCAACATTTACTAAAACAGATATTAAAAGAATTGCAGCACATCTAAATACAACACCCAAAGCATTTACAGAACAATGGTTGGAATACGATAAGGAAGATAAAGATTGGATGAATAAATTAAGACCCTGCCAATTCTTAGATTTAAAAACAAATATGTGTAGTATCTATGAAGTGCGTCCTGCTGATTGCGCTGGTTTCCCACATTTGACAAAGAAAAAAATGACAGAATATATTCATGTCCATAAGCAAAATGTGGAGTACTGTCCTGCTACGTATAAGATGGTAGAAAAAATGAATGATTTAATTGGATAATCTTGATTAGAAATATACGTCTTCGAAATAATCTAAAACCCACTCTTCAGTGGGTTTTTTATGTATGGCAATGACATCAAATTGCAGCCATTTCCATTGTGGATGTTGATATTGATAATGGGCTGCGGCATTCTTCAGAAATTGCATTTTTTGTGGGGTAATCATTTGTTCGGGATAACCATATAAAAGGGAGCTTCTTGTTTTCACTTCAACAATGTGTAAACGGCCATTATTGCTAGCAATTAAGTCTATTTCCAAATGTTTGTATCTCCAATTTCTTGCTAATATTTCATATCCTTTTTCTTGTAAATAGGCAGCCCCTATGTTTTCGCCTAAAAACCCAGTATCTTTGTTTTGCATATTTTGATTTCAAGTAAATATCTGCAAATAAGTAAGATGCAAAAAGCGTATAAATTACATGGGGT
>JACCDJ011352793.1_pt1 | contig 10210 bp, 5 predicted proteins | sample 7444481 | NCBI WGS metagenome assembly JACCDJ01 (sample SAMN15323435, study PRJNA562643) | freshwater metagenome | isolation source: river surface water | place: USA:Blue River Watershed | collected 2017-08-15 | reverse complement strand
AAGGTTTGAGCGAGATAGAGGCAATTGAAAAAGAAGCAAAAATGGAATTTGAAAGATCAAATACCTCAGTTGTTTTCTTTGATTTGGGTTCTTCAGCGTTAACTGCCAATGCCATGCAAGAATTGTATCGTTGGAAGTCTGCGATGGATCAAGGTGCTACCCATTACAATTTTAATGTGTCTATTTTTGCTTCTGCCGATAAATCTGGTAGCAAAAAAGTGAACGATAAATTGCGTAACGATAGAGCCAATGCCGTGAAGAATTTCATTGTAAATGTTTTAGGGTATAAAGGAAACATTACAGTTACTATCGATCAACCGGCATTTTCTGCAGTGAACGATATCGACCGACGTGCAATCATTACTGTGAATTGTAAAGATTAATCATTTAACATTCAAATGTTTATATAAGGGGCTGGTTTATCAGCCCCTTTTTTTGTTATATTCGTGACTCTATGAAGCATTTTTCTGCTATTAAACTTGGATTTCTGTCCGTTTTTTCGTATATTATATTTTCATTGCCGGTTGATGCAGCCGCCCAAAAAAAGGTTGTGGCTCAGCCTAAACCTAAAACAACGGTTTCTAAATCCAAATCCACCAAGCAGATTAAAACGGTGAAGTTCCTACCTCCGAAGATTGACATTGAAAACGATGTTGCGAATCCTCCGATTCAAGATGAAATAATGCTTGAAGGGAAAAATGTAGTTGAAGCTTCAGACTACGCCTCGCCAAGACCCACGGATTTTGTGAATCCAATGGTTGGAACTGGCGGTCATGGGCATACCTTTCCAGGGGCTGTTTGGCCTTTTGGTATGGTGCAATTGAGTCCAGATACAAGAACCGATGCCTCTTGGGATGGTTGCGGAGGATATTATTACGACGATACCTTTATTTATGGATTTTCCCATACCCATTTGAGTGGAACCGGTGTCTCAGATTATGGCGATGTATTGTTCCAACCAATTATGGGGGCTTCTAGTTTCAGTCCTTTGAAATACCGGTCAAAATTCTCGCATTCCCAAGAAATTGCTGAACCAGGATACTATTCGAATTATTTAAACGATAACCTTGTGAAGGTTGAACTGTCGGCTTTGCCGCGTGTGGGAATTCATCAATATACTTTTTCTGTGAACGAAATAAAAGCAAACGACAGCATTTTTGTGGTGATTGACTTGAAGCATAGGGATTATTTATTGGGACATCAACTTGAAGTTTTAGCTGATGGACATACAGTTAAAGGATTTAGAAGAAGCAAAGCTTGGGCAAATGATCAGTCCGTGTTTTTTTACAGTTACTTCCAAGAGAAAATACTGTCGGTTCAATTTAACCAAGATAAATCTGTGGCAATCTTGTTCTTTGGTAGAATGAGTGATATGCAAACCCCGCAGTTTCGAATTCATTCTGCCGTTGGAATTTCATTTACTTCGTTAGAAGGTGCAGAGTTGAATATTCGAAAACAAGTACTAACAAAACTTTCTTCTGATAATGAGCGTTTGTTGGTTGATGTGACATCTGCACAAAGACTGGCACAAGAAGCGTGGAACAAGGAATTGTCAAAAATTGATGTGCTTGGTAGTTCAAGTTCTTTGAGTTACAAAAGAGCAGATTTCTTTAAATTTTACACGGCCTTGTACCATTGTATGATTCATCCAAGTTTGGCATCAGATGAAGATGGTAAATACAGAGGCAGAGACCAGAAAATTCATCAAGGAACGCGGAATTATTTTTCAGTCTTTTCTTTGTGGGATACTTATCGTGCGTTACACCCATTGTTGACTTTAATTGATAGGGGAAGGACATCCGATTTTGTGAATACTTTCTTGTTGCAATATGTTCAAGGCGGCCGGTTACCTGTTTGGGAACTTGGGTCTTGTGAAACCGATTGCATGATTGGTTATCATAGCGTGTCTGTCATTGCCGATGCTTTGATGAAAGATATTGAGAATATTGACATTGATTTGGCCATTGAAGCGATGCGTCATAGTTCGGATAGGAAAGAAGAAAGCTTGGGAATGAAGGTCAATGAACAAGGGACACTTAAAAAATCAATATTCAAAAATGATTATATAGACGTCAAATCGGAATCTGAATCGGTTTCAAAATCATTGGAATATGCATACAATGATTGGTGTATTGCTCAAGTGATTCAAAAATACAAATTGAATTCAAATAAAGTTGCATCTGATTCATGGACATCTATTTACAATGAATATATGCGCAGAAGCAATCGCTGGCAGCATTATTTAGATCCAAAAACTAAGTTCATGCGTCCAAAAGTGAACGGTGAGTGGATATCGCCATTTGAGCCCCGAGAGGTGAACAATCACTTTACTGAGGCCAATTCATTTCAATACAGCTTCTATGTCCCTCATCAAATAAATCTTTGGAAAAATTACCTAGGTGGTGATGAAGCACTTGAAAGACAATTGGATACATTATTCGGAACAATATCAAAAACCACTGGAAGGGAACAGTCTGATATTTCTGGATTGATTGGACAATATGCGCATGGTAATGAGCCAAGTCACCACATGGCATATTTGTATAATTACTGCAACAAGCCTGAAAAAACGCAACGTTTGGTGCGCAAAATTTGGCGTGAATTTTATAAAAATACACCTGACGGTTTAATTGGAAATGAAGACTGTGGCCAAATGAGTGCTTGGGCGGTTATGTCGGCGCTTGGATTTTATCCAGTAACACCAGGCAGCAATGAATTTGCTGTAGGGGTCCCATTTTTTGAGGAGATTGAGATGAAAATACAAAATTCTTCACATTTGAGGCCTTTGGATATCAATGTTCGACCTAGATTATATTCGAACACGGTTTATGAGCTCAAAAATGCGGGATTGGCGAATGCAAATGATCAAAAAACGCGATTGTTTTTGAAGTATCAAGATTTGTACAATGGGGTCTTGAAGTTCGATTTAAATAAGCGATTAGATACCCTGAAATTTGCAGGTTCGGATGTTGAAAGTGGTCGAAAATATTCTGAAATAGCTCCAACCATTGTTGGAAATCGAATATTTACTGAGAACAAACATACCATTTCGGTGGTGCCTAGCGATTTTTCATTTGTGAATCAAACAGATAAGGTTTCATTGCAATTGGAAATTAAATATGCTGGACTCGATAAGCCAATGACACAGCAAAAAGAATTGGCAAAAGGAGAAGTTTGGAATGTTGTAATTCATGGCAATTGCGAAGTTGCTGCATCTACAAAATGGAATCAAAATTGGTCAAGTTCTGTGGCCATTTTTACCAAAAAAGAAAATCAATACAAAGTGGTTTCTATTTCTGGAGCTTATAACAAACAATATTCTGGGGGTGGCGATGATGCCTTGGTGAATGGCATATTAGGCTCTGAAGAATGGCGTTCTGGTGATTGGCAGGGTTATCAGAATCAAGATTTTGAGGCAGTCATAGATTTGGGTCAGAAAGTGGAATTGAACTCAATTGGCGCAAGGTTTTTACAAGATACCCGCGCGTGGATTCTCATGCCTACAGAGGTAGAGTATTTCGTGTCTAACAATGGTAAAGATTTCAAATCGGTAGCCAAAGTGGGTCAATTTTTCCCAGATACAATTTTGAATACTACGGTGGTGCCACTTAATCTCCTCATTAAAAAGCAAAAAGCGCGGTTTATTAAAGTGAAAGCTAAGAACTATGGAGCTTTGCCTCCTTGGCATCAAGGATATCCTTTTGGTGGAACAGCCTTTATTTTTATTGATGAGATTTTGGTAAATCCTGAAATCATTGTTGAAATTCAATCTAAGTAAACTGTTGTGAAAAGTCAATTGCTTAAAATCAAAGTGACCTTTACACTAGGGTTGCTGTTTTTCGTACAATCTGTTGAAGCTCAATTGAGTGCACATGTTGTTTCGAATTGGCAAATCATGCGTTCAACCGATAAGTTGAGCAATCAACCTTTTATTCGAAAATATTTACCCAAACAACTTGATGGACGTTGGACAAAAGTTGAAAATACAGAATTGCTTTCGAATTTCGCCGATTGGATTGATCTAGAATATCGTAAACCTGGAGAAGATCCTTATTATAATTCTTGGTCAATTCCATGGAGTACTTGGTTTTTAAAAGCCCCGTTGTTTGATTCTGTGAAAATTTCACAAGGATTACATCGTCATTATAAACTTCGATTAAACCGACTTGAATGTGCTGAAGTTGAGGTATATATCAATGAACATAAGTTGGATGTTCTCAATCCTACCTATGGCCAAACATTTATTGATCAAACACTCGACATAACCCCTTTCTTAAAAGGTGATGGGAAGGATACTATTTTTGTAGGATTTGTTTCGCAAATGACAAATGGGTTGTCGATGCAGCGAATGGATCATGCAAAATTCACAGCCGATAATGAAGAACCATCAGATTCTATTCAAAAGTTATTTTACGGAGGGATAGACGGTCAATTAAAATATGATGGCAAGGTTAAAATTTCGCCTTATTTCAGAAGACCTATCATGGATTTTGGGTGGGACATTAAAAGGCCAAATATCCAATTTGGATTGGGAAATGGCATTGAGTGCATTGGTTGGGATAAGTTGTATCCGATACATTCGGAAATTCTAACAGATTCAATTGTTTATGATGCAAAAGGAAATCCAACGGCCGCCTATGTTACCTATTTGGCAAAGTTAGATGCCGATTTTTCTAGTAACATTGTGAATGGAATGCAAGTTTCGACACCCGCCTTCAATTTTGTTTTAGAGAAAAACTATATTCAAAAAATTATTCAACAAACAATCACAACTAAAGGGAAATTAATAAATAAACGCTCCATTCAAAAAGAGAATGATCCTGATTTTGTGAGTTATAGTGATTGGGTTGCGTTAAGTGATACAAGTTATGAACTCATAGAAGATGTTGTTGAAGGTATACGGTATGATTCAGTAACAACCCTTCAAATTAAAAATAAATACGTGATTTATCAACCCAAATTGTGGTATCCTAATGGAATGTTTCAGGAAGTTTATCCCAAAGATGAATTGCCGAATTTGTACCGTATTGGATTGAATTATAAGGAGCATTATTATAATACACGGTCTTACAATTCGTATCCTTATGAAATTGCATCAGTGATTTCGAGCAATCATTATACGTATACCGGATTGAGAACATTGGCAGTAGATACTCAGAATGGTAAATTTTTGTTTAAAGTAAATGGAAGAAAATTAACTGCACTTGGAGCAAACATTGTTTGGGGAAGAGAAAATCTTTCAACTTGGGTAGAAGACAATGGATGGTATTCACAACATGGAAAAACCAAGTTGGCAAACCAAAGTAGTCCGTTTGTTATTTCCTATTATATAAATTTTAGTGGCATTAATTTGTATTCGCACCCAATAACAAGCAAACCAAAAGATAAGCATTTTAGATCAATTTTTAAAGTTGGGATGAATATGGTGCGTTTTTGGGGTGGTGGCAATTATCCTCCTGAAGAAGTGTATCAAGAGTGCGACCGGTTGGGTATTTTAGTCTGGCAAGATTTGATGTTTTCGGGTACCACTTATCCTCACAGGGAAGATTGGAATGAATCTGTAGGAAATGAGCTAGAGAACAACATTTCCTGGATGAAAACACATCCAAGCTTGGCGCTTATTTGTGGCAATAATGAAATTGATGTGGCGTTAAAGAATTGGGGATGGTTTGAAAAATATCAATTGCACGGCTCAGATTCTATAAATACTTGGAGTCATTATAGGTCTCTTTTCGACACATTTATTCCGCGGAAATTGCAAAATATTTCACCTAATATTTTCTACCTTCCTAGTTCACCAGTGGGCAATTGGGGCAATCAAAAGCAAATGAAAATTGGTGACAACCACGATTGGGGAGTTTGGCATGGGGAACATCATTTTAACCATGTTGATTCTGTGAATGCACCATTTGTGAGTGAATTTGGATTTCCTTCGTTCCCTCAAGGTATTCAAGAATCGTTTGAAAATAATCCTTCCTTGTTTAGAAGTTATAAAGGCTTGGGATTAATGAATGAATACGCCAAATTCGAGCTAATTTCAAAAAATAAATACCTTGTGAATCCTAAATTAAATACAAGCGTTTTATCAAGTGTTAAAAACTCAACTTCGGGGAAATTGCAGGCTTTGTTTTTGGATAGGGCTATGAGGGCTTATCGAACATCGTCAAAAGATTTTGGAGGTTGTTTGCTATGGCAACTCAATGATGCCGATCAACTTGTTTCTTGGAGTTTTATTGATGCTTGGGGCGAGCATAAACCGGCTTTTGAACAATTAAAATATTCGTTTAAACCTACAATTTCATTTGTTCGAAGTTTAGATACCGCGGTAAAAATTTCGCTGCAATCGACTAAAATAAAATCGCAGAAATTAACACTAAAATTTGCCATAGACGCCCCTTCTAAACCCAATGCATTTCAATGGACCAAGCAAGTAAATTTATTGCAATTTGCAGAATTTCAATTGGCTGTGAATCGAAAGTTACTCTTGCCAGGAAATATCCTAAGATTACAGGTTTTAGATGTCTCCGGGAGAGTCATTGATGAGCTTTAAAATTATTTATTGAGCTGTCGATAATTCCATTTCCACTCTTTCCAATATTTTTCATGGAATTTGAGTCTATCTAAATATTGCAGGTGCAACAGCAATCTGCTGTCGGCATTTTTTATTTGCAAATCTACATCTTCTAGGGTGTCGTTTGTTTTTGTAATTTGCGTTGCAAAATTAAACTGAGGAGACCACAATACTTCCGCCAATGCCGATGCCCTAGGTAAAGCCATATATTCAACTTGCTGTTCATTCGGCATGTATTCTGTCCATAAATTTGCCTGTGCTCCCAAAATGAATTTGTGTTTTTCAATAGGTAAATTTGATGGCACTGGGTTATAAAAGTACACAGTATCTAATGGGTTGTATCCACCAATAGCAATTGGTTCAGTGGTTTTATCTCCTTGATAATGGTCGAAATAACATGGTTTTCCTGGTGTCATGATGACGTTGTGATTTTGATTTGCCGCTTCAATACCCCCAGATGTTCCCCTCCAACTCATCACAGTGGCGTTTGGCGCAAGTCCTCCCTCTAGAATTTCATCCCACCCAATGATATTTTTGCCTTTTGAGTTGATGTATTTTTCGATGCGCTGGATAAAATAACTTTGCAATTCGTGCTCATCTTTAAGTCCTAAGGTTTTCATTCTGGATTGACAAGAATTACAGGTTTTCCAGCGGGTTTTAGGACATTCATCACCACCGATATGGATGTATGGGGATTCCGGAAAAAGCGCAATGACTTCATCGAGAATGTTTTGCAAAAATTCAAAAGTTTGGTCGTTTCCAGCGCAATAAACGTCATCAAAAACGCCCCATCCAATAGCAGGTTTAAGTGGTTTTTGATTGCAACTATACTCAGGATAAGCAGAAAGCGCGGCTAGGGCATGTCCTGGCATCTCGATTTCCGGAATTACAGTAATTCCTAAGGCTTTTGCATAACCAACTATTTCTTTGATTTCCTCTTGAGTATAATAGCCACCATAGGTAGCTGTGTCGAAAGTTTGATCAGAATATTTGCCAAATTGCGAGCCTTTTCGAAAGCCACCTATTTGAGTGAGTTTAGGGTATTTTTTGATTTCGATTCTCCAACCTTGGTCTTCTGTTAAATGCCAGTGAAATGTGTTGTATTTGTAGAACGACATCATTTTGAGGTATTTTTTAATGAAGGAAGCGGGGTAGAAGTGGCGGCAAACATCGAGGTGCATTCCGCGGTATTGAAATCTTGGATAATCATTGATCACAGTGGTTTTATAGATCCATTTTCCAAATAAATTTCGTTTAGGATTCAGTTGTTTACAGGTTGTGAGTGCGTGAATCAATCCTGGGTAATCGGCATATTCTATGGTGATGTTCTCATTTGAAATGTTAATAGTATACGCTTCTTTTTGGATCGCTAGATTTATGATTTTAGGGGCAATTTGATCAAGTGGTTTTTGAATAAAGACAATGTGAGCATTGTTGTTTGAAAATGACATAATCTTGCAGGGGAAAATGTCCCTCAGAATTTCAATGAAAGCTTGATTTTGAATCAATGATTGGTCAATTGAAACGGTTGCTTCTTTGGGTAATTTAAAAGCGCTGTTTTCAATGGTGATCACTGATACAGGGCTTGGTATGATTTGGGCTTTTGCAGAAATTGCCGAAACGGTGAAAATTGCAATTAAAAAACGTTGTAACATTATTAAAGAAAGCCGCAATATCTACTTTTTTTTCGACAACCGAAATTTTGCATATATTGCATCTTTTTTACAATTTATTTTTGTCAAAATTAAAATCTTAATATAAATGGATAAAAATTCGCTTCATCACATGGTCGACATTGGTTCAACCCAATGGATATATTTAAACGCTGGTTTACTTATTGGATTTATTGTTTTCTTTGGAATAAGTTGGAAACTTGATGAGAGGCGCCGAATTCAAATTGGGTATGTAATGGCTGCAATTTTAGGGGCGAATTTTATTGCAAATCAAGTGTTTGCGTTGTATACAAATACGTGGGATAAAGCAGTTCATCTGCCACTTCATTTGTGTTCTTTTTCTGAAATTTTAGCCATGATGATGCTGGTTTGGCGTAGACAATGGACGTATGAATTCCTGATTTTTTGGAGCGCCGGTGCAATTCATTCATTTTTAACTCCAGAAGTTACCGCAGGTGGTAATTTGTTCAACTTTTGGGAATATGGAATTGCGCATGGAATGGTTATTATTGCCGGGTTTTATGCAACATTTCGCTTGAAAATGGTGCCAAGAAAAGGGAGTTGGCTGAAAGTTTTTGGATACACACAACTTACCTTGCCCTTTGTTGGCATTTTTAATTGGCTCTTGGGGTCGAATTATATGTTCCTGGCGCAGCGACCTAACGCCAACAATCCATTGATCATCGGCGATTGGCCCTGGTATATTGTAAGCTTAGAATTGGTGGTTCTGGTCCATTTTTACGTGTTCTATTGGATACACACCACATTAATTAGAAAGAATTAAGTTTTTTTTGAGGGACATTTGCTGCGTTAAATACTTTGCAGTTCTTCCCAGAATTCGACCGCTCTGCGCGTATGCGGGATGACAATTGTGCCACCAACAATGTTGGCTACAGCAAGTATTTCGAACATTTGAGCGGTGCTAACCTTTTGTTCATGGCATTTTTCAAGATGGTATTTCACACAATCATCGCATCTTAAAACTAGGGAAGCAACCAATCCAAGCATTTCTTTTGTTTGCACCGATAGCGCCCCTTCTGCATAGGTTTGAGTGTCGAGATTGAACAATCTTTTAAGCACGAGGTTATCGGCATTTAAGATTTTTTCATTCATTTTAGCACGGTATTCGTTGAATTCTTGAACTGATTTTGACATATTTTTAAAATTAATTTGCAAGATAGCCGAAAAGTTGTATTTTTGCAGCCCCTTACGGAAGGAAATAGCAAAGAAATTTGTAAAATCTAAAAGCAAGTGGAGATGGTATCGTAGCTCAGTTGGTAGAGCAAAGGACTGAAAATCCTTGTGTCGACGGTTCGATTCCGCCCGATACCACATCAAAACAAAAAAGCCCGCATTTGCGGGCTTTTTTGTTTTGTTACGATCTACAAGCAAGTGCTCCAATGAGCCAAATAAGGAGCGGTATGCCAAAAAACCAAAATCCAACCATTGAGGTCCAAAATCCAAAATTATATAAGAATCCACATTCATCGAGTTTATCGTAATTGATTAATCCTAAGTAATGGATTCCGCTGGCTATTAAAAGAAAAATTCCGAAGGCAATGCTCAATGCCCCACTGTATCTATCCATTCCCGTTCCAGCGAGAATGAAAATAATCCCTCCGATAAAGCAAAAGCTGAATAATATAAATAATAGATAATATGAAAAATCGGAGTTGCTATCAGGGAAAATGCTGTCGCTTTTGTTGAAAAGGCTCTTATTCTTGCTTTTTTGATGCTTTAGTTTTGTTTCGAGTAACTTAGTTATAATTTTCGATTTTAACTTGCTCATTGGTTTTAACTGTTTCAGATTTTCTTTTATCTGATTTTCAGTAACAGATTGTGTTAATTCCTGTTGAATGGTGCCAGGCACCACAGCTGGACGCAATTCTGATTTAGAATTGATTGCGTCTGTCACTGGGCTTATGTTTTGGGTTTGGTTAACTTCTTTTTGATTTGAAGTTGGTTT
>JACCDJ011542293.1_pt1 | contig 10211 bp, 11 predicted proteins | sample 7444481 | NCBI WGS metagenome assembly JACCDJ01 (sample SAMN15323435, study PRJNA562643) | freshwater metagenome | isolation source: river surface water | place: USA:Blue River Watershed | collected 2017-08-15 | reverse complement strand
GATTTAACTTCATCTGCTGAAGATGGCCGCACGTCATAAGCGCTGACAACTGCACCTAATCTTCGAGCCGTAGCAATTGCTTGCAATCCAGCAACACCGGCACCTAATACCAAAACTTGTGCCGGAGTAACGGTTCCTGCCGCAGTCATTAAAAGTGGAAAGAATCTTGGACTTAGTTCTGCGCCAACCAGCGCAGCTTTATAGCCAGCGCAGAGCGCTTGCGAGGTAAGTGCATCCATAGATTGCGCTCTGGAAATACGGGGAACCAACTCCATAGAGAAAGCAGTTACGCCGGCTTTGGCTAGCGCTTCTATATTCTCTACGGAATTTGTCGGAGAGAGGAAAGAGATTGTTACGGCACCACTCTTTAAATTAGCAGCTTGTGATGGGGTAAGTGATTGTACCGAAAGTACTACATCTGCATCTTTCAATACTTCAGATGAGACTTTGGCTCCGGCATTTTCATAATCTAAATCGGTAGCTTGGGCGTGAATACCAGCGCCACTTTCAATAATTACTTCGTAGCCTAATTTGGTGAATTTATTGATCACATCTGGCACCAGCGCTACGCGCTTTTCGCCAGATTTAATCTCCTTAGGGACCGCAACGCGCATGTGATAAATGTACCTACCGAGAGGCGATGAAACTAGCCTTTAACGTCCTTTTGATTCTCCGCGGGTAAGGTGATAGAGCAGCGCCTGAATTGTGGTGCGACGATGATAAGCCTGTCGCCAAATTACCGATTTGCTTCCATCAATAACGCTTGCGGAAACTTCCTCACCTCGATGTGCTGGAAGACAGTGCATGAAAATTGAGTCTTTTGCCGTTAGTTGCATCAAATCATCTGTCACTGCAAATGGTGCAAGCGCTTCTGACTTCTCTCGCCGCTCAGCTTCTGGATCTCCCATTGACATCCAGACATCTGTATAAATTACTGAGGCATTTTGGGCAGCAGCTTTTGGATCGGAGGTAACTTCGATAGTTCCGCCTGTGGATTTAGCAATCTCTTCAGCTCTCTTTAATACATTCATATCGGGTGACCAATTGCCTTGCGGTGTAGCTGCAACTACATGCGCACCCATAATTGCGCCCATAATCAACCAGGCATGAGACATGTTGTTACCGTCACCAAAGTAAGAGAACTTTCGATTCTTTATCTCTTTTCCGAACACTTCACGAATTGTGAGCCAGTCAGCTAACAATTGGGTCGGATGATCCTCATCCGTTAGCGCATTAATCACTGGAATCGACGCATTTGCGCCTAATTCATTGACCTCAGATTGCTTGTAAGTTCTGATAATTAGTGCATCACAAAATCCGCTGATAATTTTTGCAGTATCTGCGATGGTTTCTCCGCGACCGAGTTGTAATTCATCTCCACGGATAAAGATCGGAGTGCCACCTAAGTGTGCAGTAGCAGTCTCTGATGCCAATCTAGTTCGGGTAGAAGGCTTAGTCATGTAGATGGCAACCGTCTTGTTTTTTAAGTGATTTGCTGCACTCAATGGCTCAGTTGCGAATCGCGCCGCAGTTTCCAAGAGAAGTTCGACATCATCGCGCGATAAATCTTGGGTGCGCAGTAAGTCCTTCATCTGATAATTCTACCCGTAAAAGTAAACTCCGACTTATGTTCAATAAGTTGGGAAAGTTAGCCCTAGTAGGCTCTTTGCTGCTTCTCAACTTGCAGCCATCGTTTGCGGAGAACCCACAACCACGAAAGATTTATAGCGGTTGGATTCCTTATTACTCAATGAAGACATCACTTCCTGCTGCATTAAACAACGCAGACTTAATTCGCGAAGTGATGCCTTTTTGGTATACCTTCAAATACAACGGCAAGACTGCATCGATTCAAGATCTTTATTCACCAGCTAATCCAAGCGTTCCAATTATTCAGCCATTAACAGCGATGCGAAATGCAGGATTCTCAATTATCCCAACCATTACCGATGGGACTGACAAATTAGTCTTGGCAAATTTGCTTGCAACAGATAGCGGCAGGCAGGCTGCAGTAAAAGTTATCAACGATCTTGTTTTACAGAATAACTTTGATGGAATTGATTTGGATTTTGAAGGGTTTGCATTTGTTGATGGTAATTCGAGTTGGGACAAGACCAAGCCAAATTGGGTTACTTTCGTTAAATTGCTAAGTGATACTTTGAAAGCTAATGGCAAATTACTTTCAATGACCACTCCGTATTTGTTGGATCCTGCAAGTGGTAAACGTGGATATTATGTTTATGCCTGGGCAGAGATTGCGCCTTTTATTGATCGATTGCGCATCATGACTTACGACTTCTCAGTTTCAAAACCTGGGCCGATTGGACCAATTGCCTGGACTGAGGACACAGTTAAATATGCAGTTTCAATTATGCCGGCATCTAAAGTTTTTGTCGGAGTTGCAGGCTATGGACGAGATTGGGTAACACGTGTTACCGGAGTCTGTCCTGCCGATGTTGCTAAGACTGTTTCAACTTCAGCGAAGGCTGCAACATTTCTAATGCGAAACGCGACAAATCTTGCAGAAGGATATGGCGCGACAATCAGATACGATGAAAAATTTCAAGAAGCAACATTTACATACCAAAAGACCTACAACGGAAATACCTCCACTGGTTTAGCAACAAGCTGTACTGCAACCAGAACCGCTTGGTATCAAGATGCAAGGGCATTTGAAGCGCGTGCACAACTTGTATCGAAATATCGTCTAGGTGGACTCGTAGCCTGGACAGTTGGTTTTGAGGATCAACCGGCAATGACCAATATTAGAAATGTAGCTCTCTCTATTGCGCCAGACAAAGTTGTCTCTACACTCTCGACGGATTTTGATAATTTCAATTATGGAACACCAATAAATCTAAGTGGCATCTTTACATTGGCCGACAAACAACCAATTGCAGCCCTTCCAATCAAACTGGAAGTCAAAACTAATGATGAACTCAATTGGCGTGAGATTTCTACCTTGAATACAGGGGTTGATGGCAAGATAAATCTGCAACTTTATTTAGGACAGAATCAATCAATCCGCCTACGTAGCGAAGGAACTTGGGAACGGCTGGAAGGACTCTCTAACATCCAAGCCATAACGGTTAAACCACAGTTAAAAATCTCAGCACCAAGTAGTGTCAATGCAAGAAGCGCTATCTCAATTTCAGGAACAGTCACGCCTGGCAAAGAGATCAGAGTCGCACTTGAAAGGTTTGAAGGAAAGTGGACTGAAGTTGCAAATACGAAATCCGACCCAAATGGTGTTTATCAATTCAATTACCCAGCCGGTACGGGTCCATTCATGAAGTTGAGAGTTATTGCAAACGGTGGACAATCAGCGCCAGTCACAATTGCGATACGTTAGTTTTGAAGATATAAAATTAGAGCATGTCACGGACTCGAATCACTGCCCAAGCTGAGACTGGTTCTAAAACCCAATCGACTACTCATTTGGATGAAGAGTTAAAAGCGATATTTAGTAATGATCGACTCTGGGTAACAATTGTTTGGGATGATCCCGTAAATCTAATGTCCTATGTGACTTATGTTTTCATGGAACTCTTTGGTTACACCAAGGAACATGCCACTGAATTGATGCTGAAAGTGCATAATGATGGAAAAGCTGTTGTTTCAAATGGATCTCGAGAAGAGATGGAACGCGATGTACAGCGCTTACACGAGTATGGTCTTTGGGCAACAATTTCAAAGGAAGAGCTCTAAATTGAGTAGCGAGACTGGTGGATTTAGGCGACACGGAGCAAATGAGTACCAAGCGAACTTTTCAGAGTCCGAACGCGAAGTACTTATCAATTTGAGCGAACAATTGATTGAATTACTAGCAGAACGAGTTGATCAAAGCCATGATGATCCCTTGGCGGCCATGGTTGGTATTACGGTTCATGATTCACCGCCAGAGGACGAAGTGCTACTGCGCTTACTTCCAAATGCCTATGCAGACGAACAAGCTTCTTCAGAGTTTCGACGCTACACCGAATCGACTTTACGTGAGAAGAAGCGAGCTCACGCAATGGCTTTGCGAAGTAACATAATTAACGCTGGAGAATCTGCAATTGACTTAGATCACGATGGCGCAATGGCATGGCTTGGTGGATTAAACGATATTCGACTTGCTTTAGGTGTGCGCTTAAAAATCGAAGATAATTCTCAAGAGCATTTAGAGTTACTAAAACCAGATGATCCGTTGCGTGCGGTCTACGCTGTTTATACCTGGCTCGGCTGGTTGCAAGAGAGTTTGATTCAAGCGTTAATGGATGATGTTTCAGAAGGCTAAACTGCGTGCATGGCCGAACGCGATTACAACGGGGAGATTGCTGCCCTAAGTCAGACGCTTTCAGGCATTGAAGAAGTTTTGGATTTACCAAAGTTAAAAGCTGACGCAGAGAAATTAGAAGCTGAAGCAGGCGCAGCTGATTTATGGAACAACCCAGAGAATGCGCAGAAAGTTACTTCAAAATTAAGTCACACCCAATCGCAGATCAATAAATTAGTAACGTTACGCAGGCGAATCGAAGATTTACCAATCATGCTAGAACTTGCCGAAGAAGCTAACGATAAAACTGCGTACGCTGATGCGGATAAAGAATTAGATTCAATTACCAAAGTCTTAAGTGAGCTAGAAGTTCAGACTCTGCTCTCTGGCGAATACGATGAACGAGATGCGCTAGTGACTATTAGATCTGAAGCTGGTGGCGTTGAAGCCTGTGATTGGGCTGAAATGATCAGTCGAATGTATTTACGCTACTGCGAACGACATGGTTACAAGGTAGATGTGCTGGATACCTCATATGGCGAAGAGGCCGGAATCAAATTGATGACATTTAGAGTGACCGCTCCTTATGCCTACGGAACGCTATCGGTAGAACAAGGCACCCATCGTTTAGTTCGAATCTCTCCCTTTGATTCGCAAAGTCGCAGACATACCTCATTTTGTGGCGTGGAAGTGGTGCCTGTAGTGGATCAAAGTGATCACATAGAGATAGATGAGAAAGAGATACGTGTAGATGTATATCGTTCATCTGGCCCTGGCGGACAAGGTGTAAATACGACGGATTCTGCAGTGCGAATTACACATATACCAACCGGCATTGTGGTTTCATGCCAAAACGAAAGATCTCAAATTCAGAATAAAGCAACTGCGATGGCAGTTTTGCAATCTAAATTACTGGAGAGACGTAGACAAGAAGAGCAAGCAAAGATCGATGCGCTTAAAGGAAGCAACTCTGGATCTTGGGGTAATCAAATGAGATCTTATGTATTGCATCCCTATCAAATGGTGAAAGATTTAAGAACTAATCACGAAACTGGAAACACGCAAGCAGTTCTAAACGGTGAGATTGATGATTTCATCGAGTCAGGAATTCGCTGGCGTCGGACTGCGTGATATCTCACTTTTAGATAGTTTTCACATAATTTGAGCGTGGCAAATCTCTGATAATTTGCTCGAAATCGCGACTTTCTGCACCCCAATTACATAAACTTGCCCAGTTATGATCCGATTTGAAAATGTCAGCAAGATTTACAGCGGCCAAGAGCGTCCGGCTCTCGACAACGTAAATCTAGAGATTGCCAAAGGTGAATTTGTATTTTTAGTTGGACTCTCTGGCTCTGGTAAATCAACTTTCCTGCGTTTGGTATTGCGCGAAGAGCGACCTACTACTGGCGTAATACATGTTGCTGGTAAAGATTTAAATTCATTACCAAATCACAAAGTCCCAGAATTGCGCAGACAAGTTGGAACGGTATTTCAAGATTTTCGTTTATTGCCAAATAAAACCATCAATGAGAATGTGGCATTTGCACTTCACGTTTTGGGACACTCCCAAAAAGAGATTAATCGCGAAGTACCAGAGGTACTTGAACTAGTGGGCCTTGAAGATAAGGGCGACCGCAAACCATCCGAGATTTCTGGTGGAGAACAGCAGCGGGTGGCCATTGCACGCGCCTACGTAACCAAACCCCCGATTTTGATTGCCGATGAGCCCACTGGAAACCTAGATCCAGCAACCTCCATCGGAATCATGAAGTTATTAGATCGCATCAATCGTGATGGCACTACCGTTTTGATGGCAACGCATGATTCTGGAATCGTCGATCAAATGAGAAAACGAGTCATCGAGCTAGACCATGGCCATGTTGTCCGTGATCAAGTTCGTGGTGTTTACGGATACACGGGGTAACGGGATGCGCGCAAGATTTATAGCTAGTGAAGTTGGAATCGGCCTACGCCGAAACGCCACAATGACATTTGCTGTCATTGTTACCACCGCAATCTCTCTCAGCCTTCTAGGTATCGGATTGTTATCTAATGCCCAAGTACGCGCGATGAAGGATTTTTGGTACGACAAGATCGAAGTATCAGTATTCCTATGTAGTTCATTATCCGAATCTCCAGCTTGTGCTGGCGGCGTGATCACTGCAGATCAACGACTTTCAATTCAGCAGGATCTCCAAGCGCTACCAGTGGTAGATAAGGTCTATTACGAATCACAAGCCGAAGCATTTTCACGTTTTCAAGAGCGTTTTAAGGGTTCAGCAATTGCACAAAACGTAACAGCTGATCAATTACCAGAATCTTTCAGAGTAAAGTTGAAAGATCCAACGCAATACGGAGTAGTGGTATCTGCATTTACTGGTAGACCGGGTGTGGATGTGGTCCAGGATCAAAGAACTATTCTGGATCGATTCTTCAAGTTACTAGGTGTACTAAGAGATGGAGCTTTAGCGGTTGGCCTTGCATCAGTACTTACTGCAGCGCTATTGATAAGTAATACCTTGAGAATTGCGGCCTTTAATCGACGGCGCGAAACCAATGTTATGAAATTGGTGGGCGCAACTTCATGGTCAATTCAGTTACCGTTCTTACTCGAAGGGGTGTTCTCCGCCTTTATTGGTTGGATATTGGCTACGGGATTGCTGGCAGGTATCAAACAGACTGTTGATACCAAGATCGCGCCGCTACTTACCTTTACCAAATTCTTTGGTTGGAATCAGGTTTGGATTGCATCAGGCTGGCTACTTCTAACTGGATTGGTGGTCTCAATTCTCGCCTCAACGCTTACTCTGCGTAAATATCTGAAGGTCTAATAGAGTAAGTAGCGTGAGCCACGCATCTAGTTCTGCACCAATAGGAATTTTTGATTCTGGAGTTGGTGGGCTCACCGTTGCTCGCGCAATCATTGATCAACTTCCAAACGAATCGATTATCTACATAGGTGATACCGCGCATGGCCCTTATGGCCCACGAAAGTTGGCGGAGGTGCGCGAGTTCTCACTAGAGATCTTGGATTTTCTAGTCAAGCGAGGCTGTAAGGCAATAGTGATTGCCTGCAATACTGCAAGTTCTGCAATGTTGCGCGATGCCCGTGAGAGATACGAAGTACCGGTGATCGAAGTTATTCAACCAGCAGCCCGTCGCGCTGTTGCCGCAACTAGAAGCGGAAAAGTTGGGGTAATAGGCACTAACGCCACCATCGAATCTAAATCTTATTTAGATGCTTTTGCAGCGGCGCCACAATTAGAGATTACATCTCAAGCTTGTCCAAGATTTGTGGAATTTGTCGAACGTGGTGAAACCAGTGGAGAGGAAATCACGGCTATTGCTCGCGAATATCTGAAACCGATGATTGAAGCCAAAATTGATACATTGGTTTTGGGTTGCACGCATTACCCTTTATTAACAGGCGTAATCTCATATGTGATGGGAGAAGGCGTAACGCTAGTCTCTTCGGCAGAAGAGACCGCCAAAGACTTGTATCGAGTTTTGGTAGAGAAAGATCTATTAAGAAGAGATACGGTGTCTGCTCCTACACGTGAATTCTTAGCAACCGGTAACACCGAACAATTCGAAGATTTAGCTCGTAGATTTTTGGGGCCAGAGGTTACAAAAGTTAAACACCAAGATTTAAATAACTGATTAATTAGGGAGCAAAGATGTCAAGAAATGATGGCCGAGTAAACAACCAACTCCGAGAAATCAAATTCACTCGAAATTGGTTGAACAATGCCGAAGGCTCGGTGATTGTCGAGTTTGGAAACACTCGAGTTTTATGTGTTGCCACCTTTACACCCGGCGTTCCGAGATGGCTCAAAGACACTGGTAAAGGTTGGGTGACATCTGAGTACGCGATGTTGCCGCGCGCGACTCATACCCGGTCGGATCGTGAGAGCGTAAAAGGCAAACTTGGCGGGCGAACCCAAGAGATATCACGATTAATCGGTAGATCACTTAGAGCAATTATAGATAACGATCAATTGGGCGAGAACACAATTGTTTTAGATTGCGATGTACTACAAGCAGATGGCGGAACCAGAACTGCTGCAATTACCGGCGCTTATGTTGCGCTCTCTGATGCAATCAGCTGGGCAAAAGCTAATTCGCATATAAAGCCTGATGCGAAAGTATTGAAAGATTCAGTATCTGCAGTGAGCGTAGGAATCATCAAAGGTGCTCCAATGCTTGATCTCTGCTACGAGGAAGATGTTCGCGCAGAAACAGATATGAATGTCGTGATCTCTGGAAACGGAAGCTTCATAGAGGTTCAAGGAACTGCGGAAGGCGAACCATTCGACAGAAAACTTTTAGACGGACTCTTAGATTTAGCAGTTGAAGGTTGCGCAAAATTGTCGGACTTACAGAGATCTGCCCTTAAGTAATTTTTACATAAAAGCTCTCTATGCAAAAAATAGTTCTAGCCACAAAAAACCAAGGTAAAGTTGTTGAATTTCGCAGAATCTTGGCGGAGCTAGGTTCGCAAGATCTTGAAGTGATCGGTTTAGATAGCTTTCCAGAAATTGGAGATATTGAAGAGACCGGTTCAACTTTTGAAGAGAACTCATTACTTAAAGCGAGAACTATTTGTATGGCCACTGGACTACCAGCACTTGCTGATGACAGTGGAATTTGTGTTGATTATCTAGGTGGCGCTCCCGGAATCTACTCTGCTAGATATTCCGGCGCAGGTGATCAAGCAAACAATCAGAAATTATTGGAAGCCTTGAAATCAGTTCCGGATGATTTGCGAACTGCATACTTCATCTGTGTGGCCGCATTTGTAAGGCCAGATGGCTTTGAAAAAGTTGCAGAGGGCAGATTTTATGGTCGGATCCTTCATGAGGTGAGAGGTACTGGGGGATTTGGTTACGACCCACTATTTCAACCAGAAGGTATGAATTTATCCGCAGCAGAGCTAACAGCGTCTGAGAAGGATGAGATAAGCCATAGAGGTCGAGCGCTTCGGGCAATTGCGCCTTTCATAATTAGCTAGAAAATCAGGTAAAATTTCGCTAAGTAAGATTTGATTAGACAGAGATAATCAATCACGTATTCAAGAGTAATTTAGAGTAATTTAGGAGAAATAAGTGGCTACAAAGAAAGTTGCCAAGAAGGTCGCAAAGAAAGCGCCTGCCAAGAAGGTTACAAAGAAGGTAACTAAGAAGGTAGCTAAGAAGGTTGCAAAGAAAGCGCCGGTCAAGAAGGTCGCAAAGAAGGCGCCTGCTAAAAAGGTTGCTAAGAAGACGCCTGCAAAGCGTGCAGCATCAAGCAAGATTGTTGTTCCACCAGTACCAGTTGGAAGCTCAAGATCAACTACAAAAGTTGCAGAGTCAAAACCAGTTGCAGTTAGCACTCCACCGGTAACAGCACCTTCAACTTCAAAAACAACTAAGAGCCCAAGTAGTTCAAATAGAGTTGTGCTTGCAGTGGTTATTGGAATTTTGGCACTTGGCGCAATTGTGCTCTCACGTGGATCAGATTCGACTTCTACTGATACCGCAACTCCAACCGAGAGCGTCTCACCTTCCGCATCTGAATCAGCATCCGAATCAGCCTCACCAACGGCAGAAGAGAGCGAAAGCCCATCAGCGATGGTCGGCAGCGTTGCAGCGCCACTTGGAATTGTTGCGAAATACACCGCTACCGGTGCCACAATTTTCTGGAATGCAAGCACTGCAACTGAAGGTTTGACTGGCTACAGTATTGAATTTAGTTCTAACGGTGGTGCATTTACTGAAGTAACCACTGTTGGTACTGATGTATTCAAGTACGACATCACCAAGAGCGATACCACTGGCTGGACATCTTTCAAGATTTCAGCTGTATACAGTGATGGTCAGAAAGCTGAAGGCAAAGTCTTCGGTCTTCCTGGACAGTACAAGTAAAACTCGACAGCCAAACAAAATTATAAGAAGGCTTCAATAGCTTCTAT
>JACCDJ010863609.1_pt1 | contig 10211 bp, 10 predicted proteins | sample 7444481 | NCBI WGS metagenome assembly JACCDJ01 (sample SAMN15323435, study PRJNA562643) | freshwater metagenome | isolation source: river surface water | place: USA:Blue River Watershed | collected 2017-08-15 | reverse complement strand
GAGAGCGCCGGAAATCCTTGCAGCGGCAGTCCGTGAAGTCACCTTGTCTCGACCAGACATCAGCGAAGCCGATGCAATCCAGACGCTGCAGTCGATTGACCAGGTCTGGGACAACTTATTTCCGGCTGAGCAGGCATGCATTGCCAAAGCGCTGATCGAACGGATCACGGTGCACAAAGACGGGATCAGCATCAAGTGGAAGTCCACGGGCATGACCAAACTGCTGCGAGACACGGTCCGCCAACAAGCCTACAAGGAGGCGGCATGAGTCAGACTGCGCAAATGCCCGAAACGACCCACATCCCAATGACCTTTCGACCGCGGGGCGGCAAAACGGTCATCGTCCTGCCGGATGGATCGCGAGGTGTGGTGCGCCGAGAGGCCACGATCGACAACACCATGATCAAGGTGATTGCCCGCGGGTTCAGGTGGCAGCGCCTGCTTTATGACGAGACCTACGCCACTATCGAAGACCTGGCCGCCGCGGAAAAGATCAATCCCTCGTATGTCAGCCGAATCCTGCGGCTGGCCTACCTGTCGCCGAAGGTGGTGCAGGCAATCCTGGATGGATCACACCCAGCTTGGTTGACCATGAGGGATCTGCTGGACCCGTTCCCGATGGACTGGCGGGAGCAAGAACAGAAGTTATTGGCTAAGTTCAGGGCGGATACGGCCCGAACTGAATAAGTCCGGCCCAGGTACAGGAAACCAAATTTTTGGGCGGCGGGTCCGGTTTAGGCTGGAAGCAGACATTGCCGAAATTCCGTCCACTTGAAGTAGCCGCTGTATTTCAGTCATTCCCAAAATCTACTGTCACGCGTACAAGCAGCAGAGTCAGACTGCGAAATGTAAAGTGTCCAGAGATTTGGGGGAATGCCATGGATTGCGCCGGGAACGGGTTGACTTTGTTTGAACCTCAAATCTTCCAAAGCCAGATATCCTGATATCTTGCCCGTCAGCCAGCTGTGCGGAAATGATTTCAAAAAAAGCATCTATGAAATCCTTGGCATCTCGTTTGTTCAGCTCCAACTGCTCAAACATTATCTTTGCCAACTGTGCTTTGGTCAGGTTTGACGAATCAAGCGAGTAGAAAGAAAGTTCCATGGCCTTCAGGGCAAAAAATGCGCTGCAAGGCTTATTTGGTGTCAGATGATGATCCTGCAAATTTCATGGGGAAGCGATGTCTCGTCCTCTTGACTCCAACTTTCAGGCAATTCCATCGGATAGGCCACCTCTTGATAATGCTCTCTGGTTGTGCGCATGCGTGACCGCCGTGCGATCCACGTTGCGTGTGTAGTCGAGCTGTAGCTATGCAAGCCAAGTGGTCGACCCTGTTTCCATGAAGCCGGAGTTTAGCGTCTACCGGGTTACACGACGCTGAGGGGGGTCAGAGTTTGTGGCTCCGTACTTCGGAAGGCGTTCGCGAGTTTCGCCGCAGGGGGGGGCGCGTATCCGCCCAGTCGCGAGGTTTTGAGCCCTAGTTTGACCATGCTCTCTGCCAGCGCAATCGCACACGCCAAGCCATCGAGTACCGGCAAACCGTGCCGGTGTGACAGGCTATTGGCTAGATTGGCCATACCCGCACAACCCAATACAATCGCCTCGGCTCGGTCTTCAAGAATAGCTTTTGCGATCTCACCGTCGATTTTCGCGCATGCAGCCGGGTTGTTTGACTCCAGTTCGAGTACCGCAACTTCGGACGACCGCACTTTGACACAGTGACCGTAGAGACCATAGCGTTTAAGGTTGTGTTCCAGTGCCGGAACCGAGCGGGCCAATGTCGTAACGACTGAAAACTTGTTGGCAATCATGGCGGCGTAGCGATACGCAGCCTCACCAATACCGATCACGGGCTTATCGGTAAGGCAGCGCGCGGCATCAATACCGGTGTCGTCAAAACAGGCGATGACGATGGCATCAATATCATCGGCCTGATGGATGGTTCGCAAGAGCCCTTTCAAGCTGAGTGCCTCGTCGAAATAACCTTCGATGGAGACCGGGCCCTCTGCCGATGTTTTGGCAACTATTTCTGTGCCAGGACCTGCAACTGCTTTAGCGGCAATCTCTATGGCCGACGTCATGCCAGCGGTACTGTTTGGGTTGATAACCAAAATACGCATTATCTTTTACACCTCCGCACCCAAATAGGCTGCTTTGATACGGTCGTCGTTGATTAAAGATTTCGAATCACCGCTCAATACGATTGAACCGGTTGACAACGCATAGGCACGTTTGGATATGGAAAGCGCCATTCGGCTGTTCTGCTCAACCAACAACACGCTGACTTTTTCGTCGCGTGAGATGGCAACAATTGAACGCGCAATGTCTTGTACCAATTTCGGAGCGATGCCTAAGCTTGGCTCGTCTAACAGCAGCAATTTGGGTTTGGCCATCAGCGCGCGGCCAATCACCATCATCTGTTGTTCACCCCCTGAGAGCGTACCGGCCTGCTGCTTGAACCGCTCTCGTAACCGCGGAAAACGGGTCAATACGCTTTCGAGACTGCGTTGTACTTCTGCTTTGTCGTGCCGCGTGAAGGCACCCATCAGCAAGTTATCTTGCACAGACATGTAGGGGAACACACGACGCCCCTCAGGCACCATCGATATGCCCATCTCCACAATCTTGGCGGCTTGCGTGCCATCGAGTCGCTCGCCCATGTAGTGAATTTCACCCGATTTGATAGGGGCTAATCCGGTAATGGCTCGCAGGATAGACGACTTACCTGCGCCGTTGGCGCCGATGAGCGCGACCGTCTCACCCTCATCAACTTGTATGGATACGCCTTTCAAAGCGTAAACATGGTCGTAATAGAGTTCAACATTTTTAAAGTCGAGAATAGCTGTCATGGTTTACATCCCAATCGCAGCGTCTTCTGAACCCAAATAGGCTTCGATGACTCGTTCATTATTTTGGATTTCCAGTGGGGTTCCCTCCGCGATCTTTTCGCCGAAATTCAGCACCACAATACGATCTGAAATTTTCATAACGGCAGGCATGTCATGCTCAACGAGTAGCACTGTGACACCTCGCTCATCACGTAGGCGTCGCACCAAATCAACCATGTGCATGGTTTCGTCATGGTTCATGCCGGCAAAGGGCTCATCAAGCAGCAGCACCTTCGGATCTGTCGCGAGGCCAATCGCCATACCCAGTGCCCGTAAGTGACCTTGCGGTAGCGTCGAAGCGAGCTCGTTACGGATGGCTTGAAGGCCCAAAAAGTCAATGATGTTGTCAGCCGATTGCCCGAAAGAGTGCTCATCGGCCTTTGCGACCTTACTGCCGAGGAAAAAGCCCCATAGCGATGCACGTGACCGCAGGTGATGCGACACAATAATGTTCTCGCGAACCGTCATCGAACGGAAAATTGTGGTCTCTTGAAAGGTCCTCACCACACCCTTCCGTGCGACGATATGCGGCGCCAAATTGTTGATGCGCTCGCCTGCGAGGCTGACATCGCCACTGCTGGTCGATAGGAAAGAGGAGATCAGTTTAAACAGTGTGGACTTTCCAGCGCCATTCGGCCCGATCACACTGAGGATTTCACCCTGGTTCACATCGAAACTCACATCGTTGACGGCTGTTAGTCCGCCGAACCGTTTGGTCACGTGATTGACTTCAAGGATTTTTGTCATGGTTAGGCTTTCTTTTTATCCAATAAGCTCAACACGCCATTGGGTAATGCCAGCATGAGGGCGATCAATAATGAGGCGTAGATAAGCAGTTGGTACTCACCCGTTGTGAATAACAAATCCCAACCAAAGTAAAGCATCAAGGTGCCTAACATCGGACCAAAAACATAGCCTAGGCCGCCAAGGAAGCAATTCAGCATGAAGTTCACGCTGTCGGTCACCTGAAAAGAGGACGGGTAAATGGATTGGGAAATAGCAATAAAGCTAGCGCCCGCAATACCACCCAAGAAAGACGAGATCGAATAAGCAATGACGCGGAGGTGGGCGGTATTAACCCCGATAGAGGAGGCTAGCTCCTCGTTCTGTTGGAGCGAGCGACACAGATGCCCCAGTCTCGAGTTCACGATACGCCACAGAACAGCGTATGCAATCACCATAAATGTGACAGCCATCCAGTAGAAACCGATTTTTGGGTTCTCGAGTGTCGCGAAGTCTGGAATCAGCGTGATCCCGAATAAGCTCAACTCACCCGGTAGCGGGATCGAGGTAATGCCTTTGGCACCCTGCGTGATGGGCAACGCAAGGGCGGTCAGCCGCATCACTTCCGTCAGCACCAAGGTCACCATTGCAAAGTAGACACCGCGCAGCCGCAGAATGGGCAGCCCGATGAGAACGGCCAGTACCGCACAGAAGACCCCCGCGACGGGCAGCGTAGTCCAGAAGCTGAGACCGTACTGTGTCATCAGAATCGCAGATACGTAACCTCCAGCGAGCGCGTAGGCGCCCTGACCAATGTTGATTCGGCCAATGTAGAAGGTCAACCAGACACCAGCTGACGCGATGGATAGCAATGCGACCGAGGTCAATGTGTAGTAGAAGTCCGTGCGGCCTGAGGCGGCAATAGCCCAAGGCACGCCGATGTAAATGGCGAGGAAGAAGGCCGCTATCGCGGCGATTTTTTGTTTGTTCATACATTCAACCCCACGGTTTGCCCATCAGACCTTGGGGTCGGAATGACAAGAAAACCATCAACGTTGCGAAGATCACCAGGTAGGTGATGTCGCCATAATCCGAGAGCACGGTGAGGCCAACGCTCTCCATCATTCCCAGGATAAAACCGCCTGCTATTGCCCCAGAGATGACGCCTGCACCGCCAATCATGATCATCATGAAAGCCTTGATGGATGCAGGCCCGCCCATGCCTAAGTTAATGCCAGTGATCGTGACGAGCAAGCCACCGACCAGCCCTGCCAAGGCAGCGCCAAGCGCAAATCCAAACATGGCGTAGCGGTCCACGGCGACGCCCATAAGGGTTGCCGCTACTTTGTCCTGCGCAAGTGCGCGCATGGCTCGCCCCGCTCTGGATAACTGCATGAATAAGATGAACGCCGCGATCATCAATATCGCTAAACACCCAATCAAAATTCGGTCGTAGGGCATGATAATGATGTAGTCCCAGTTGAAGACGCCATCAATAATTTTTGGGAGGCCGCGCTGTTTCTCGCCAAAAACCAGCAGGATGACCGCATCAAGAAGAAAAGCGATACCTGCGGCAAGAAGCATGGTGCTCTCTTCGCGGCGGGATTTTTTAATGACAGGACGAAATAGATATTTCTCGACCAACGCACCGACGATCGCCAGTGCCATTGCCGAGCAGATCAGTCCCACGATAAACGGCAATTGAAACTGTGCTACGACCGTATACGTAACAAATCCGCCAAGGACATACATCTGGCCATGCGCGAAGTTGAGCACGTTCATCAACGAGAAGATCAGCGTCAGACCAAGCGCAATCAGCGCGTACTGGGCGCCCAGATACAACCCGTTAACTAAGATTTGTTCCATTTTTTATTCACTTTGTAAGATGCGGCGGACGCAAGCCTGCGACCGCCACGTTTTAGTTCGAACTGCTGCCCTTAGTCGACTTGTGCAACGAACAAGGTCTCGAACTTACCGCCCTTGTAGACGTTAACAACCAGTGGCACAGACACTTGGCGTTTCTGACCAAAAGATGACATGCCGACATACTTCAGCTTGGCGTTACCGACCATGTAGGGGTTGGGCGCTTCAAAAGTATCCATCGTCTTTTGGAAGGCCTTCACATCCTTCATCGCTTTGGGGTTGGCCTTCAGCGTCTCCAAGATGTATTCAAGTGCATAAACTTTGGTGTTCGATTCATCGTTGTACTCACCGAACTTCTTGGTGTAACGGGTGACGAATTCACGCATCTTGTCAGAGGCCAGTTGTGGTGTTGATGCGCCACCGACTGAGATAAAGCCATCAGCGAGAGCGCCAGCGCCTTCTTTCAGTACGTTAGCATCCTGCGCAGTCTCAGTCGATATGAGGCCCTTGTAGCCCAGTTCGCGGGCAGAGCGAATCAGTTGAGGTGCGTTAGCTGGCGAAACGCCTGAAAGCACCAACAAGTCTGGCTTGGTTTTCAACACGGGCAACAACACGGGAGTAAAGTCAGTTGTGTCGACCTGGTAGGTCACGTTGCTCGACGTCACTTTGAGCCCGAGTGCCTTGGCGGCCTCAACGCCACCATTGCGCTGGCTCAGCGGATCAGATTCGTTCGCTGCGACAAAGGCGACGCTCTTCACACCGTTGTTCTTCATCAGGTGCTTGTAAATCGCAGGGCCGGACTGATAGTTGGCGACCATACCAAGGACAGCGTTCGAAGCGGGCTTGGTATAAAGCTCCTTCGGGAAAGCATAAGGGAAGTACATGATGCCTTTTTGCTCTGCCACGGGACGAACGGCCGCGGCGCCGTCGTCAACGTTAGGGCCGACCACGTAGTGAATGCCCTCTTGTGCCATCTTTTCCATGCCTGCGATCGCTCGCTTCGGATCTTTTTGGTCGTCAAATGCGACGATTTCGACGTTGTATGTCGTGCCGCCGATCTTTACGCCGCCCGTCTCATTGATCCAAGCCGCGCGTGTCTCCATCGAGCGCTGATTTGAGGTGCCCCAAGCGGCAGCAGGGCCTGACGTAACCCCAACGAATCCGATTTTCAGGACGGCATTAGCCGCCAATGCTGAAGTCGATAGGGTTGCAGCTGCTAGGCCGGCGACAAGGGTGCTTTTGAGTAAGTAGCGTTTCTTCATTGACATTTCTCCATGGGGTGAGTTGCGAAGTTCCAATCCGGGAATTGAGTCAGTTACGGTTGGTATCCTGATCATGAACATTGTTAACAAAGTTTGTAACTAGTGTAAACACTGATGTTTTCATATCCCAGGCAAATTTGTAAGCACGGACTGTGCCAGTAAGTTCTCCGGGCTTAGGGCCCTGCGATGCACTGCATTTGTTCATGATTGTGAATCGCCCCGGATTTTGAGGAGGCTCCACACTTTGAGAAGATGGAGCCATGAGCAAGAAATCAAACCGTTTTTCACCCGAAGTGCGCGAACGCGCTGTCCGCATGGTGCTCGAACACCGCGGCGAGTACCCATCTCTTTGGGCCACCATTGAATCAATTGCCCCCAAGATCGGGTGTGTGCCGCAAACCCTCAACGACTGGGTTCGCCAGCACGAAGTTGATGCAGGCATGCGCGATGGCCTCAGCTCTGACGAGCGAGCCCGCATCAAAGACCTTGAGCGAGAAGTCAAAGAACTGCGCAAAGCCAACGAAATCCTCAAGCTGGCGAGCGCTTTTTTTGCCCAGGCGGAGCTCGACCGCCGACTCAAGTCCTGAGAGCCTTTGTAGATAAACATCGTGCCACCTACGGGGTCGAGCCGATTTGCAAAGTGCTGCAAATTGCCCCCTCTGGTTACAGATGCCATGCTGCCCGCCAACGCAAACCCGAACTGCTTTGCGCCCGAGCCAAACGCGATGAAGCCCTGATGCCAAAGATCCAAGCCGTCTGGCAGGCCAATATGCAGGTCTATGGGGCCGACAAGGTCTGGCACCAGATGAATCGTGAAGGAACTGAGGTGGCGCGTTGTACGGTCGAGCGGCTCATGAAACGCATGGGGTTGCAGGGTGTGCGCAGGGGCAAGGTCGTGCGCACGACAGTCCCGGACAAAGCAGCTCCCTGCCCGTTGGACCGGGTCAACCGTCAATTCAAGGCCGATCGGCCCAACCAGCTGTGGGTGTCGGACTTCACCTACGTCAGCACCTGGCAGGGCTGGCAATACGTGGCCTTTGTGATCGATGTGTTTGCCCGGCGCATCGTGGGCTGGCGAGTTAGCAGTTCGATGCGCACGGACTTTGTGCTCGATGCGCTGGAGCAAGCCTTATTCGACAGACAACCCGAGCGCGCCGATGCCTTGATTCATCATTCAGATAGGGGGTCTCAATACGTTTCCATTCTCTACACCGAACGCTTGGCCCAAGCAGGGATAGAGCCCTCGGTGGGCAGCCGTGGCGACAGCTACGACAACGCCTTGGCCGAGACGATCAATGGGCTGTACAAGGCCGAATTGATCCACCGCCGTGCACCCTGGAAAACCAAGGAGGCACTGGAACTGGCGACCCTGGAATGGGTGGCTTGGTTCAACCACCACCGACTGCTCAGCTCGATTGGATATATTCCACCGGCTGAAGCTGAGGTGAACTACTACCGGCAGCTAGCCGGGAAGAACGAGACAGAGGTCTCGACTTAAACCAACTGGCCTCCACGAAACCCGGGGCGATTCACACTGGCATTACCTTTGCGTCCAGAAATTCTCTCGGATTTCTGCATCGCAACCGCTTCACCGGTACGTCAGCGCCGATAAACATCAGCACTCTGGCTTACGGCGAAGTGAAACGCAGGGTCGAGAGCATCCCTTACAAACTTTGAACGATCGGGTGCTATGCAAACCAATGAGGTCATAGGAGAACAGACGGAACCGTCGAAACGCATTCGCGCCGCCGAATACGTGCGCATGTCAACGGAGCACCAGCAATACTCTACTGAAAACCAGGCTGACAGAATTCGTGAGTACGCCCGAATTCACGGGATTGAAATTGTTCGCACCTATGCCGATGATGGCAAAAGCGGTCTGAACATCGGCGGACGCAAATCCCTGCAGCAGCTTCTCGTGGACGTGGACGCCGGAGCCATCGACTTCAAATTGGTCTTGGTGTACGACGTCAGCCGCTGGGGACGGTTTCAAGACCCTGACGAAGCGGCATATTACGAACACCTCCTCAAGCGCAAAGGCGTTCACGTCCGGTATGTTGCTGAACAATTCGACAACGACGGATCCCCAGTCTCCACCATCGTCAAGGGCGTCAAGCGCGCCATGGCCGGTGAATACAGTCGGGAACTCTCGGTGAAGGTGTTCGCCGGTCAGTGCCGACTGATCGAACTGGGCTTCCGACAAGGTGGCCCTGCTGGTTATGGACTGCGGCGCGCGCTACTGGACCAGTCGGGTTCTGTGAAGGCTGAGCTGGCACGCGGAGAGCACAAAAGCCTGCAAACCGATCGTGTCATCTTGATGCCGGGGCCAGACGTCGAGGTTCAAAACGTGCTGCAGATCTATAGCTGGTTCACAGAGCATGGTCTGTCCGAGTCTGAAATTGCGACCCGTCTCAACGAACAAGGCGTGCGCACCGACCTGGGGCGCAATTGGACTAGGGCTACGGTACACGAGGTGTTAACTAATGAAAAATACATCGGCAACAACGTTTTCAACCGTATTTCGTTCAAGCTCAAGATGCTGCGCACCGTCAACGAGCCAGACAAGTGGGTCAGGAAAGAAGGTGCCTTCGAAGCCATCGTTCCACCAGAAACGTTTTACATGGCACAAGGGATCATTCGCGGACGCACACACCGCTACAGCATGGACGAGTTGATCGAAAAGCTGCGTAATCTCTATGAGCACCGTGGTTATCTGTCGGGACTGATCATTGATGAAACAGAGGGGATGCCCTCCTCCTCGGCTTACATCCACAAATTCGGAAGTCTGATTCGTGCCTACCAAACCGTAGGATTCACACCCGATCGGGATTACCGGTATCTGGAAACCAACCAGTTCTTGCGACGACTGCACCCGCAAATCGTCGCACAAACAGAACAAGCCATCGGCGAGTTGGGTGGCAACATTGAAAGGGATCCCGCAACAGACCTACTACTGGTCAACAGAGAATTCACGGTGTCCCTGGTGCTGGCGCGCTGCCAAACCCATGACAACATGCGTAACCGCTGGAAGGTGCGCTTTGACACTAGCCTGGCACCTGACATCACGGTGGCCGTGCGGCTGAATCATTCCAACGATGCGCCCATGGACTACTACCTTCTACCTCGCCTGGATTTCGGGCAGCCGCGCATCAGTCTGGCCGATCGCAATGCCATCGAAATTGAAAGCTACCGTTTTGACACCCTGGAGTATTTCTATGGCATGGCTCAGCGCACACGCCTGCGGAGGGCATCATGACCAAAAAGCAGCCTGTGGGAAATCTGCGCATGATTCCTGTCGACCGGATCGAGATACTCAATCCGCGTGAACGCAACAAGCAGGTTTTTGAGGGCATTGTTGAAAACATCAAATCCGTCGGACTCAAAAAACCCATCACCGTGACTCCACGCCCCGGAGAAGATGGCGCTGAAAAATACTTGCTCGTTTGTGGCGAGGGCCGGCTCAAAGCGTTCATGG
>JACCDJ010913004.1_pt1 | contig 10214 bp, 12 predicted proteins | sample 7444481 | NCBI WGS metagenome assembly JACCDJ01 (sample SAMN15323435, study PRJNA562643) | freshwater metagenome | isolation source: river surface water | place: USA:Blue River Watershed | collected 2017-08-15 | reverse complement strand
TAAACCGTAAGGAAGGGAAAAGAACAATTTGTCCTTCCTACTGGTTTGGACCTATGATAGATAAAAACACTAAAGACGTATACTGTAAAGGATGGGAGATAATTTAACAAATAATTTTTTTAGCATTACTATCAATACTTTCAACCATGAAAACTGGATTGAAAATTGCTTGCTAAGCTGTTTGACTCAGGACTATGATAATTTCGAGGTTATAGTTATTGACGACATATCAAGCGACAAAACTTTTGAAATATGTAAAGAAGTCCAAAAGAGATTTCCAGATAGATTAATCGCTATACAGAACAAGGAAAAAATCTATTCTCAGGTAAGGAATATCTTAGAATTAACAAGGTTATCAAGGCCTGGATCAATTGTTATTTCTGCAGATGGTGACGATAGTTTAAAAAACAATCAGGTTTTAAATAAGCTTAATTCTGTTTACAACAGCGGAGACGTTTGGATGACTTACGGAAGATATGAAGAATTCCCTTATAGAGATGTTTCTTTTAGTTACTATGCTTATCCTGAATATGTAATTTCTGGAAATTCATTTAGAGAATACCGGTGGATGGCTTCACATCTAAGATCATTCAAGAGAGAGCTTTTCTTAAAAATCAACGAGGATGATTTTAAGTTTCCAAATGGAGAATGGCTAGATGTTACTGGAGACCAAGCATTTATGCTACCGATGTTAGAAATGTCTTCAGAAAGAAGCAGATTCATTCCAGATATACTGTATGTTTATAACGTTGCAAATCCAACCAGAGACGGAGCAACTAAAGTCGATAGGCAGGAAGAGGTTGCAAGGTACATTAGATCTAAACAAAGGTACACAAGATTAGATTCTTTATAATATGAACAAGAAATTTTTTATAGCAATACTTTCCCATAAAAAAAGTAATTTTAGAGAGGGGCAAAGAAAATACCTTTTAGAAAATAATAGAGGCAGATTTATAATCTATTATTTTATCGGGGATCCCTCTCTTCAAGAGAAATATTTAGTTGACGAAGATAGCAATGTTGTTTATTTAAACATCCCAGACAACTATGAATCCCTTCCACTTAAAACATACGGAGCAGTTCAATTTGCATTCGAGAATTTTTCAGATCAGATATTTGGCTTATTGAAAACTGACGACGACATTGAACTTGATTTAGATAAAATCTACACATATCTTAATGAGCATAAAGATGTTCCATATTGTGGGATAACAACTAAAATAACAGATCCTTATAACTTATCACGATGGCACATGGGAAAGTGTGAATCTGAGATCCTTAATTCAACACCGCAAAGGGTTCCACTAGCTGAATATTGCGCTGGTGGTGGATATTATCTTAATCTAAATTCCATGGAAAAACTAATCGGATCCAGAGACTTATATGGGGGAATGATCTTCGAAGATGCAACTACAGGTTTTGTGCTCAATAGTCATGGGATTTATCCAAAAACAGTTGACCTAACTAAACACGGGTTTAAATGGGAGGGTATATCGCCTCCTGTTCCATATAGACCTGTTCCAAGCAGTAAAAATAATACAGGAGGACCTTTAGGATTAAGATGAAAATTTCAATTTGTATCCCGTGTTATGAAATGCACGGAAAGGGTGGGGATTTCCTTTCATTTAGTTTGGAAAAAATATTAGATCAGACCCATAAAGATTATGAGGTAATAATATCGGATCATAGTGAGTCAGATCTTATTAAAGATGTTTGTACTCATTACCAATCAAAAGGTATCGATCTAAAATACCTAAGAAATACCCAAAATCGTGGCAACTCTTCTGCCAATATAAATAACGCCATATTGAATTCCAGTGGGGAAATAATCAAAATCCTATTTCAGGACGACTTTCTTTTTCATAGGAGGAGTTTATCACATTTAAATAAAATATTTAGTATAACCAACAAACCGTGGATAGTTACCGCTTCGTGTCACAGCTTAGATGGTAAAAATTTTGAAAGAGACTACTATCCAAGGTACACCCATGATATAATGGAAGGGAATAATTTAATTAGTTCTCCAAGTGTTCTGAGTTTTAAAAGATCCATGAATCCTATTTTATTTGATGAAAAACTAGTGTGGCTTATGGACTGCGATATTTACAAAAGGTTATATATGGAACATGGAGAACCTTTTTATCTAAATGTAATTAATGTGGTAAATAGAACTTGGGAAGGACAATTCAATAACCATATACCTATGCATAGAAAGATGTGGGAGATTGAATACGGAAGACAAAAATATAAAGACAAATAAAATGAAAATACTTATTACAGGAGTTGCTGGTCTAATTGGAAGCAGACTTTCGGATTGGATAATTGAAAATAAACCAGAGGTTGAGGTTTTCGGAATTGATGACTTAAGTGGTGGATATTTGGAAAATTTGAATCCTAAACTAAAATTTATCAAACTAGATATTTCTAAAAGCAACAACGATCTTTCTTTAGCTTTCGATCAAATTAAGCCAGACTATGTATTTCATTTTGCAGCATACGCAGCTGAAGGATTATCTCCTTTCATAAGAACATATAATTACGATAACAATCTAAGGGCTACTGCTTCTATTGTTAATGAGTGTATCCGCCACGATGTAAAGAGGTTAATATTCACTTCAACACTTGCTGTTTATGGACACGGGTATGGTGGGATATTTGATGAATCCCAGATCCCAAAACCGATCGACCCTTATGGGGTAGCAAAATATGCTTGTGAAATGGATATACAAATTGCAGGTGAACAGCACGGCCTTGATTGGTGCATAATTAGACCCCACAACGTATACGGTATAAAACAGAACATTTGGGACAAATATAGAAATGTGTTAGGAATTTGGATGTTCCAACACCTACAAAATGAGCCAATGACAATATTTGGAGATGGTAATCAAACCAGAGCTTTTAGTTACATTGATGATTCATTAGAGCCATTATGGAATGCTGCAATTAAGAAAGAAGCATCCAAAGAAATCATAAATCTAGGAGGCATAGAAGAACATTCTATAAACAAAGCTTCCAAGATTTTGCGAGAAGTAATAGGTGATGGCGAAATTGTGTATAAAGAAGCAAGACACGAAGTAAAATTTTCAATTCCAACACATCAGAAATCAATAGACATTTTAGGATTTCAACATAAAACAAATCTAAAAGATGGGCTTTCTAATATGTGGGAATGGGCTAAAGAACAACCAAAAAGGGAAAGATTTATTTGGCCTTCTTATGAATTAGATAAAGGTATTTATAGTTTTTGGAAAAAATAATATGAAGATAAATTTACCTAATATTACTCTAGTTGCGGTTGCTTGCGTTAGAGTCCAAGAAACTGTTAAAGCCATAGAGAAGTCTTGCTCCTCAATAAATTTTGGCTCTGTTAAATTAATCACTCACGAAGAAATTAGATCCGAATTCTTCGAAACAATTCAGATCCACAAATTAGATTACGAACAATACAATAAGTTTGTAGTTTATGAACTCCACAAATACATTGACACTGAATTTGCTCTTATAATTCAAGACGACGGATTTGTTACTGGACCATACCAATGGAGAGATGAATTTTTGGAATATGACTATATAGGAGCTCCTTGGCCTTTGCCAACAGATACATTTAGCTATCGCGACCCATTCGGAAACCTAATTAGAGTAGGAAACGGTGGATTTTCTCTTAGGTCAAAGAAACTTTTATCACTACCAACTAAACTAAATCTAGAGTGGAAAAGCTATTTTGGATTTTTCAACGAGGATGGATTTTTTACATGCCACAATAGGCATCTCTTCGAAAAAGAGGGGTGTGTATTTGCTCCAATTGAAGTAGCAAAGTATTTTTCTCACGAAAGCCCTATCCCAGAAACTTATGGTATTACACCTTTCGGATTTCATAAGAAGGGATTCGTTCACATTTAAAAACAAATACGATGATAAGATACACAAGAGAAAAAATGGACAGATTAAATTTTAAATTTAATGGTCTAGAAAATATCTCACAAAATTTTTCACAGGCATATCAAGACATGTTTGTGCTTTCTATTCTAAATGGAAAGAAAGATGGCTTCTATTTAGAAATAGGTGCATATGATGCAGTATCACTTAGTAACACTTATCTTTTAGAGAAAGAATTCGGATGGCAAGGAATTTCCGTAGATATAGAAGCATCTGCTAAAATTTCATTTGATCGTCACAATAGAAGAGGAGAAATGATCGTAGCTGATGCATTAAATCTTGATTATTCTGCTTTATTAAAAAGTAAAGGTGCTCCCGAGATTATAGATTATCTTCAATTAGACATTGAGCCGCAAGCAAATACATTAGCTTGCTTAAAGAAAATACCTTTCGATCAATATAAATTTAGAGTTATTACTTACGAGACAGATTACTATGATCCTGCTTCGTCACGTGAGGATTCACATAATATCATGATGGAATCCAGAGAGATATTAAAATCAAATGGCTATGAATTACTGGTAGGAAACATTTGTAACATCTCAACTGAAGATCCTTTTGAGGACTGGTATGTTAGAACAGATCTGGTAGATCCAGAAATTTTGAGCAAATTTAAAAGTTCAGATTTCTATAACAACACCTCAGAATCTTATATGTTTTCTTTATGATTGTAACAGAGCTTTACGACGGTCAGGGTCTTGGAAACCAGCTTTGGTGTTATGCAGCTCTTAGATGTTGCGCAAAAGATCTTGGTTTTGATTTTGGTGTTATGACTACCGAAAAGTTTAAAGGTAAAGAATTTTTAGACTTGGATTTCGGAAAGTCAGTCACTGGAGGAAGCGGTCCAGAAGGTGGCCCTCCTAGTTCTTTACCAGATGGCATTGAGCATTATTTTACAGAAAAGAAAATAGATCACCCGACCGCTAAAATTCTTATCTCTAAGTTAGATCCTAACTTTTACAAGATATCGGACAACACAAAAATAGATGGGAATTTTCAATCTATTGATTATGTGAAGAACCATAAAGAGGATCTTAAAAAGTGGATAAGAGTCAAAGAGGAAAAAAATATAACTGATTTTTCTAATCCTTCAATATGTGTTATTCATATTAGAGGTGGTGATTTTTTAGGAAGCTCTGCATATCTAGACTCTAATTACTACTATAATGCAGTTTCTAAAATGAAGGAAATAAATCCAGAAATGAAGTTTGTAATCGTTACAGACGACGTTTTGTATTCAAAAAGAATATTTCCTGACTATGAAATTGTTGGAGGTTCATCCTTGGGTGAATCTGACCAATTTAAAGCATCACATCATTTGGGAGGTCCAATATGGATGGATTGGTCTATTCTTCTAAACTCGAGAAATACAATAATCTCTGCATCCAGTTTTAGTTGGTGGCCAACCTGGTTAAATGACGATTCAAACGTAATTGCTCCTAAATATTGGGGGGATTTTAAAAGGAGCAACGGCTATTGGTCTTGCGGGGATTCTCTTATCCCTGGTTGGAACTATTTGGATAGGGATGGTAATTTTTTCAGCTATAATGAATGCTTAGACGAGAAAATCAATTTTGAACTTAAAAACAGCCACTTTTGGCACTAAGGTATATAAAGAATGCAAGTTAGATTATTAGAATACGAGGATCTTCAAAGATCCGTAGATTATTCTTTCGGTGACCACTCCGGAGTTTTGGCAGGTTGTCCTAATGCTTTTATGAAAAAAGCAAATATACAAAACGTAGAGTTTGTTAATGCAGTAAATTCTCACGTTGGCGATAAAATGACTTTATTTATAGACAACATTAGATTATACAGAAGGCCTTTAGATTACTCAGATTGGCTTCACAATAAACCTATTAGCACACCAGATAGAAACTGGTTATCTGGATTTGATGACGAGGATCTACTAGATCTTTGCTCTAAATTTAAAGACAAAAAATTTGTGATTTTTACTGCTTTTGAAGATACACCTTTAGATCATTACATAGAAGGTAGAATTCCTGAGAATGTTCTTTCAATTAATGCAACTAATGCAGTTTATTTATGCGATAAGATAATCCCTATGCCTCATGGATTGGAAAGAAAAATGCATTCCAATTATAACCATCATGATATTTTAAGAAGCTATATGGCTAAAACTGTTAATCCGACTAGGCTTTTATACGTCAACCATAGAGATGATACGGGACAAAGAGGCAGTTTAAGAGATCAATTCAGGAGTTGGGCAACAGTCTCTCCAAGATTAACATACGAACCATATATTAAAGAAATACAAGATCATAAATTTGTTTTATGTCCTAGCGGAAATGGCATTGGATCTGCAAGGAATTGGGAAACACTTTACTTGAGAAGAGTACCTGTTTTAGACTGGCATCCTTATAAAGAGGTTGTTTTTAAGGACTTTCCCGTACTTTTTGTTGATGATTATTCTCAAGTAACCCCAGAGCTTTTAGCATCTAGAAATGACTTATTCGAGGAAGCACAAAGGTTTGATATGAATAAATTAGACCTTGGTCTTATAATGGAACAAAGATTAAAAATATGATATACGACTGTTTTACGTTCTTTAATGAATTAGATCTACTTGAGATTAGACTAAATCTATTAGATGAACATGTAGATTTTTTCATTCTAGCTGAATCCCACGAAACTTTTAGTGGAATGGAAAAACCTCTCCACTATGAAGAAAATAAAGAGAGATTTTCTAAATGGAACCATAAGATAATCCATCACATCAACGATAGATTCCAAGCTCCAGATTCCTTCCAAAGAGCTCATTTTCAAAAGGAGGGAATAGCTAAATCGATGCTAAATGTCTTAGATGATGATATAGTTTACTATGGGGATTTGGACGAAATTTGGAAACCCCAGATAATAGAAGATGATAATGTTTATAAGCTTAAACAGCTAAACTATGTTTATTATTTAAACAATCGATCAAGCGAGCAATGGATAGGAACTCTTGTAGGAAAGTGGGGATCGATCAAAGAAAAGGGGTTTAATTATCACAGGGGAAATCCCTTACATTTTAAAGAAAATGGAGGCTGGCACTTTACGAGCATGGGTGGAGCAGACCAGGTTAGAAAAAAACTAGAAGCTTATGACCACCAGGAATACAATCTTCCGTGGTTAAAAGAAACAATGGAGCAAAGGATAGAAATGGGACTTGATTTTGCTGGAAGACCACATGATTGGCAGGGCAAACCATTTTCATTCCATTTAGACGAGTCTGATCTTCCGGATTACATTTTAAGTAATAAAGAAAAATATAACAAATACTTTAAGTGATTATACTGACAACTACACTTTACGAGAAAAACTTTAGACAGGTTTTAAATCCTGATAATTGGTTTTTTAAAGTAAAAAGTCCCTTAATATCTAAGAAATTATTTATTGTTAATAACATAAATTCAAAAGAAGAATTCGATTCGATCAAAAATCAAATTCAGGACGAAGTAGAATTTGTGTATAGCGATGATATTTGGAAAGAAGCTGTCTCTACATTTAATTGTGATCTACACCAGGGCGAAATATCTTACTGGTATTCTATCCAATATTTTTGTGCTTTGCACATAGCATTACAAGAAAAAATTAAGTATGTCTTTAATGTTGGATCAGATTGCAAAATGTCAGATCTTGAAATTGACGATTATCTTCGTGATTCTGCTTTTATTTTAGATAAAGATCCGTCTGTTTTGTTAACTACAATTCCGTGGTCAGATGAAGATTTCGACGAAACAGGACAACATGAACAGAACATTTATAATATCGAAAAAAGACACGATTTGTTCTGGTTTTCTAAAGTGGTTAGTGATCAAGTATTTTTTTCTTCGCCAGAAAAATTCTTAAACACAAACTTTAACATTAAATCAGATCTGCACCCATTCCCCGGTTATGGCGGGAATTCTTTTGAAAAAAGGTTATGTAACCATTTGATTACATCAGATTGCTATAGAGCTATCTATAAGAAATATAGCTATTTTCATAAATCATTCTAAACTAAATATATAAAAAATGCAAGAATTTAAAATACTTTCCGAGAAATCAGAACACCATTGGCCATTTCTAAACACTGAAGGATCAGTTCTTTTAGATATCGGATGTGGCAGACACGACACCCCAAATTTGCCAGATACTAGTCCTGTTTTTTTGGGAAGATTAGCTGAAAAAGTTATTTCTGTAGACGCTTCACAAACTGAAATAGATTTTTTCAATTCCTCAGATCTGGATAAAAATAAATTCATCTTTATCTGCAAAAGAATTGGATCAAAAGAAGACATTCTATCGCTAATCAGGGAATACAATCCAACAGTTATTAAATGTGATATAGAAGAGCATGAGGTTAATTTCTATGAAATAACTAAGGACGAAATGTCAAATGTTAATGAAATTGCAATAGAGTATCACACCTTTGATATATTGGAAAGAATAAAAAATAAAATGATTGAATGGGGATTTAATATACATAGCGAAGGAAAATTCGGTTTTGTAGATGCTCCGCAAATGGGAGTTTTGTTTGCTAGAAGGTAATTCCGTTAACGATGATTAAAAAATTAAAAATATATTCTCTTCCTAATCGGGAAGTTAAATACGTCAGACTACAGATAATGTCTTTTAAAAGACACATGGATTCAGAGAATATAGAATTTATTATTATTAACGGGTCTATCGATCATAGAGATGAGATAAATGAAATCTGTCAGGGAGAGGGTATCGAAGTTCATCAATATTACGGTAACCCCAATTCTACCTATCTAGAATACGGTTCAAATCAGCATAGATGGTTTATAGACAATATAGTTAGAAATTCTACAGATTACATATTGTTAATGCATCCCGATATGTTTTTCATTGATAAGTTAGATCATAAAAAAATTATAAAGGATAAAAAAATAATATTTGTTCCTAGATATACCGTAGATTTTTTCTACATGTGGGAGGGAATAATATTACTCGATGCTGAATTTTTTAATACAAGCGGGAAGATTGATCACCTCGATATAGTAGGGTTCAAAAAGGGTCCACATGGATGGTCTGATGGGGGAGGAGCTTCAAGCGATCTTTTAGAAAAAATGGAAGCAACCGATTATGGATTTTTCGAATTTTGGAACCTCCACGATTTTGATGGTGATTCTTTTACAACTAATTTGAATGGACACGCATCGTATAAATTTGATCTTTCGGACAGAACTATAGTTTCAAATTCAACAGGTATAAAAGGTCCACTTTTAGGAAATAAGACATTTCCCTACGAGATTGAAAACTCCAACTATGATAATTATTATATAGATAATTTCGTCTGGATAAGGGATAATTTTATATCAGAATATCCCTTTCCAAAGCCTACCCACATAGATATAATTTGTAGTGCAGGAAAACTTCGAGAACCGTTTGTAATTCATTTCAAGTCTGGCTCAGGATATCAAGATTTTTTTAATATAGATTATCAAGAGAAAAAACTAATAGCTTTAGAACAGGTTATAAACAATTGGTCTCTGCCAGTTTAAACGTTTAATCCCAATAAAATTGTTTCCAGAAATTTTGGATCTTTCATAAAGTTCTAAAAGAAACAATCTATTTTAAGAATACTAAAATTATAAACCATAAAGCATGGAAAATATTTTAGTAACTGGGGGTAGTGGTTTAGTAGGAAGGTGCTTCGAAGGACCAGAGTATTACAAGATATCTTCCTCGCAATTTGACTTAAGAAATAAAGAAGACGTCGAAAGCGTTTTTTATCAGGTTAATCCTAAGGGAGTAATTCATTGTGCTGCTAAGGTTGGTGGGGTACTCAGCAATATGACTCATAAGGGAGAATTTTTCTATGATAATATCTTGATCAATACTAACGTAATTGAGCAAGCAAGGAGATCTGGAGTAAAGCGTTTGATAGCATTTCTTTCTACCTGCGTTTTTCCAGATACTGTTGAATATCCACTAAGCCCAGAAAAAATTCATCAGGGAGAGCCACACCATTCTAATGATGCTTATGCTTATGCTAAAAGGATGTCTGATGTACAAATTAGAGCATATCATCAGCAATATGGACTTGATTATTTTTCGGTAATTCCCACGAACATTTATGGACCTGGTGATAATTATGATCTGCAAAATGGACACGTGGTTCCAATGCTAATACATAAATTTTTTATTGCACAAAGAGATAAAAAATCGGTAGAAATTTGGGGATCTGGAAAACCCTTGAGAGAATTTATTTTTTCAGAAGATGTTGCAAAGCTTACCAAATTATTGTACGATAACTACCAAGGATC
>JACCDJ010791694.1_pt1 | contig 10216 bp, 10 predicted proteins | sample 7444481 | NCBI WGS metagenome assembly JACCDJ01 (sample SAMN15323435, study PRJNA562643) | freshwater metagenome | isolation source: river surface water | place: USA:Blue River Watershed | collected 2017-08-15 | reverse complement strand
TGAGGCAGTTGTTGAAGCTCCAGCGGTTGAAGCAGTTGCAGAGGTTCCAGCAGAAGCTGTTGCTGAAGAAGCACCTGCAGCTGAAGCCACTGACAAGCCAGAATAAAACTAAGCGCTTCTATGTCACGCAAGGGCTCAGTCCTTCGTGAGTTCCCGATTCTTATCGTCGTTGCGCTCGCGGTCTCACTTCTTATCAAGACATTCCTCGTGCAATTCTTCTTTATCCCTTCAGGGTCAATGGAGAACACTCTGCAGGTTCAAGACCGCGTTGCTGTAAATAAACTTCCATTCATCTCAAAGAACATCTCACGCGGAGATGTTGTGGTCTTTAGAGATCCTGCCAATTGGCTGCCAGAACAATATGTAGATCCCCAGAACAAGATTGTTACAAAGATTAAAGAAGGCCTTGTCCTTGTTGGCGTTCTTCCTAATCCAGCGAAGCAATTCCTCGTCAAGCGCGTTATTGGGGTAGCTGGCGACAAGATTATTTGTTGCGCAAAAGATGGAAAGCTCACCATCAATGGCAAAGAGACAAACGAGCCATATATTTTCAAGGGCAATAAACCAAGCGAGATGAAATTTAACGTCACTGTTCCTGAAGGGAAGATCTGGGTAATGGGAGATCACCGCGGTTCTTCTGCGGATTCTCGTTACCACCAGGATGATGTCAACAATGGATTTGTGCCAGTCTCTAAGGTAACCGGTCGTGTTTACGCCATAATCTGGCCCTTCAAGAATCTGAGCTTCGTTTCATCTCAAAACCCCATCAAGTAATTAGATTGTAAGAAGTGATTCATGAAAGCAATTGAAGAGCTTCTCCATAAAGCAGGAATATCTCCCGTCGCAGGTGTTGATGAAGCAGGACGTGGTCCATGTGCCGGACCGCTAGTAATTGCAGCGGTAGTTCTGAAAGATCCCTTTGTGCCTGAGCTTGCCCAGGTGCGAGATTCGAAAGAAATTTCTGAAAAGAAACGTGAAGAACTATTTGAACTCATAATGAATATTGCTCAGAGCGTCAGCGTTATTCGCGTATCTGTTGAAGAAATAGATGCACGCGGAGTCCATGTTGCCAACCTCGACGGAATGCGCAGGGCTGTAGCAGGGTTGAGTATCGAACCGGCGTACGTGTTGACCGACGGCTATGCAATTGAAGGACTTGCACTTCCCAATGTAGCTGTCTGGAAAGGTGACCAAGTGGTTACCGCTATCAGCGCGGCATCGATTATCGCCAAGGTAACCAGAGATCGCGAGATGATTGAACTAGATAAGCAGTATCCACAATATGGCTTCGCGAAACATAAGGGCTATATCACTGCAGCGCATACAGCAGCACTCGCTGAATTCGGACCCTGTGTAGAACATCGCAGATCTTTCTCCAATATCGCAGCCCTCCTCAAGTAATTCACTTCAGGAGTTTTGCACAGCAGCGCTAAATCTCTCTGAGTAACGGCGGGCAGATATCTACTCTGCGCCGATGTCTACACGTGTAAAGAGACCGGGACCAAAGCAACGTACGGGTGCATTTGGTGAATTCAAGACAGCAGAATTCGTCACAGCTCGCGGCGATGAAATTCTCGATCACAATTGGCGTATCAAGGAGGGCGAGATAGACCTCGTCTCACTTTCAACTGATGGAACCTTTCATTTCATCGAGGTCAAGACCAGAAGTTCACTCGCATTTGGCCATCCATTCGAAGCGATCAATCGTGAAAAAGCTCATCGCATGCAACGCCTTGCACTTGCCTGGCTTGCAACCCATGGTTGCTTGGGCTGCGAATATGCAATTGATGTTGTTGCAATCCTGATCGCAAGCGATGGTTCGCATACCCTCGAATACCGCGGCGGGATTCTATGAGCATAGGTCACACCCAAAGCGTTGCATTGCTTGGAATCACTGGAAGTCTTGTTGAGATTGAAGTTGATATCTCAGATGGAATTCCAATGTATTCGCTCTTAGGGTTGCCAGATGCCGCGCTGCAAGAGTCAAGAGATCGTGTACGAGCTGCAATAACCAATTGCAATGAGATATGGCCCAATCGGAAAGTCACAGTTTCAATGTCACCCGCCTGGTTACCCAAGAGCGGTTCTAGTTTTGATCTCTCCATCGCACTCAGCATCTTGATTGCCAATCAAGTTCTGCCGCAGGATTCACTACAAGAAACAGTTGTATTAGGTGAGCTCGCACTCGACGGAAAGATCCGATCTGTTCGTGGAGTTCTGCCTGCGCTGATCGCCGCATACAAGAGTGGAATAAAGAGAGCCATCATTCCCTTTGCCAATCGCGATGAGGCACAGCTGATGCCACAAATGCAGATTCTTGCCTTTGAAAATCTACGTGATGTTCTGCGATGGATGCGCACCGGAATCAAACCTGAAGCGCAAGAGTTAGATCTTCAAGATCTAACAAGTGAACTAGCGCTCGATTTCTCCGATGTGGCGGGGCAGAGCAAGGCACGCTTTGCAGCAGAAGTTGCTGCAACCGGCGGGCATCACTTACTTCTCGTCGGTCCTCCTGGTGCCGGAAAGACAATGATTGCATCCCGTATTCCAACGATTATGCCTTCACTGACTTTAGATCAGGCGCTAGAAGTAACTGCGGTGCACTCCATTTCAGGATCATTTACGCAACGCTCACCAATGTCTCGTATTGCTCCAATAGTCTCACCGCATCACACTGCATCTCGCGTTGCAATTGTTGGTGGCGGCTCTCATGTCATCAAACCAGGAGCCTGTTCGCTTGCTCATCACGGAGTTCTCTTTATTGATGAGGCGCCCGAATGTGCAACTGGAGTACTAGATTCACTGCGACAACCTCTTGAATCCGGAACAATCACAATTACTCGAAGCGTCGGAAATATAACTTTTCCTGCGGAGTTCTTACTGGTACTTGCAGCTAACCCATGTCCATGCGGAAAGTTCAGCGGTAAAGGACGAGGGTGCGAATGTTCATCCCTTGCAGTGCGGCGTTACCTAGGCAAGTTATCCGGACCTCTGATGGATCGCATCGATATGCGAGTTCAAGTTGAACCAGTCTCTCGAGTTGAAATGGCTGCAACTGAACTTGGCGAGACAAGCGCGCAGATTCGCGAACGAGTTATTGCAGCTCGAAGCGCGGCATCTAAACGTTTCGCCGATAAACCATGGAAACTCAATGCACATATCCCAAGTCGCGAACTTCGAACAACGTATCGCCCCGAGAAGGCGGCGATGAACTTCCTGCATGACGAGCTAGACAGAGAGAGGCTGACTGCTCGCGGACTTCACAAGATCATTCGCCTTGCCTGGACCTTGGCAGATCTTGCCCAGCGAGATGTCGCAACTCTTGATGATGTGCAACGTGCTTATTCATTGAGAGAAGGATCAGATCTATGAATGAATTGCAGAAGAGGCTCGCGCTCTTTGCATCTATTGAACCTGGAATTGCTTACTGGGGGCGCGAGATTGCAGAGCGAGGAGCAAGTGCAACGTATGACCGATTGATTGGGGGTGGATACGACTCGATTAAATACGCCAGTCTCATCGAGAAGATATCTTCCTTTAATTGGCAAGTGAGTCTTCTTTCAATAGAGAAAGCATGCGGAACTTTCTTGACGCCAGAGAGCGCTGATTGGCCAATATCAGTTGATGATTTAGCGGTACCTCCGATTGGGCTTATTGTGAAAGGTGATTTTTCAATTTTGAGCAATCGCGCACTTGCAATTGTTGGAACACGCAACCCAACTCCATATGGAATTCGTATCGCAGGTGATTTTGCAGCGGGTTTTGTCGATCGCGATTGGCAGATCATCAGCGGGGGAGCCTATGGTGTTGATACCGCGGCACATCGAGGGGCGTTAATTGCAGAAGGGCGAACAATTGCAGTGATTGCATCAGGTATTGATATTCAATACCCAGCCGGAAACTCTCGCCTATTCGATGAAATCTGCGAGAACGGCGCAATCATCTCTGAAGTCATGCCTGGAGTAATTGCGATGCCTCATCGATTCTTGACTCGCAATCGCCTCATTGCAGCGCTCTCCGTCAGCACTTTGGTTGTTGAAGCCGCCTTCCGCAGCGGATCACTTCGAACTGCTCGCGATGCTGCGGAGCTAATGAAGCCTGTCATGGCGATACCTGGTCCAATCAACTCGCCATCATCAGAAGGTTGCCATCGCTTAATTGGCGAGCGAGCAGCAGAACTTGTGACATCTGTTGCCGATGCGGTGGAGCTAATCTCCGCCCTTTAGGTAATGCTTCTATGTAATGAGAGAATAGGAGCATGAGTGAATTCCGTTCGGGCTTTGTCGCAATCGTTGGGCGCCCAAATACCGGAAAATCAACTCTTATCAATGCACTCGTTGGACGAAAGATCGCCATTACCTCGCCGCATCCCAACACCACACCCCACGCACTTCGCCGAATCGTAAACAATCCAGAGTTCCAGGCTGTTCTTGTAGATACACCCGGTGTTCATAAGCCAAAGACTCTTCTCGGTCATCGCCTCAACGCTGTCGTCAATGAGAGCATGGATTCAGTCGATATCGTAATGATGTGTCTGCCCGCAGATGAGACTTCAGGTGCAGGCGACGAATTTATTGCAGCAGAAATTGCAAAGTATCCACGCGCAAAGAAGTTTGCACTTGTAACTAAGACTGATTTAGTATCGAAGAAGAATATTGCCACCCGCTTGCTCGGTATCTCAGAGCTTGCGAAGGGCTTCACATGGGATGAAATCGTTCCTATATCTGCTGCGATTCATGAGCAGATTGATCTGCTGGAAAAGCTCATCGGCGATAACTTGCCTGTAGGACCAGCTTTCTATCCTGACGATATGAAGAGCGATCAAGATATTGAACAACTAATCTGCGAGCTTATTCGCGAGGCAGCGATGCGCGATGCCCGCGAAGAGCTTCCACATTCAATTATGGTGACGATCGACGAGATGGCAGAACGTGAAGAAAAGGGCAGTCGTCCCTTCTTTGATATCCATGCAACGATCCACGTCGAGCGCGATTCACAGACCGGGATCATCTTGGGCCACCAAGGAGAACGTCTAAAAGATATTGGCATGCGTGCACGTAAAGATATCGAGCGCGAACTCGGGGCTCGAATATTCCTTGGCCTGCATGTCAAGGTATCTAAAGAGTGGCAGCGAGACCCAAAGCTACTTGAAAGACTTGGATTTACTGAGCGTTGATAGAACCAGTTGCTAGCGCAACTAATAACGCAGTACCCAAAACAACACGGTAAATAACAAATGGCGTGAAAGTCTTCGTCGAAATAAATTTCATCAACCAAGCGATGACGCTATATCCAACTATAAATGCAATTACAGTCGCGCCCAAAGTCTGACTCGTAGAATAAACATTTGTACTGTCTTCTCCAAGAGCGCTCTTAAGTTCATATAACCCACTGCCAAAGACTGCGGGAAGTGCGAGCAAGAATGAATATCGCAGTGCAGCTTCACGGGTATAGCCAAATGCGCGCCCAAATGCGATTGTGGCACCTGATCGAGAGACGCCTGGAATAAGAGCAAGGGATTGTGCGAATCCGTAGAGAATTCCATCGCGCCTATTTAAATTCTCAAGAGACTTATCTCTCTTGCCCAATTCATCGGCCGCACCGAGGATAAGTCCGAATACGATCAACATCGTCGCGACAATCCAAAGCGATCTAAAGTTATCGCGAATATAGCTCTGACCAATATAGCCAAGTGCAACGATGGGCAGAGTTCCGATGATGATGAGAGTTCCTAAGCGAGCATCGCTAGATCCATCACGTTTAAGCCACGCCTTAAGAATTCTGAAGATATCTCTTCTGAAGTAGAGCAGCACGGCAAGTTCGGTACCTATTTGTGTAATAGCGGTGAAGGTTGCTCCAGGATCTTTAGCTCCAGGAAGAAACTCTCCAACAATGCGCAGATGAGCGCTCGATGAGACAGGAATAAATTCAGTGAGACCTTGGATTAATCCAAGAAAGAGAGCTTCAAGCATTGAGCAAGTATCGCAACTACTTAGCTTCAGCGGGCTTTCGGCTCGCGAAGTATGAGCCAATCAATACAAGTGGAAGGCCGAGCGCCATACCTGTTGTGAACGGTTCGTCGAGAATGATGACACCAAGCACGACAGCGAATGCGGTATTGAGATAGGTCACAAGCGATCCTCGCGCAACTCCGATAATTGCAGAAAGGGTGAAGAAAGCAACGAATGCAGCGCCTGTAGAAAGTACGCCTAGTCCGATAATCGCATTAATTGCTGATGCTGAAATTTCATGAGTAGGCCACTGAATGACTGTGAGTGGAAGATAAAAGATTGCAGTTATAGCCATCGCCAATGCGTTGATTGCAATTCCGGAAACATGGGGAAGTGCTCCTTGCACCATCATTACTGCATAGGAATACCCAATTGCTGCAACAAGAACCATTCCGATTGACAGGGGATCTGAACTTCCCTTGATGCTCTCAATTCCCACGACTGCTACAAGTCCAATGAATCCGATGATGATTCCCATCAGGCGTTTGTGATGCCAGACGGTCTTATCGCCTCGTATTGATGCAAAGATCGTTGCCCAAATTGGAACAGATGCAATAAGAAGACCTGCAAGACCAGATGAAATCTTCTGTTCTGCAGTTCCAATAAGAATCCAAGGGCCAATCATTTCAAGAAGGGCATATGGAGCGACGTATTTGATTCCTCGAATTGCAGCTTTCAATTGCCCGTTACGTATTGAGAGCGGAATCAGAATTGCGGCGCCGATGGCAGTTCGTAGACAGACAACTGCGGCTGGGGAGAATCCATTATCTGGATCTACGGCAACCTTTATAAATAGGTAAGGAACGCCCCAGAGGAAACCTACGAGGATAAATAGAAACCAGCCGCGACGTGACATTATTTAATTACGCTCCTGTATAAAGAGATTGTTTGTGCAGCGACGGCATCCCATCCAAATTCACTGATCGCACGTTTGCGTCCAGCTTCGCCATATTGTTGCAAGAGTTGTGGTTGGCTCATGAGATTTGAGATCGCCTCAGCGAGGTCCGATTCAAATTTTGCGTGGTCAGGTGTGTAATCCACCAACTCGCCTGTGACTTTATGAGAGACAACTTCTGGAATTCCGCCAACACGCGATGCAAGAACGGCGGTCTGACATCCCATCGCTTCCAAGTTTACGATTCCAAGCGGCTCATATATAGATGGACAGAGGAATAAATCAGCATGTGTAAGTGCCGCTGTTAATTTATCGTGGGGGAGCATCTCTTTAATCCACCAGACATTTGGTCTACTCGCTTGAAGTTCTGAAATCAGCGCTGCAACTTCATTGCCAACGTTCTCTTCATCGGGACTTCCGGCAGCCAGAACAATTCCATATTCAGAAGGAACGTTCTTCCAGGCGCGAAGTAAATGCGCCAGCCCTTTTTGACGTGTAATACGTCCCACGAACATCGCATAGCGGCCCGTAATTCCAAACTCTTTCAAAACAGATTCGTCGTGATTTGGTGCAAACTTCTCTGTGTCAACGCCATTTCGAATAGTGACAATCTTTGCAGGATCTACATCTGGATATGCGGTGATTACATCAGCGCGCATGCCATCGCTGACAGCGATGATTGCTGCTGCGGATTCGTAGGCAGTCTTCTCGGCCCAGGAAGAGATTTTGTAACCGCCACCAAGTTGTTCAGCTTTCCATGGGCGAAGGGGTTCAAGCGAGTGCGCGCTGACAATATGTGGCGCCCCGTAGAGAAGGGATGCAGTGTGGCCCGCCATATTGGCATACCAAGTATGGGAGTGAATGAGATCGACTTCGCCAAGATTTGCGGCAATGGCAAGGTCGGTAGCGATTGCTTGAAGTGCTGGGTTGCTCGTTGCGAATTCGGCAGGAGTGTCGTAACCGAAGGCGCCATCACTGCGCGATCCGCCGAAGCAGTGAACATCAACGGAGATGCCAGAAACCTTGCGAAGTGCTTCAGTTAATTGGACGACATGCACTCCGGCTCCGCCGTAGACCGCAGGTGGCCACTCTTTAGTGACGATTCCAATGCGGGTTGTACTCACCGGGCAAGAGTAACGCGCTCTTTCTTGATTGAGACAATTTGGGTAGCCTTCTCATATGGCTAGATACGAAGCTCCCCTCGGAATCGTTCTTGCCGGCGGTGAAGGTAAGCGACTTATGCCACTTACTGCAGATCGCGCAAAGCCTGCAGTTCCATTCGGTGGCTCCTATCGCCTCATAGATTTTGTTCTTTCAAATCTAGTTAATGCGCAGATGCGAAAGATTGCAGTTCTTACACAATATAAATCTCACTCACTCGACCGCCACATCACAACAACATGGCGCATGTCTACTCTTCTTGAAAATTACATCACTCCAGTTCCAGCACAACAACGCCTCGGACCTCGTTGGTATACAGGGTCGGCAGATGCGATCTTGCAGAACTTCAATTTAATTCAAGACGAGAATCCAAAGCACGTCTTGGTCTTCGGCGCAGATCACGTCTATCGCATGGATCCAAGTCAGATGTTTGAGCAACACCTCGAGACAGATGCAGGAATCACCATTGCCGCAATTCGCATGCCGCGTTCTGAAGCCCACGAATTCGGCGTCATTGAATTAGCTGATGATGGAATCACCATCAAGGCATTCCATGAAAAGCCATCTAATCCTCCTGCGATGCCAGGTCACCCAGATCTCTCACTGGTATCAATGGGTAACTACATCTTTAAGCGCGACGTCATGGAAGAGTCACTCATTCTGGATTCAGAAGATGTTGAATCACGACACGATCTGGGCGGAAACATTATTCCGATGCTGACTAAGGCAGGAGTTGCAAAGGTCTACGACTTTGAAAATAACATCGTACCTGGCGCGACTGAGCGCGATAAGGGGTACTGGCGCGATGTGGGTTCTATCGATGCGTATTACGAAGCACATATGGATCTAGTTTCTATCCATCCGATCTTTAATCTCTATAACCGTGAATGGCCACTTCTTACCAATCCACCTTCACTGCCGCCTGCAAAATTTAGTTCTACAGGTATCGCGCAGGACTCCATCGTGGGCGCAGGTTCAATCATTGCGGGCGGACATGTAAGCCATACCGTGACTTCTTACGATGTTCATGTTGGCAATGGAGCTTTTGTCGATAGCTCCGTCTTGATGCCAGGCGTAAAGATCGGCGATAGAGCAGTAGTCCGTACGGCGATTATCGATAAGAGCGTCATCGTGGAAGCTGGTGCACAGATTGGCGTTGATCTCGAGCGAGATCGCGAACGCTTTACCGTTACTGAGAGCGGCATCGTCGTTGTCGGCAAAGGTATGCGCGTTACTGCGTAATATCTTTAATCTGCTCAGCAACAAATGTAATTGCATCCAGAGCTGTTGGGGTCACCGCTAAATTGGTAAAAAAGCCATGAATCATTCCCTGATATTCACGATATCTAACATCCACATCGTGCGCTTTCAATAATTCTGCATATTGCTCGCCATCTGAAAGTAGTGGATCGTATTGAGCAGTCAGAATAATTGCTGGAGCCACACCTATAAATGATTCGGCGCGAGCAGGAATTGCATAGGGATTCTGATCATGGTCATCACCTTGTAGGTATTGATCCCAGAACCATTGCATCGCCTGAGTTGAAAGACCATAACCGGTGGCGTTCTTGAGGTACGACGGGCTCTCGAAGTCTCTTTCGTTACATGGATAAATCAAAATTTGATAAGCAATCTTGATCTTCGTATCGCGTGCCTTGAGTGCAACTGCCGAAGCTAAATTAGCCCCAGCGCTATCACCGGCAACTGCAACTCTCTGCGGATCAATTTTCAGCAATTCTGCATTTGCCAAAACCCACTCCAACGTTGCAAAGCAATCGTCAAAGGGGATAGGAAATGGATGTTCTGGGGCTTTCTGGTAATTAACGCTGATGATTGTTGAACCCGAGCGATTTGCAAGAGCCGTTAACGAAGCATCGTAGATATCTAAGAAATTAAGAACCCATCCACCACCGTGGAAATAGACGATTGCTGGTGCGCTCGGATTATTTGTTGGTCGATAGATGCGAATCGGAAGATCTGCAGTTGGGCCAGGGATAAATCTATTTTCAATATTGAATATTGGTTCAGGAGGACCGGCTAGGGCTGGTCTTGATTGTGTATTTCTGCGGATGACATGAAGTGGTGCTTCCCATACTTGCGGTAGCCCAGCCTTCGCACTAGCTTCAAGAAAAGCTTTGATTTCTGGAGC
>JACCDJ010089904.1_pt1 | contig 10216 bp, 10 predicted proteins | sample 7444481 | NCBI WGS metagenome assembly JACCDJ01 (sample SAMN15323435, study PRJNA562643) | freshwater metagenome | isolation source: river surface water | place: USA:Blue River Watershed | collected 2017-08-15 | reverse complement strand
GGATTATTTTCGGCAACTACCTGCATTGCGTTCTTATATCGTTCAATTGCTTTTCCTGAAGAGTCTTCATGCTTACTTAACCATTGAGGTAAGAAGTAGGCAGCCCACATCGCAATGATGATTAAGTAGATAAAACCCGAACCCATAAAGCACAACAATAAATGTTAAAGGTTAAATTCAATGGCAATTAGACAGGTATGTCCTTGCTTTATTTTATTTAATATCTGGATTTTCCTTAACAAAAGTAATGTGATTACGCCAATCCCCTGCAATATGGAGGTAGTTATTTCTAGCCCCTTCCAGTACATATCCAGCTTTTATGGCAACTTTTTTTGATGCCTCATTTTCTGGGCGAAGGTTTATTTCAATACGATGCAACTTAAGGCCATCAAATCCAAATTTGGTAAGCAGTTTTACCGCTCTTGTGGTGTAACCGCGACTAGCAAAACGCTGGTCAATCCAGTAACCGATGTGGGCTCCCCGCATGGCACCAAAAATAATTCCACCTAAAGTTATCTGACCAATTAATTTTTGTTTTCCATCTTCATTTAACCAAATTCCTAGCGAGATAGATCGAAGTGCTCTTATCTCTTTATTTAACTGCATCACCATTCCATAATATGAAGGAAGTGGTGAATTACTCTCTACTTTTGGTCTAGTTGCTTCCCAAGGTGATAGCCAGTCTCGGTTTACCGCACGGACAGCATCCCACTCTGCTTTATCTCTGAAACGAATTGGCTTTAAGGTAATTTCACGATCAACTAATTTTTTCAAAATCTATCCTGGTTCAACTTAACTATATTGACCAAATCGCCAGAGTTTAACTTCTCCTCCTTCTCACCAATTCTGATTAAGCAATTTGCTTTAGAGAGGGTAATAAGTGATTCCTGGTCTACCAGTGGTGATACTTGACCATCGGCATTTAAATCACCTCTTATATATGAGACTTTTCCTGAAGGTGAAGTAATTGATTTTGTTAATTTAACTTTTTTGCTTTGGCTCTCTTTGTTTACACCAGTTAACATCTTCTTAATCATTGGTCCAATAAACAGCTCTGCAGATAAAAAGTTGCTGATTGGATCTCCAGGCAAAACCACTACTGGAGTTTTATCTGGGCCGATTAATCCGAAACTATGCTTACTGCTCTCATCAAGGTTTGGTGTGACAATTTTAATCTCGCCAAGGGTTGATATAACTGAGGTAATCAAATCAAAAGATTCATCCTTTGACTCACCACTAATTACGATCAAATCAGCTCTAACTAATTGATCCTCAATTACTAATTTTAGTTGCTCGGCAGTTTCTGGAATCGTGTGTACTCGAAATGCATGCGCTCCAACCTCCCGAGCAAAGGTGGTTAAAAACCAGGAATTACTCTCAAATTCATCCTCAGCATCGGCTAATTTGCTGCCAGGCTCAACTAAGTCATCACCTGCACTAATTATCACAACTCGCGGATGCGGTCGACAGGGCAATCTATCTAGACCAAGGGAGGCAGCGAGTGCTATTTGAGTTGAATCAATTAATTGCCCACTCCTGATTACTGGGATTTCATCAACTAACAGATCACTTGCCAAGGTAGCCCCATGCGCATCTAAGAGTGGTAGGTCAAGTGCGGCTAATGGCTTACTTAAATTGAGTAACTGCTCTTGCAAGGCCTCAACTGCCACCATTTCATCCATGCCTAAACCCTACTTTGCCCAAGCCATAAATTAAGGTAAGGGGCATGGGTAATAAAGAAAATAAATCACAGCTGCGCAAGCAGTACCGCAAAGAGAGAGCGGATCGATTTATTGCTGATAGTTGGCTCCATATTCTCTCAGCAAAAGAGTTTGAGAATGTTCAAAATGTTGGTTCATATATTTCATATGAGTTTGAGCCAGAGACTAAAGATATAAATCAAAGGTTGATCTCTGCGGGTAAAACAGTCTTTCTACCAAAAGTTTTAAAAGATAATGATTTGGCTTGGGTTAAGTGGGATGGAAAGAGTACAAATCTTAAAAAGATAGGTAAAAATTATGAACCAATTGGGGATGCTGAGATTGATTTAACTCTTGATCTGATAATCGTGCCTGCCTTACATGTTGATAGAGCTGGCAATCGACTAGGTCAAGGTGGTGGCTCTTATGATCGCGCACTGGCAAAGAGTCAGGCTTGGACAATCGCACTGCTGCACCGAGGTGAGTTAACTAGTGAGCCACTTCCAGTTGAGCCTCATGATCAAAAGGTAAAGGCTGCGGCAACTCCTGAGATTATTGTCAGATTTTAATTAGTTAAGGAATCTAAATTTCTAGCCATAACCAAGCGTTGAATCTGGTTTGTGCCTTCATAAATTTGAGTTAGTTTGGCATCTCGCATCATGCGCTCAACTGGATAATCACTTACATATCCATAACCACCTAATACCTGCACCGCATCAGTAGTTACCTTCATAGCTACATCTGTGGCAAAACATTTACTAGCTGCTGAGAAGAAGGTTAGATCACTCTCTGACCGCTCACTCTTTACCGCAGCTGCATAGGTTAATTGGCGAGCAGCCTCAATCTGCATTGCCATGTCAGCTAACATAAATTGCACTGCTTGAAAATCAAATATTGGCTTACCAAATTGCTGGCGCTCATGAGCATACTTTTTCGCCACATCAAATGCACCTTGGGCAATTCCCAAAGCTTGTGCGGCAATAGTGATTCTTGTGTGATCTAAAGTTTTCATAGCTAATGAAAATCCACTTCCGATCTCACCCAACCTTCGGTCGTCATTGATTTTTACATTATCAAAGTAGACCTCGCGAGTTGGTGATCCTCGAAATCCCATCTTTTTTTCATGCGCACCAAATGAGACTCCTGGATCTGATTTTTCAACAATAAATGCTGAGATTCCTTTTGCACCTTTACTTGGGTCAGTTGAAGCTAGAACTGTATAAAACTCAGAGACGCCAGCATTTGAAATCCATTTCTTACTTCCAGAGATAACCCAACTATCACCATCTTTTACAGCCTTTGTCTTCATGGCGGCGGCATCAGATCCAGCCTCTGACTCAGATAAGCAATAAGAAAATCCTTTACCAGCAGCTAACTGGGTCAAGTATTTTTTCTTCTGCTCACTGTTACCAGCAATCATTAACGGGACCGAACCTAATTTGTTCACAGCTGGAATTAAAGATGATGCACCACAAACCCTTGCTACCTCTTCAATAATTATCACCGCAGCTAGAGCATCCGCTCCTTGTCCGCCAAACTCAACTGGCACATGTGCTGCAGCAAGGCCGGCAGATTGCAATGCGTCTGCTGCCTCTTGCGGATATCTGGAGTTTTCATCTACATCTTGAGCAAATGGTGCAATCTTTTTTTGAGCCAGCGCACTAACACTTTCCCGTAACGCTTGGTACTCCGGGCCATATAAAGCTGGCATATCAGAACTCATCGACATCCCTATATTCTATTGTGAGTTATCTCGTCGATTTAACTCAGCCAAGTACTGGTTATAGAGAGCCAAGTCATCTTTTTCACCCATGGCTGCTGCTCGATCTGCTGCTCGATCAATCCGTGCTGCATCTTTCTTATCCTGCTTAATCCATTGAATAAAGGTGGCTAGTAGCGCAAGCAGAATTGGAATCTCACCCGTTGCCCAACCAATAGCACCCCCTAACCTTTGATCAGCTAATAAATCAGTGGCCCAAGGTCGCTCTAATAATTCAAAGTAACCATTATCAAGCAGAGTTGAAGCCGACATAATTGAGATTGAGAAAAACGCATGAATACTCATTGCGGCGAAGATGATAATTACCTTAACTATGTGCGGAACTTTGCGTGGCATTGGATCAACCCCAATTAAAACTTGGAAAAATAAAATACCTGATAACAAAAAGTGCATTGACATAAAGAAGTGTCCGCTATGGCCTTGCATGAGATTGCCAAATAATGGCGTGAAGTAAAGAGCAAATAGTGAGCCATTAAAGATTGCTAGTGCAACAACTGGGTGGGTGTAAATTTTTGAAAGTTTAGAATGCAATAGCGCAATAAAACTTCCTCTAATACCCCTTTCTTGTTCGTTTCGACCAATTGGTAATGTTCGAAGGGCTAAGGTGACCGGCGCTCCTAAGACAATTCCTATAGGCGCAATCATTCCTAACACCATATGAGAGAGCATGTGATTCGAAAATGCAAAACGCGAGTAAACGCCTAAACCTCCGCTAGTTGCAAAATCAATTGCTGAAATACCGAGTGCAAAAGCGATGGTTCTACCAACCGGCCACTTATCTCCCCGCCTACTTAAAATAATTAGACCCTTTATATAAATTGCCACAGCAAAAATTAATAGCCCAAGCATCAGTCCATCTGCATCATATGCAAGTAAAACTCTCGAAAATGTTGGTGGCTCAGGCATTTCAATTCCAGTAACTAATAAGCCAGGTGATGAAACGATCTCACGAGATGGTGGATTAATCGTTGATAACCAACTTCCCACAAAAATAGTTGAGATCATTATGAAAATCTCAGCGGTTACTAACCTAAATACAGATGGATAATCAGATTTTAGGATCCATCTTCTGTGTAATGCACCAAAACCAATTAAGGTGATCGCTAAAAAGATTTTTAGTAAGGTCACAGCTCCGTACTTACTTTGCCAAGCAGAGATTGAATCCAATCTCGTCCAAGCGGTAGCTGCCCCAGTTAAAACAACTGCAATTGCACTCCAAAGAGCGATCTCACTAAATCTAGGAAGGGCAATCAACTTGTTTGCCTTAGAAAGTTGGGTCAATCCAAATAGCCCGCCTACCCAAAAGCTAAGTGCAATTACATGGACTACTAATGCGCCAATTGCTAATGCGTGGTAACCAGATGTGCTGCCATGACTTTGAAATACAGGAGCTGTAATTGCAATCAGCGAAACTAAAAGTGCTGCATATGATGAAATAACTTTTTTTAATGGAATTAAAAGCAAAACTGCAATAAGAATTATCTGAACTAAGTAACTTTTACCAATTGATGTTTGGGTTAAATATGATCGAATAACAGTTAAGTCAAAGGAAGCAGATAAAGGTTGTTCAAGAAGGTATGAAATCTGAATTAAAATGTAGATGAAAGTTACTACCAACCAGGAGTAAATCAAGGTTCGAGTTTTGTTAATTAATTTGGTGTTTAATACCTTGCCCTTGACCTCTAAATCCAAGAAAGCAATCGCAATTATTAACCCAATGCTTAAAACACCAGTCAGCTGCATTAGGCCTTTGGCTAACGGAGAGAGTATTTCAATCAAATATGCACCAAAATTACTTTATAAATTTTTTGCTTGTACTGCTATTTTTCTTTATTTTACGGGGTTTCGCCGGAGTCTTAAAGGTCTTTTTTGCATAACGAGACAAGAAGATCATCATGAAGAATGCAAAGATCATCAATCCAATGACAAATAGATCTGTGAATCGATTAGGTGATTTGTTAAGTACCTCTTCAACTGATGGGGCCGGAGTTGCTACTGCAATCTCACCAGGTGCGTTATATAAAAATGTAAATGTTCCCGTAATCGGTGGTTGGTCAATTGCCATTAACGTGTATGCCACTGTGTATAGACCTGAAGTGGTTAAGGTTTTTATACCTACCATTAAAACTGGCCCTTGAACTTGAAGAGAGCCATCATCAACTCTGACACCTTTTGCATCGGTAACAGTCATCTCATTAGCGCCACTTAACAAATCAGCATTTGCTTTAATGGTTACAGCTGTTGGCGAGATACTAAGAACTGATCCAGCAGTTGGTGAGGTGCTAACAATTGAGGTTGCCCAGGCGTTTGACACTGAGGTAAAGCCAACTACAAGTAGAGTAATAAGTACTCGCAGATACCTCTTCATCATTCCCCCTAAGGTGAGTTAGCCCTTATCTTCCCACCTGCTTAAGATTACTCCTATGCCCACCTATGAGTATCTGTGTAATGAGTGTGAGCATGCCTTTGAGGCTGTGCAATCATTCACAGAAGCAGCAATCGAGCACTGTCCTAAATGTGATGGTCAGGTGCGAAAGGTTTATAACAATGTTGGTGTTGTTTTTAAAGGAAGTGGTTTTTATAAAACAGATTCAAGGACAACTACACCAGTTGCAAAGAGTGATACGGCAACTGCTAAAAATGATAGTAAACCTGCTGCTAAAACTGAGAGCAAACCTGCGGTAAAAAGTACAGAGTAGTTTTTAGCCGTGGTGAGGTGGTTTATCACCAGCTATTTCCTCATCTCGTCTTTCATCAATCTCTAAATCAATCTCATCACTTGTAATTTTTGGTAGCAATTCGTGATTAACTTCACCAGTAGATACTGGCTTCTCTTTTTTATGATTTAGGTTGTTGTTCATTAGAATGTAAGTGTACCTTTTACTATCAAGTCCAAATGGATAGGCGATAATGTTTGAAAAACTAGGCTCTCTCATTGTCAAGCGCAGGCGATTAATCTTTTCGCTATTTATGGTGGCTATTTTTTCCGCTGGCGCAATTGGCAGCTCTGTATTTGGCAAACTAGATAGTGGCGGATACAACGATCCTAAAAGTGACTCAGCAAAAGCTTTTGAGTATCTGACAGATGTATTTAAGGTCAAGGATCCGGCAGTAGTACTAGTAGTTGAAACTTCAAACGGGGTTAATGATCCTGCAGTTGTTGCAACAGCTACAAAACTTGAAACCAGCCTTAAGAATGAGTCCGGAGTTGGTTCAACTTTGTCATACTGGAGCGCAGGCGGGGCGCCAACACTTAAGAGTTCAGATTCAAACTCTGCTTTTCTCTTTATTTACTCTGAAGATGTTGAGTGGGATAACGTTCAATCATTAGGCAAACGAATCCAAGAAAAATATGAAGGCAAGTTTGAGAACTTAAATATTTACGCAAGTGGCACTGGAGTCTTCGCTCATGCCATTAATACCAAAATTGCAGATGATCTAAAGTTATCTGAGGCAATTTCAATTCCACTGACCTTTATATTGTTAGTTTTCGTATTTGGTGGCCTGGTGGCCAGCTCAATGCCACTCTTAGTTGGCGTATCAGCAATTCTCGGTTCGTTATTTGTAATCTACCTGCTCACATTATTTACCGGCGTGAGTGTTTTTGCACTTAATCTGATCACTGGGTTGGGCTTGGGTCTTGGAATCGATTACTCCTTATTGGTTGTTAACAGATTTCGTGAAGAACTTCACTCTGGAAAATCAGTAGATGAAGCTGTAAAGCGAACTGTAGAAACTGCCGGTAAAACTGTTTTCTATTCAGGTTTAACAGTGGTAATTACCTTGGCAGCTTTGATGTTGTTCCCACTAATGTTTCTTAAATCTTTTGGATATGCCGGTGTGACTGTTGTAATCATGGCGGTGTTAGGTGCATTGGTGGCACTTCCTGCCCTACTGGCAATACTTGGAAAGCGAATTGATAAGGCGGTTGTGCGTAAAGGTGCGCTCAAACCCAAAGAGGATGGCAGGTGGGCACAAACTGCCAGATTTGTAATGCGCAAACCAGTTTCAGTAGTTGTGCTAAGTCTTGTACTTCTAACAGTGCTAGCTGCACCAATTAATAATATTGTGTTCTCACAAGTTGACTCTCGAGTTTTACCTGCCAGCAACCCAGCTGCATATGCTGCGCAATTAATTACTGAAAGATTTCCAGGTCAAGAGGGAAATCCAATTGAAATCATCATTCCTGGCGGCGCTTCTAATATTGAGCAGATAAATAATTTCACGCAGCAGATTGCCAAGGTTGTTGGTGTGGTTCGAGTTGGTGAGCCACAAATTCTTGGAAATGATGTGCGCGTAATTGCAGTGCACGATATGGGCCCACGAACGCCGGCAGCTGAGGCCCTAATTAAAGAGATTAGGCTGATTCCATCACCTGATCAAACCTTAATAGGTGGAGTTGCTGCAGATTATGCCGATACCCAAATTGGAATTGCTAAAACAATGCCTTGGGCACTTACCTGGATTGCAATCGGAGTACTAATTCTTCTGTTTGTTTTTACTGGCTCCCTAATTCTGCCAATCAAAGCGGTGATATTAAATATTCTCTCTCTTGCTGCCACCTTAGGGGTTATTACTTGGATATTTGTAGATGGAAATTTGAAGTGGTTAGTAGGAGATTTCACCACCACTGGCTCGGTCGATACTGGTTCGATTATTTTGGTAGCAGTTGTCGCCTTTGGCCTGTCTATGGATTATGAGTTATTCCTGCTCTCTAGAATCAAAGAAGAGCATGATGCTGGTCGATCAAATGTTGAATCGGTGGCAACTGGATTACAAAGATCAGCCCGCATCATCACTGCTGCTGCAGGGCTTTTGGCAATTGTTTTTGCCTCATTTGTATTGAGTGGTGTTACTTCAATCAAGATGCTTGGTTTTGGTGTCGCATTTGCAATTATTTTAGATGCCACATTAGTGAGAGCATTACTAGTTCCTGCGCTAATGAGATTATTTGGGGAACGAAATTGGTGGGCACCTAAATCATTAAAACGTTTCACTATTGATCATTAATACTTGAGTCCCCGGCGAGAGTTGAACCTGCGACCCACTGCTTAAGAGGGGTTGCTTATAATTGGTCTACTGGAATTAGGTTCACTTACTCCAGTTTAGATTCTCATATTGATGCCACTCAGAGATTGGCTTCATCCCTACTTTTTCATAGAGTCGAAGTGCTCCGCTTTCATTCCCTGCATCAACACTTAGGCAGAGCTTCGAACGACCTAACTCACTATTAACCTGAATTGCATGGCGCAGCAGCGCTTCACCAAGCCCCCTTCCTTGAAAAGCTTGCCTTACTCCTAGTCCTGAGACATATCCTGCATCATTGTGGAGTTGTTCATCATTGATGTCTACAAATCCAGCCGGATAGCCATTGACTGAGATGAGCCATGCCTGCATCTTGATCTCATCTTTATCTCGAACCACAAGTTCACTCCATTCGTCAAACCGCCGCGGCATAAAACCAAAGTGCTGACTGAATGAATCTTGGTGAACCTCATGGTAAGTGCGTAAGTCATCTTCTTTGTCGAGATCTAATTCTCTAATCACGCCAAGTGAATCACTGCCATTCACTCTGTCAACTGGAAGTTTCATCTCTAAAGTCCAATACTTTCGAAGAATTGTGAATTTGCGGCTCTCAAGAAGACTTTTGTAATCAAAGTCATTGGATTGAGTTCCTATCCAAAGTCGATACTCCGGGTCATACTCACGTGCCAGTTCCAACGCTAAATCCAACGATGCAGCGAGAGTTTGTGCGCCAGGCCTTGTGTAGATGTCAAGGTAAAAGCGCTTGCGCGAAGAATCTGGGTTGAGAGTGATGAAACTCTGCCAGTCATCCTTTGAGTGCAGTTTTGTCAATCTAGTTATCGCAGGGTCAAAGAAACCTCGGACAAACTCATGACCTTCGATCTCTCCCATAGGTATGTCATTGGGGTTTAGTGCAAGAAGATTTGAATTTGCAATATCTAGAATCGTTGTAACATCTTCTTCAGTTGCTACTTGCGCTATGAGTTCCATGTTTAAAATTTACCTTTGCTTCTTGAAAACAAACAACTTTAAATGGCGTCCCCGGCGGGAGTTGAACCTGCGACCTACCGCTTAGGAGGCGGTTGCTCTATCCACTGAGCTACGGGGACAAAATATTTTTATTTAATTTTATTAGATGGTTTATTGTAATTTAACTTCAGTTTAATTGATAACTAATCAATAAATATGCGTAAATTTGTATTTAATTCAACGCTGAGATAGTATTAAAGTAATTCGTTTGGAGTTGAAATATCATGAAGGCCCTCGTTATAGGCGCCGGTGGAGTTGGTAGAGCGATAGCTAATATCGCATCCCGTAGGTCATTTATTGAATCGATGGTGATTGCCGACCGCACACTTGCAAGAGCAGAAGAGGCTGTGGCGCGCGTAAAAGATCCTCGTTTTTCAGCTGCGATGGTAAATGCGGCAGAGCTAGAAGATGTTAGAGAGTTAATCCGTAAAGCAGATCCTGATGTAGTAATCAATGCGGTAGATCCACGCTTTGTTATGCCTATTTTCCTAGCTTGTGAGATCGAGAATACAAATTACATTGATATGGCAATGTCACTTTCTCGTAAGCATCCCCATTATCCATACACTGAAACTGGAGTTAAGTTAGGTGACGAGCAATTCGCCCGTGACTACAACTGGGATGAGCGCAAAATCTTTGCCTTGATTGGCATGGGTGTTGAGCCAGGAATGAGCGATGTTTT